>Ga0180886_106_pt1 | contig 6724 bp, 12 predicted proteins | sample Deesub1362A_J573_FD_124183 | JGI IMG/M metagenome (GOLD analysis project Ga0180886, IMG submission 124183) | Candidatus Hydrothermarchaeota archaeon JdFR-18 | reverse complement strand
TCCCCCTAAGAATTTTTCATAAAATTCCATCAGTCTGATAGCAAATTCTTTCTTTCTTTCCTTTTCGGTCATACTTATCCTCCTGCCCTCTCCCTTACCCTTTACATACATACATACAGTCATATATAAGCATTTCATTCTTCTTCGCACTTTACATACACCACAAACTTTTTCTATCCTTCCTTCCTCCCCCTCCTCGCTTATATGCAAGTCATGCATTGAAGAATCATGGAGAGGAGAATATCCGATATTGATCTCATGCTAAATATGAATGCACTTAACAATGCAGTTGCAATCATGGAAATGATTAATTCGGACCAGCAAGAAAAACCATCACTGGAAGATGCAGTCGAGCAAACTTTGAAAATCGCTGAAAGGCTGAGAGCCTGGAACAAGCATGACATCTTCATCATGGTATATCTCGACGCAAAGAATGGCAAGAAAATAAAGGAAAAGCATGCAAAATTCCTCCAGGAGCATGGTTTTGAGCAGAATGAAAAAGGCAACTTTTACGCTCGCATGAGGCAGAGCCACTTCGGCAAGCTTCTTTCAGAAAACAACTGGCTCTTCAACACTTTCCGCATAAAAACGGAAGTCGCAACCCTGCAGGAGGGAAGCGAATGAAGGGAAGGAAAATTGTAATAGAAAAGCACGTATTCATCCGCCCTGTCGATGTTGCAGAATACATCTATGACAAGCTCAACAAATGCGGAGCGTTAAATGAGAAAGTCAGGAAAATCCTGGAAAAGATCATCGTGGAGATGAAAGACGAGAAGTTCCAGGAGCTGGATAACTACTTTGGCATAGAAGATCCATGAATAAGGAATAAACACAAATGGGGCGGCTGCCGCCCCATTTTATGCGCATGCCCCACTTTGAATCCACGTTACCCCATGCTACACTGAAAACTTTTCTTTCCTTTAAAAATTTTACTCCACCCGGTGGAGTTCACAAAGTGGATGTTATTATTCCTTCTTTATTTTATGCAATATGATTCCAAGTATTACGCTTCCTATCGCTAATCCTAATCCGAACCCCATAAAAATAAGACCAATCTTAAATTTTCCCCAAGAAGAAAGATAATCAGCCATTATTGTAGCTCCAGCAACAAAAAGACCAAATCCCATAGTAGATAAAGTTTCGATAAGATTCATTACACCCACCCCAGCTTTAACGCAATTAACAGAATCAGCAGCATCAGTGTATCAAACACCGCAAGATAAAATGCCGCTGCCAGCATCTTCGCTACTCTCGGATAATACTTATAATACCATTCCTCCCAGGTCATTTTATTTTTCATTTTATCCTCCTCATCCATACTTATAGTAGTCTATGAAACCCTTTATCATGAAAACCAAGCCGCCAAAAACACCAAAAATCCCAATTCCTAATTGGGACCAGGCAGCAACTTTTGTGTCATCAGATTGCAAGGAAAAGAGTGGATTACTGAGAACTCTATACGCATCGAGAACCATGAACATGCAAAACGAGAGTATAATTAATCCGACCAAAATGGTAATTGTTGAGTATGATGCTTTTTCTTTCTTTAATTTTTCTCTTTTCTCCTCTGGTGTTTCTATACCCCAACCATAAAATCCAGCTTTCTCTTCATTTCCTTCATTCATTTTTCCTCCCCCACTGCAGTAATGTTGAATCATTTATGTAAAAATAAATGTTTTGCAAATCACAATAAAGATACTTTCCATCGCAATGCTTGAGTAAGCAGCCATAAATTTTTAAATCTTAAATTTATGTTTGATAATGAAGAAGGACATGAACATGAGTACAAAACCTGTTGTGATTAGGTTCTTTGCTCCAGTTCTTGATACTACAATCAACGCCTTGATGAATGCCATTGACCAGAAAATGAAGCAGGGAGTAAGGAGTTTCATCATCCTTATCTCTTCACCAGGGGGTTCGGTTTTTCATGGCTTAAGTGCATACAATTATCTAAAGGGAATACCTGCTGAAATAACCACACACAATTTTGGTAGTGTGGATTCAATAGGCGTTGTTCTATATTGTGCTGGTTCAAAAAGAATATCAGTACCTCAGGCGAGATTCTTACTTCATGGTGTTAGTGCCAAATTTTCCCAGCCGGTGAGTTTAGAAGAAAAGCAACTGGAAGAAAGACTGAAGGGGTTAAGAATTGATATTGAAAACATTGCAAAGGTAATTGCAGCGACCACAGGTAAGAGCATAAAAGAAGTGACGGATGCTATGCTTGAAAGGACAACTTTGAATCCAAAGGAGGCACAAGCCTGGGGACTCGTCCATGAGATCAAGTCCGAGCTGTTTGAAGCGGGAAGCGAGGTAATCTCCATACAATTTCAGCAACAACAGAAGCCGTAACGTCGCCTAACAGCAGACATACATCTATGCTTTACTCTGCCCAAATTGGCTCACTTCGTTCGCATATTCCAAGTCATTTCTTTTCGTTTTACTAAATACCCTATGGTATATCACAAATCCCACAGAGGCCAATGCTATCGATGTTGTTATTGCAGTAACAAACTTTCCTAATTTCATTAAATAGGAAAATATACTCATAGATATAGAAAATATTGCAATCCAAACTGAGATTTCCTCGAAATTTATATCAAGCCCCCTTTTATAAATTACTTGTCCTCCAGTAATTCCAGATGCGCCACGGAATATTAAAGCAGATATTTGCCCTTCAAGCTTTTCGTGCATTCTTTTCAATTCTTCATATTTTCCTATCAAATATCCATATCGCTCTTTTTCTATTATTTCTCGCAACTTTTTAGAAGGAATTTTCAACTCCAGTTTTTTCAATTCATTTTCTAAAGCCTTCTTTTCATTCATTTTTCTTCTCCTTGCGATAATGTTGAATCGATTATGAAAAAATAAATATTTCGCCAGCTGCCGCGACTTATAAAAACTAATGTCCATTAGTTAATCATGGCGCAGAATAATAAGCCAAAGGTTGAGAGACCAGATGCTTATGATGAAAAAACTGTTGCAGAACTAAAAGCTCGATTAATGAAGTTATTTGATGAACAGAAAAAGGGTTTTGATGCATATATGAAAAAGTTAGCGAGAGATGCCAATGAAATATATGGACAAACAAGAGACACATTAAAAGAAGTGAAAGATGTTTCTAATGATGCAAAAAGGATGTTAAGAGATGGAAAAAGATATTTTATCGCAACAGCAATTTTATCCAGCATAGCCATTATTATCTCAATAGCATCATTAATTGCAAAATAGGCATATGGTTTATTTTGATTTTTCCCTCAGAAAATTGATGAACTTCTCAGTTATTGCTGGATATTCAGTATAGCCTTCCATTAATAAGGCTATCTTAATCGCATCAGTTATTAATTTATTACTTATCCTGTTATGAAATATCTCCTTAAATGTTTTGTCAAAGAATATCATATCCTTCAGGAACAAAGAGCGTTGCATATCTGTAGTATCTGCTATTAATTCAAATATTGGTTTTGATTTGAAATATGCAGTACATACCCAAATATATCTTGGTAAAGGCTTCTTCAAAAAATCAACAGGGTATTGTTTTGGTTTATTCTCTATTATATCTTTTTTATAATCATTGTTTTTGGCCAAATATATATCCCATTCAAGCTTTCCATCCAAAATCCTCATTTTCTCAATAATCTTGTCAAATTTAATAATCCACTTGTAGATAGTTAGGAAACCAATCCTTATCTTATGATAAAGTGGTACAATTAATGAATGTGGATACATTAGAGCCTTTTTGCCGTTTGGGTATATTAATTCAAATATTAAGGGTATCTTTTCTTTAATTTCTTTAATTTCCAGTGCACAGAAAGGCCCTAATCGATCATCATGGACATAAAGGATATCTATATGCTGCCCAAAAAGATGACAAAACTTGCTAGATAGTATTTCCCTTTTTAAAACCCTGTTTTTGTTAAATTTAAATCCACAGACCGTCATTGAATGATAACCATGTAAAGTTCCAACATTCAGAATAACTGGTATGCCCGCCTTCAAGTATGCATAAATATAGCTAATTAAGGGAACAACTTTGTGCTTTTCCTTGTAGTCAATTACTTCAGGTATTAAATTAACTTTTCGTACCGCACGGCACATTTGCAATAAGGACAATCCCTCATTAGGAATTAGCCGTCTTATGTTCCAATCTAGTGTTGCATAATGTGTAATTTCGACAGGGCTGGGGGAGAATGTACCTTCAAAAATTTTAGCGGTTTGATTGAATGCTGACCATAGTGCACTTGTAGCACAGGCGGCAGCCACTGTATCCTGTTCTTGGAACGCCAGAGTTTTTATTTTAAATTCTATGCCACATAGATTTGGATAATACTCTCTTGTGCATGGAAAATGTCTTTCAGCGTTTGGTTGCTCCTTGACTTCGCGTTCATATGTTTTTAATAATGTCTTCCCGATAACTGCCTCTGGAAGGGGCTTTATGACAACGCATCCAAGGTAGTTCTTTTTCATTAACTCTATTTTTTGTTTATCTCCTTCGAGCGCTTTATCAAAATCCTCCTGGGTAAGGCGTATTTTAAAAAAATGCAGTCTCTTGCATTTTTTTTCATAATCCTCAAAGCATCTAACATAATAGTTAGAAAAATCAATTAGAAAATCTTTATCGATATATTCTTTTTCCACAATAAAGGATTTGCAATTAAAGTGTTTTAGGTATTTATAGAGGTAATTTACATGATCCCCTTCCAGCTTTTCATGAAATATCTTCTCATGAGCTATTTTCTCTTTTAATCTTTCCTTGTTGAAAGATGAAACAATTTCGATTTTGTCATCGCCAGATGCTTGGTGGGACATTTTTAATTGATTAATAATTAATGGTTCTCAACAATGTTTCGTAGCTTATTTTCATGGCCTTGTTCATTTCTCTATCAATTTCCTGAAATTCTTTTTTCAATTCAATGATAGCTTTCGCTATCTCTTTGGCCTCCTTCTCGCTTATCTCCTTTTTCAGGTATTTTCTTTTTGTCATTTTGCCACTCTCCGCAAACCGCGATCTTCCGGGAAAAATGGAATTTTTTTATTTAACTTTTTACTAACAACCAGCCCACCCCTCTCGGCTTTCATTATTTTGCCTCCAACTATAATAAGTTTATTTCTTAAATAATTTTCCTTCATTCCCATCCCCCTGATTACACAGCATAGGTGTATATAAAAATATATCGAAATTTATCGCTGCAATGACGGATGAAGACTAGTCTTTTGGCCTTTTAAATAAAGCGAGTGTAATTTAGCTTACTATCTTTTTAAAGTCTTCATCGTCCCAAAGATTTTTGAAATCCTCATCTTGTTTAGCCTCATTCTTGAGTCTGACATCCAACTCTATCGCTCTAGATAAATTTTTAAGAGCGCTTTCTTTATCGCCTTTCAATGAATACACACATGCTTTATTATACCATGCTTCAGCAAGTTTAGGATTTATCTCTATAGCTTTATCATAGCATTTTATTGCTTCTTCATGTTTTCCAAGCTCTTGAAGTGCTACTCCTTTGTTACTCCATGCTTCAGCAAGTTTAGGGTTTATCTCTATAGCTTTATCATAGCATTTTATTGCTTCTTCATGTTTTCCAAGCTCTCCAAGTGCTACTCCTTTATTATACCATGCTGCAGCATATTTAGGGTTTATCTCTATAGCTTTATCATAGCATTTTATTGCTTCTTCATGTTTTCCAAGCTTTCGAAGTGCTACTCCTTTGTTACTCCATGCTTCAGCAAGTTTAGGATTTATCTCTATAGCTTTATCATAGCATTTTATTGCTTCTTCATGTTTTCCAAGCTCTCCAAGTGCTACTCCTTTGCCTATCCATGCTTCAGCAAGTTTAGGATTTATCTCTATAGCTTTATCATAGCATTTTATTGCTTCTTCATGTTTTCCAAGCTTTCGAAGTGCTACTCCTTTGCCTATCCATGCTTCAGCATAATCTGGCTTTAATTCAATCGCTTTTTCAAAAGCTCTTAATGCTAAATCATATTTCCCTTCATGATAAAGATAAACTCCACGGTTATAATAATCAATAGGTGTCAGAGAAGCTCCTAGAATTTCAAGAAAATCTAATCTACGGCTAAGTTCATCGAGTTTTTCTCTAATTTCTGGTGGCGGCTCTTCAGTTATAGAAACGGGTAGTTTGCTGACCTCCTCTCTTATTTTATTTGCATCTTGTTCAGCCCTTTTCCTGAGATTTTTGATATACTCTGTATCTTTTTCAATTTCATCTCTGATTTTCTTCCATCGTCTAATTTCAAAAAAGCCAAAACCGCCAACTATAACAAGAAGTATCATGATTAATGCAACCACAGCCCCTATTAACGTAGCAACAAAATCGAGAATATCTATGGCTCTATCAACATCTCTCTGAGCATCTTTTATAGCATCATTTTCCGAAGAAAAATTTCCTTTCTCTCCTTGTCCCCAACTCTCTTGAGTTAAAGAAAAAAGCAGGAATATAAGAAATAATCCCAACAAAAATTTTCTAATTTTGTACATTTTTTCAACCTTCCCCTTCCTCATTCATTTCTCCTCCATAATTCTCTTTATCTCCACCAACTTCTCCGACCTCTATTCCTTATTTCATATCGGTTTCACTTTTGTAACAAGTAGTTTTGGCACCGTCACTCCAGCAATATTTGTTATTATAAGTTTCCCTGTAAAAAGATATTTCGCACCATTTACGACAGTTATATTGTATGGCACTTGAGCTAAAAGTGCGTAAGT
>Ga0180886_119_pt1 | contig 9625 bp, 7 predicted proteins | sample Deesub1362A_J573_FD_124183 | JGI IMG/M metagenome (GOLD analysis project Ga0180886, IMG submission 124183) | Candidatus Hydrothermarchaeota archaeon JdFR-18 | reverse complement strand
CACCAAGCCAACACTACCACCCTCAACAACACCAGGACTATACTGATAAACCAAAAACGTAGTCTTATAAGCACCAACATCAACACGCACAAACTCATCAAAAGAACTTGCATATACAGGAGGCAGGAGTAGTAAAATCAATATTATCGTAGCTTTCATATATGACAAAAACTCCTTCCAGTAGATATATAAATTTTTCAGTTGTTTTTTCTACTTAATTTTTGATAAATACTCTATCTCCACTTTTCCCACGCTCTTGGGAAACAGTAATTATAGTACCGAATATAGTTTTAGCATCCATGATAGATTGGTTTAAGGAGGCTAAGGAATTCAAAAAGGTAGCCTCAGATAAGCTTTCCCCAACTGAATTCCTTGAGCTGGAGCTGGTGGAAACTCCGGCTGAGTCAATATTACCTGGAAACATAGCTGTGCACGCCACAGAAATCCCAGGCATATATAAAGTTCAAAATTGCTACCACGGCGATAGCGAGTTGAAATATTTCATGGATGGAGTGCAAAGGACGATACTCTGGCAGTACTATAATTACGATGGATTCCAAATCCCTCTCTTCCTACACTTCTCTGGGGCAGTTATCATAAAAAGGCTTTCTCCCAGCGATTTTATCCCCTATGACTCTTTATATAAGAGCGCTATACTAGTGCCTTCTTTCATCTATGAGGAGTTGGACATAGAAGGAATTGAAGACACCGGCGCAGAGAGACCTTGGGATTTAAATGAAATAAAGACAAAGGCACGGATAAAATCTCGCTCATTGCGCCAAGAACTTGAACAAACACTCATGCATAGATTCCTTATGTCTAGCAACGAAGAAATTCTAGTAAAAGATGGAAACATTTTTGGGACAATGAAGTCAGACGGAGTTATTGGAATAATAAAAACTCATCATACCTTATACCTTCAAAGCTCTTATCCCAGGATACAGCAGATGGTTTGGCATATGCCTGAGTTCTATAGGAGCATGAACTTTTCTATACAGTTGATCGAGAACAGCGGAGCATTAAGCCATAAAATCAATTCTTTTTATCTCAGAATCAATGAACCCATACATCCAGAGATGGGCCTCATCAGAGTAGAGTATAACGACTCAACACTTATTCCTGACAAACTATCATCATGGATTATTGCTGAAAGATGGATACGAGCAAACTGTGAGCGGTGGGATAGACAGATATATCCCATTCAAGTGTGTGAGAACTACCTTAGAACGCAGATCCCTAAATCCTCCCATTTGAAGGTAATGATACGCTCTTTGTGAGGGAGAAATGAAGACAATTGGAGCTGTTGTGGGAACTAAAACAAAACCGAATACACCGAGCGAATTCCATTTTTGGATTCCCAGCTGGGAGGAGAGCATCTCTATAGGTTCAATAGTAAAGGCCGAGGATGGAATGAGAAGAGTCTACGGCGTCGTTGTAGAGATGCAAGGATATTCTGATATAGATGACGTACTTCTTCACCAACTATCCAGAGGCGGCGATCCAGAAGTAAAATCGCCTAACAAAGAACAGTCTGTCGTAGTCTGCACGGCGAGAGTTATAAAACAAGAAAGTGACCGCCCTCTAAGAGAAGGATTAGTGAGCTACCCAAGTTACGAAGAGCTGGAGGAGACTCTCACAGTAGAAGGGTGCAATATACCCTTTGGTGTTTTTACGAATACCGATGGGACCTCAATACCTGTTAAGGTTGATGAAAATTATCTTCTTGGATATGAAGGAGCTCATGTCAACATTTCTGGAATGTCTGGGCTCGGTACTAAAACTTCGACCTTTCTTTTCATTTTAAGTTCAATATTTGCTCATTCGAAAGAAAGAGTTGCCTGTATTCTCTTCAATATTAAAAGCGATGACCTCCTTTATATCGATGAGGAGTCTCCCTATCTTTCTGAAAGTGATCTAGAAATATATGAGAAATGTGGTATAAAACCTAGTGGTTTCAATGCGAGATTCTTTGCGCCATCTAACGCCTTATCTCAGGGCGATTCCCTTAGAAGCGACATAGAAATATTTAGGTGGGGATACAGGGAGATCAGAGACTATATACCCTCCCTTTTAAAAGCCGGTGACCAAGACCAAAGAGAAAAATTGGACACTGCTTTCTATGATTTAATGCGGATGGCTCAGCAGAGGAATATTGTATCTTTTTCACAGCTGTTAGAATTCATGGAAAGAGAACTTCTACCTCCCAATAAGGGCGGCTCTGAGCTAATTCATGGTAGCTATAAAGCTACTTGGGGAAAGCTCTATAATCAAATTAAGGGTCTTAATTCGAAGTACGGAGGGCTTATAACAGAGTATGAAGACGATGTCGTAGAACTACCATACCAAGAACTTAAAGACAGGCAGGTATGGGTAATAGACATACAGCAATTGGGTTTCTACGCTAGAAAGCTTGTTTTTGAGAAGGTGATCTCAGAATTTGAGAGAAGGCTGGAATCTAAAGAACTCAAGATTAATAAAATTATACTCTTCATGGATGAACTGAATAAGTATGCTCCATCCCATAACTCAATAGAGGTCGCTTCTCTCAAAGCCAAATTAATAGACATCAGCGCTAGGGGAAGAAGTATAGGTTTCTCTCTTTTTGGGGCCGAGCAGTTCAAATCTAAAGTGGATCAGAATATTATTGGCAATGTTTCAACAGATGTTTATGGAAAAACTAAAGAATCTGAGCTTATGGACCCTCTCTATAAGATTTTTTCTGATGAGATAAAAGATAAGATAAGGAGATTCTCCAAAGGAGATAAACTTGTAGAACACGAGTTATTTGACGCTCCAATCTTTGTTAAAATGCCTAGACCTCCATGCATGCTTGGCTCTGACAAAATCCGCCTTACACATAGCTCCTCTCTACTGAAGGCTGTCCCCTACTAATTAGCCCTTCAATATCCATAGGGAGATTTAAAAACCGAGAAAGCTTCTCCAGTAAAGCCTTAGCTGCTAGCGGATCAGGGTAAAGTGGATCCTCAGTAATCGCTTCAGTCTCACCAAAAAGTCCTATACACTTTATCCCCTTCTTTTGCCCCTCACCTATAATTAATCCGGAAAATCCAAGAAATGGTCCTGGCTCTTTTTTTTCTATACCTAACTTTTCCATCTTTTTGCTTTTAATCAATTCAGGATCATTAGTGCAGTATGAAACCCTTCTCTTTTCTGTTAATGGTCTTGGCTCAACAGGTACATATCCCCCTAGCGAGATTATCTCAGCTACTCCAATGTCTACTAAAAGTTCTACCGACTTCCGCGCCACAATATATTGGCCGAAGATATCCGCATGATAACCCTTCACTATCACATAGTTATCTTTATGGTAGAATTCTACTCGAGGAAGCTCAGCAAGGTCCTTTTCTACCATAACTCCTCCCTCACCAATAGTACCGGCATACGGTATTCCATAATATGCTACCGGGAAGTTTGAAGAATAAAGTTCTGCGATTTTTTCTGGTTTTAACTCTTTTATTAAGTGGTTTATTGCGAGTAAACCTGAGGAACGTAATCCTGCTGAGCCAGCTATGGCAGTTCCGTTACTTACCCGCAACTTCTTTAAAAATTTAATGTTTAGTTCCATCGCTTTAAAACCATTCTTTTTTAACTCTAGGTTTTATAAAATAAGCCTTTATTAATTTTCCTTAAGCTGAAATTTACATATATTACCTGGTCAAAAAAAAGCCTGCTATCACCGCCAGTAAGATGCCTACCGCGTTAACTGCCTTTATTTCTTCTTTTAGAACTGCAATAGATAACAACGCTCCCACCGCAGGATATAGTGCCGTAAGAGGTATCACTATACTGCCCGGATACTTCCTAAGGGCTAAAATAAAGAGTAAGCTTGCAGAAACTCCGAATACAGTGCCTATTGCAAGAAATCCTGTTGCAGAATTAACTGGAAATCCTACTCCCCTATTGATTAGATAAGCTATCACAACGATGTTTATGAAGGTATAAACAGTACTAGTAACTAGCACTGCTTTACTGAATCCTATTTTCATCACACCGTACTTGTAGAGGAACCCCCATAGCCCCCAAAAAAAGATCACCACTAAGCTGATTAACTGCATACTATCTTTCAAATCATCCACCTTCCATCGCTTTCAAGATTTTTTCTACTTTTTTAATGACAACCGCAGGATTTTCACCTAAGAGCCTTATCATCGGCTCCTTCCCAACAGCTCCAAGATCATAGATTACATCTGGAACAGCCCCACACTTTTCTATAGCCTTAGCAGTTCCCCATTCCATCGTACTTTTTCCTTCAGGCTCCTCCCTCCTAGAAAAATCTGAAACTGTAAAGCCTATATTCCTAGAGGCTTCTAAAATTTCCCTTGAATACCTGAGATTTATAGCTGACCTAATCCTACCATCGTATTTATTGGCAGTGAGGACTATTTTAGCTACATGTTTAGATGCCCCCATAGTAACCTGGCCAACGGCTTTAACTTTTACTCCGCTTTTTACGATCCTCCCCTCAACAGCTGCTATGTCCTCTATACCTTCAGGATTTGAAACCGCATATGCGATATTCGTTCCAACCTCTGGAACTAGCATATGAAATCCTTTTATCTCAAGTAGCATATCAACCGCTTTTTGTAACTCCAATATTACTGTGCATTTCTCTGAATTCCGTAATAACCTACCAACCGGATTAACTACTCTAAGACCTTTACCTGGAGTATAAGATAGTTTCATAGCACTTGTTATAAATTCCTTTGCGCTCTTAACCGCATTAATAAGGTCCTTGCCTTTAGCTAGTTCAGCAGTAATAGCCGAGGCGAACGTGCACCCAGAACCATGAGTTGAAAAATCAAACTTCTTATCCTTAAATTCATAGAATCTACCCTCATGGTATAAGATATCAGTTGCATTCATGTGCCCCCCTTTTACAACAACGCTTGTCCCTAACTGTGATATGATTTCACAAGCTTTTTTCATGTCATCTATGCTACTTATCTTAGTGCCGCTTAGGACTTCTGCTTCAGGTATATTTGGAGTAACCAGTTTCGATTTTGTTATGAGCATTTCTTTTAAGGTTGAAATAGCATCCTCGGCCAATAACCTGCCCCCAGATTCAGCAACCATAACAGGATCAACGACCAGAGGATAGTCGCCTATGTTTCTAGCAACGGTAGTTATTATATCCTTATTACTGAGCATTCCGGTCTTAGCTGCCTTTATATCAAAATCATTATGCAATGCATCTAACTGCGCTTTAATGAACCTCGGAGTAATATCAAAAACACCTTCTACTGCTCGTGTGTTTTGAGCTGTCAGTGAAGTAATAACCGAAACACCGTGGACTCCTAAAGCGGCGAACGTCTTCAAATCAGCCTGCACTCCAGCTCCGCCTCCTGAATCTGAGCCTGCTATAGTCAATACGGTCTTCAATGCCACTTCACCTCGATGAAAAAAATATCTTAATAGGTAGCAGACCGAAAAAAATCATTTAATCTCCTTTCTCCTCCTCTCCCTGTACTCGCTTATAAAGGTTTCCAGCCACTCTTCTTTCCTCGCCGCTTCCCTTAGCTCAATCAAATCTTTTTCTCTTGCTATTTCCTCTTCAAGCAATTTTCTCTCAGTAATACCAAAACCATTAATCAACTTTATATCAAGTTTTGCTGGATCGAGCACAGGGATAGTCCTTAAGACCTCTTTTGCGAAGTGGGACATCCTGCCCTTGTCTGTGATAAGACACTTAGGCTTGAGTTTTAATAGTTCCTCTGCTGCAGATCTTCCACCACCACTGCTATCTCTGATATAAAGAATATCGCCCTCCCTGAAATCATTTTTAATGCGTAGTACCTCCTCCCTAGTAAAATGAGGAATAACCTTTATAAGTGCTACATCACTAGAAAACTCTAGATTCTGAACTATTCTCAGCTTTTTTTCAAAATCTATTCGTCTTTCACGTTCTTCTCTCAATTTAGCTCTCAAGTCAGCTATCCTCCGTTCCATCAACTTAATTTCTTTTTCTCTTCTAAGCTTTCTATACTCCCCCCTCTTAATCTCGGATATTAAATTCTCAAGCTTTTGAAGCTTCTTTTCTTTGACCTCTAGTTTCTTTAGAAGATTTTCTCTTTCAGACTTAAGGACTTTGATTTCTGCTTTTAAGCTTCTTATAATTCCCTTATACTCATCCGTGGCTCCAATAACAGGCTTCTCGGCCTCTTCCTCCTCTTCTTCTATTTGTGTGAGTTTTTTAATTGCATTATCCACGCTTTCCCCCTTAATTACAAGCCTCTTTACTTCCTTGGATAATTTTTGAAGATTCATCTCTTGAAGTTTTTTATCAACGTGCTCAAGTTTATTCTTCCAACTATTGTAAGCCTTAATAGCGGCAGCAAGAGCATCCCTTTCATGAGCATTCCTATAGGTATCTTTAGAGAATTTTTCATATACTAGACCAATTTTTTCATCAACACTCATAGAGTAAGGAGGTATGAACAAAACAGTACTCAACGAAGAGGATATTTTTGAGACAAACTTTGGAGCTGGATTAACATCTGTAGCAATAATTACCGCTGCCTTGTATTTGCTTAGATATGAAACCGCCTCGCTATAGGAAAAATCTCTCCTGCTAAAAACCTCGGCGAGATCACCGTCTAGAGTTAACACAGCAATACCTGTAGTCGTACCTGGATCAATCCCGACTATTACATCCTTATCTTCAGATCCTAGAGGCTCGAAAGAAAGCCTGCCTTTTTCCACCGGCAATATTTTAACCTGCACGTCTGGCCCTTTTCGACTTTTTATCTTGTTTAACTTCTCCCTAGGCATGTCAACTATGAATTCCCCCCTAGAATAGCCGTAGTCCGCTTTCACAGTTCTCAGAGAATATTTTACTTTCATCTCATCTAAAATTTCTTTTATTTGCTTTATATTTAGAGCAACCATAGAATGGACTTTTCTCCTATAACGGTCCTGGCTCTGGCCTCCCTTTCCCATGCTCCTAGCCCGGCTCACAATAATTCTGCTCTGATCTTCAAATGCTTTAACCTCATAACCTACATTCATGTGTGCCAACCTTGCACATGCCTCCGCCTCTTCCATGGATGTCGCCCGTGAAGTAAGAGGTATACCATTCCTTTTAGCCAATACATGCAACGGCTCCATGTTCTCCGGGGTACCGTTTACTTGAATAAGCTGAGTCTTAGATGGCAATAAGAAAAAAAATCTCTTGATCTTTTCCTTAGGAAAAAGTTCAAAAAGGTTATCGCAGGCAATTCTATCAAGATTAAGAGACCTAAGTGACCTAAGTAAACGTATTCTAGTAAGCTCTTCTCGAGAGATTACTTTTCCGTCCTCAAGGAGAACCGCTGAGTACCTAGGCTGGCTCTTCGAGTCTGGAGATCCAGATAAAATGTCAATCCCCAGGATTCTCATCATTAATGAAAGAGGAAGATAACGTCACCTTACTAAAACTAAGAGTAAGAGAGCCGCCAAACTAGCCATCACTGCCCCATAAACAAAAGTTGCCACAGGATTTATATATTCCCACAGCACTCCGGCTATAAAACTTGCTGGTAAAGCTGTAAGCCCGAGAATCGTGTGAAACAGGCCATACGCACTTCCTCTAACGTCTACCTCTACCAGATCAGCAACATAGGCCTTCTGCACTCCTTCCATTACTGCTTGAAACATCCCATATAAGCCAAAGAATAGAGCAATGTAAGTTAATTGCGAGGTTAAAGCAAGACCCATGCACATAAAAGCGAAAATTAAGTACCCGAGTATTATTACAGTCTTCCTCTCTACTCTATCAGAAAGCTCTCCCATAGGGATAGAAATAGCGGCATATACAATATTGTATAAGAGATAGAAGGCAATAACGGTTCTATCAGACGCTCCGGCAGAATTTGCCTTCAATACTATGAATGCATAGCTAAAGTTTGCCAAGCCGAAAACAGTCACTGCTATCAGGAAAAGTTTATACTCTTTGCCAAACCGTGACCTTAAGGTTAGTTTATTCTTTTCTACAGATTTACGTCTTTCTTCGACAAAAAATACGAGGATACACACAGATAAAGCAGCCGGAAGAAATGCTAGGAGAAATATCTGCCTATAGCTGAAGTAAGAGACTAAGACTAATGCTAGTATAACGCCTATAATTGCTCCAGAAGTATCCATCGCCCTATGAAATCCAAAAGCTCTTCCATAGTAATCCTTATCAGTTGAATCCGCAATTAAGGCATCCCTTGGTGAGGTTCTTAACCCTTTACCCACCCTTTCAGCGAATCTAATCATTAAAACCTGCGGCCAAGTTGTTGCTATAGCAAAAAAGATTTTAGCGATTGCTGACATCGTATAACCGGAAGTAACAAAAACCTTTCTCTTACCGATTTTATCAGAATACCAGCCTGAATACACTTTCATAAGACTTGCAATGCTTTCTGCTATTCCCTCGATTAATCCTATTGCAACCCCTCCAGCTCCGAGCGTGATGTAAAATAGCGGTAGTAAGATAAGTATCATCTCAGAACTAACATCTGTGAAAAAGCTGACGATACCCAGCATTAAAACATTCTTACTCAATCTGAGGAACATATCATCCAATAAGCTAAGAAACATTAAAAATTAACCACATAATAAAAATAGATCTGTCTCTCACTTACCTCCTGAGTCTCCCTATTTTATTACCAGTTTCTGTAACTTATAGGCAATGTAAAATAGAACTTGCTACCCTCACCAACCTTGCTCTCAGCCCATATTCTCCCACCATGCGCCTCTACAATCTTCTTAGCTACCGCAAGCCCCATTCCAGTACCGCTATATCTCCTTGAAGTAGAACTTTCAATCTGATAAAAGCGGTCAAAGATCTTCTCAAGCTTATCTTTAGGTATGCCGATACCACCATCTTCTACGCAAACAACCACTTCTCCATCTTTCTTTTCAACACTTACAGAGATCTCGCCACCATCTTTATTAAATTTTACAGCATTATCGAAAATATTACGCAAGACCTGGGCAAGATAGCTGTAGTCCCCAATAACGGTGAGGCCCTTATCAATATCAACCTTAATCATTAATTCTTTTTTAGAGGCTGCATATCTGAATTCGGCTTCAATGAGAGTTATTAAATGGTAAAGATTTACTTCTTCAAAATTCAACTTAATCTCGGCCTTCTCTATTCTCATCGCCTCAACTAAGTTGCTTATAATTCTCTCCTGCCGTATTAAAGCAGACGAAGCAATATTAATATACTTGTTCTTTTCCTTTGGATCTTTTTCTTCTCTTGCAATTTCAAGGGAACTCTTTATTATTGTGACAGGTGTCCGAAGTTCGTGGGTTACATTCGTGAGGATATTAGTCTTCAAGCTATCTAAAGACTTAAGCTCCTCATATGCTCTTTTAATCTCTTCAAAGAGTTTTGCGTGTGCAATTGCCACAGAAGACTGTGAAGCTAATGTGGTTAGAGTCCGTACCTGATCCTTTCTAAACTTTCTCCTATTCCGATTAGCAACATAAAGTACACCGACGGGATCTCTTCCGCGTGATATTATAGGAACGACTAGGAATGATTTTAGGCCTTCTTTTTCTACTTCTTGGTAGGGCGCTTTTTTGAGCCTTTGGTCTGAGAAGAAGTCGTCCACTATTATCGGCTTTTTTTCTTGGA
>Ga0180886_115_pt1 | contig 14995 bp, 17 predicted proteins | sample Deesub1362A_J573_FD_124183 | JGI IMG/M metagenome (GOLD analysis project Ga0180886, IMG submission 124183) | Candidatus Hydrothermarchaeota archaeon JdFR-18 | reverse complement strand
AAAGCCCATGACCTCCTCCATATACCTGTCGGCCTCCTCCGCAGACAACTCCTTAGCCTCAGCCAAAACAACTCACCTCCTAAAAAACACAACACCAGAGCCAAACATATGGCCCCCTCATTTAATATGGTATGTATCTATAATTAAAAGTTATCATCTGAATAAAAAAATGTTAATGCCTAATAATCTTTAAAAAAAGTACCAGTCTTATAAGTGGTTTGAAGCAAATTGTAATAAGTCCATTATCTCAACTTTTGGGGCATATATCCCTTCTTCTACCGTCATCTTCAGCCTTTCATATACCGCGGGGCAGGCAGTGAGTAAGACCTCTGCTCCTGTAGCGTCCGCTTCCTTTAACACAGGTACCGACATTTTATGGGATAAAGGAAGATTGATTCTCCTTAATCCTCCTCCAGATCCAGGACATAAGGAAAGCTTCTTATTGTGCTCCATCTCAACTAGATCAGCTCCGGGAATACTGTTTATTATCCTTCTTGGTTCTTCTATTATGTTTTCACCCTCCTTCCATCCTCTTGAAAGATAACAAGGATCGTGATAAGTAACTTTTCCATCAAAGCTTTTAGTGAATTTTAATCTACCTGCCTTAATTTTTTCTGATAGTATCTGGAAGATATGGGAAATTTTGAATGGCACCTCTATGACTTCTGGCCAGCCCCTTTTCATAACGTTAAGGCAGCATGGGCAATAAGTAGTCACCTCCTTAACTCCTTTTTCTCTTAGTTTTTTAACGTTATTTTTGACTTCTCCAATAAATTCCATACCTCTCTCCCCTAGGATATATAGAGGGAATCCACAGCACCATTCGTCATCTAGAAGGGTATAAGGTGTTTCAGAGCTTTGAAGTAGTCTAACCGCACCTACCGCCATAGGCTTGGCTCGGTAGGCTAATTCACATCCTACAAAGAATGCTAGATCTGCCTTTTCTTGAACTAGAAGGTCTTCTGGGATCCACTCGTTCCTCTTCTCTATAGGCAAGTCGAATGGATTATGCACTTTTTCCATAATGTGGAGGGCAACGTCAACCTTGTCTTGAGGGCCGTATCCAAGTTTCCTCATAATCGCTCGTACGTCTACCCAAAGCTCTTGGCAATGTATTCCAACGGGGCATACTACGCCGCATCTCCCACATGAAGTGCAGTCATAGAGATTATAAGCGAACTCTTCGAGTTTACGCTCGTCTATTCTACTACCTAAAAGGCGCCCTCGTAGCCCGTGAGTATTTTGTATAAAGCTCCTATAACTCTTAATTTTGTCCATAGGAGTGTTATCATATTTACCCGTAGTAGATACAATTGGACACCATTCGACGCATTTTCTACATCTCGTGCAGGCGTCTAGTTCGATTAGCTCTCTTTTATTAAGCCCTGATATCAAGTCAATTTTCTTCATGGATATAACCCTCGTATCGTGTAGATGATATGAATGTTGTTATCTGCGCTGCAAACATGTGGAAAAGACTAGAGAATGGAATGTATGCTATTAAGAAAATCGTGAATAAAAGATGCAAAGCCATCGTTATTCTAAGAATGTTTATTGTTTCAACTACTTCCAAGTTTGTTAGAGAACTGAGTAAATAAGCTACAAGCATTCCGAACGGGGATTCTAGAGTAGTAAGATCAGTTAAACCCCAGGCTGCAAGTCTCAGCCCTTCTGAGAGAAATCCTGTGATTACTATCATTAGAATCAGTAAGAGTATACCCCAATCTTCGAATGTGCTGATATTTTTAGCAAATAGGTATCTCCTCGTCAGCGCAAAGATGAGTCCAAAAAGCAGAAAGAAACCAGCTATATCGAATAAAAAGGAATAATAGGGAAAGGTGACGTTATTAACGGTTATAAGGTTAGTTCCTAAAATATGGTCTACAGTGACTAAGACTGTACTAAGAAATATTAATATCAGGCTCCAGATTATTCCAAGTAATGCGAATCCACGTAGATAACTCTGTGCGAATACTCTCTTGGCTAAAATGCAATCTCTAGAAAACATTTTTAAAAAAATAAGTTTTAACAATCCCAATTTATTTAATCCAGATAATTTATCGCAGTTGTTTTTCCCTTTCATCCAGATAGAAAGCCTACTATAGAAGCCTACTAAGAAAAGGGTAATAGATAATAAAAAAAGTAAATAAAATGCTATTTTTATTTTTTCTGGAAACATCCAGAATGCTAATCTAAAGGGTTCCACAGTTTTTCATCTCCAGTATAGATTTAACCTTATAAACCAAAGGAAATACCTAGTAAAATTTTGTAAATAGCTCAAAAATAGAGTTTTTATTTATGTATATACTTTTAGAAAAATTATTATAAGGTGTTAGGTCACTTATTACCTGTGCGCATTATAAGCGTTGTTGCAGTGCTATTAGAATTTCAAATAGTATCTGCCACAGAGGCAGGTGTAAGGGACTATACCATTGAAGATTACATAGCGTACTTTTTCGGCCTATTACTCGTTGTACTAGGTATTGCTATCTTACTCGAAATGGCTAAAGAAAAATGAGAGAAGGGATACTTATACTTTTACTCATAGCGGGTTGCCTTGGAAGTGCTCAGGAGATTGGCGAGAAGGAATTGAATTCAGCCTTAAACTCAGGCAAACCTGTAGTCTTATACTTCTATGCCGAGTGGTGTGCAGTTTGTAAACAACAAGAGCCGATCATACAGGGACTAAAAGAGGAATACGACGACAAAATAGTTTTTCTGAAGTTAAATGCAGACGAGAATCGGAAGCTTCTGGCGAGGTATAGTATTACAGGTACCCTTCCTACTATAGTAGTTTTCAATCAAAGTGGCGGGGTGAAGACCGTCTTTATCGGTTTCACAGAAAAGAGCGCATTAAAAGAAGCATTATCGTAGTGCTTTTTTACGTGCATATATTAAAGCAACGAGAATAGTAGCGCCCCAGTTCGCTAGGAAGATTCTTAAATATGGATGGCTTTTTTTATAGACGAGCATTGGTATTATAGTTGTTTTTTTCCATCTTAGAATGTTCCCAGAAATTACATCAGGATTTGGGTCAGTATGTACCAGCTCGTATCCTTTTGGCAGTTTTATCTCAAGATAAAATGGAGTTGCCTCCCCGGTCAGATCCTTCTTTTCAACCATCCAATAACTCCCTTCGTTGCTTGCGAAAGCACATTGGACATCAACATAAACACGCTCTGCGCTAGCTGTTATTGAGAAGTCCCGTATATTCCCGCAATATAATACAGCCAATCTTTGAATTATAGCAGACTGTACCATAGGATTTGAGATAAGCTTTTTAATCTCGGCAAAGTTCTCTGGTGAAATTTTTTCTATCGTCAAGTAGGCGTTCTTTCCGCTTGTCAGCTCGACGTAGAGCACAGTTTCTGAGGCTCCAACAGCTGATGGGAGAGCTAAGAGGAGGAAGAAGAGTAGCAGGAATCTCATAATACCGAAATTAAAGGGATATCTAACAATGATAAAAAATTTAAATCTTATTCATTTAGATAATAAATGTTATTAGAATCGTTAATTATAAAAACTAATTTAAGTTAGGATAGTTGCATGTTTCATAATACTCAGGTATTTTTACTTATTATTGCTTCTCTTTTCCTTGGTTTTAAACATGGACTAGACTACGATCATATCGCAGCTATATTCGATATAACAAGCTCACAAACGAGTGTTCATCGGGGCTTAATCCTTAGCTTTTTCTATAGTATTGGTCATGGTACTATAGTGGCTTTTATAGGTTTAGTGGGTCTGTGGCTAGGTCTTTCTATCCCTAAAGAGTTTCTAACTATAATGGAAAAGGTAGTTGGTTTTACATTGATTTTCTTGGGAGGATATGTTTTTTATTCTCTCTATAAACACGCTAACTCAGATTTTCGATTACTCCCAAGATGGGCGCTTCTTCTTAACGGTATACTAACAGCATATGATATATTAGCAGCAAAACTTATAGGAAAAGAAAGAAAAACCCGAAAAATCTTGGAAAGTGGCTATGGAGGTAAAACTGCCTTCATGATTGGAGGAATTCATGCTCTGGGGGCAGAGACTCCTACACAGATGCTCGTTTTTGTACTAGCTACAACTGCTGGAATAGCTGATAAGACTTTTATCGGAGCCGTTATGATAGGCATCTTCACTTTTGGAGTTATACTTAACAACTCTTTGTTGGGAGTTCTAGCCACTTTTGGATATAAAAAGTCATTAACTAGAGAGGGTGTTTATAAAGTAGTTGCACTTTTTACCGCAATACTGAGCATAATACTGGGTGCTATCTTCATTAGCGGCGGGATTTCAAATCTTCCAAGCATTTGATTAGCGATGTCCATTGGTTGCTAGTTAGAAAAGGATATCTATACTTTTAATCCATATCTCCTGAATATCCAGAGTAGTTCTCTTTCAGATCTGGGGATTCCTATCTTGTAAGCATGGTTCAGGAGAAGGGAGGGGAAATATTTTATCCCATATCTCGCAGCTAGTTCCGTATTAGAATATTCTGAAATATCCCTCTCCACTAAAACGGCTACATCTAGCTTTTTCAAGGCCTTAACTGCGATCTCTCTAACTTTTCCAACCTCAGAGGAATCTTTCGAAAAGAAGAGTTCTAACAGCACAGGGTACATCCTATTACCCAACGTAACTCTATCGAATAAAAGAATTACGATAAAATAAAGTTTCTCCATTAAAAATCTGCAAGTCTACTTTGTCTTTCTATACCTACTTTTTCTTCTTTTCCTTCGAGTTGTGACTTTATACTTTTAGCTAGCTTCTCTCCTATCATCTCAACTCTAGAAAGCTCTTTTACATCTGCCTTACGTATATCACCCAAAGTTCTATATCCTCTAGCAAATAACCTCCTCGCACGTGCTCTACCTATACCTCTGAGAGTTATCAGCGGTAGAAGTTCTTCTTTTATTCCATGCTTTACCCTCACACGTAGTTTTAAAACTTCTCTGATCTTAGGTATCTTGAAGAGCTTCCCTATCTCTGCCATAGAGTAGAGTAGCCAGTCAGCTAGCTCTACCTTATTATGGATATCCCCCGGGCCTAGATTATACTTTTTCAAGAGAAATTCTTCACTTACCTCCTCTATCCAGTCTTTAAAAAACATTACAGTTTTCAAATTTGAGAGGAACTCCTCAAAATTCCATGGATCGATTATCTCACTTGGTATCCCAAATAGTAGATAGTTCTCATGCTCATAAGCAAATTCGAGGCATGCATCATAGTCTTTCTTCCTCAGATACATTTTCCCGAGTTCAGGGGTACCAGCGATAGCCTGAAGATATGATATCTCATTTGTATCCCTATCTCTCGCTTTAAATAAGGCATTTCTTAAAATTACCGCGCTTACAGGGTCAATGTAAAGCTCGGAGGTTCTACTCCCAAAGGGGGTTGGGGTAATATATTCTCCTTTCTCTTCTAGTAGGCTTTCACGCATTAGAAACTCGAGTGATTTCATTATTGCACCCTCTAGTACCCAAGGGTCCTGCTGAAAGGAGAAGAAAGTCTTTGAGAAGAAATCTATGAGGCCCTGCTTGGTATTCGCAAACCCTGTCACTATCGTCGCAAGGGTATGAACCCGGAGTACGGATTCCATAGCTAACTTTGAATAAATCGCTTCAGGCTCTGCTAAAATATAATTGTCAAGCAGAAAAGACCTCTCATCAAAGCTTTTTGCTACTAGTATAGCCTCCCCATACTCATCGTATTTCGGTCTTCCAGCCCTGCCACACATTTGATGAATCTCTAATACAGGTATATGGGACTGTCCTAGAGAAGGCTCATAGCGCTTGTAGTCTCGTATAATAACTCTCCTAGCAGGCAGATTTACTCCTGCAGCAAGAGTAGGTGTTGCAGAGAGGACTTTTATTAGATTATTCTTGAAAGCTTCTTCAACGATACGTCTCTGCTCAGCGGCTAGCCCTGCATGATGAAAAGCTGATCCACATTCAATACATTTGCTTAGTCTCTTACATATTCTAGTCGGTTCAGCAAGTACGTTAAGAGCCTCATCAGCTATATCTTTCAAAGCTTTGGTTTCTGAGTTTGAGATAAATTTCTTCGAAATCCGCGAGATATCGAGTGCAAATCTCTCTGTACTAGCTCTAGTATTTACAAAAACTAGGCTCTGCCCGCTCTCTTTAACCGGTTCTAGGGCAAGGTTAAACAGCTCTCCATTAGTGAGAGGCTCTACTTCAATTATACTTGAGTCATCAAATAAGATTTCGCCGTTAAAGTACACTCCTTTTCGCAGGGTAACTGGCCTCCATTCGCTTTTAATTAGCTTTGCGTTAAGCCATGAAGCTATCTCATCTGCATTTTTGATTGTTGCGCTTAATCCTAGGACTATCAGCTGCGGGTTAAGATGCCTGAGTTTAGCTATAGTCACCTCGAGAGTAGGTCCTCTGCCAGCATCGTTTATCAGATGGATCTCATCTGCTACAAGTACTTTAACCATCCCTAGCCATTCGCTTCTATGCCTAAGTAGCGAGTCTGCTTTTTCGCTCGTAGTAATTATAATATCATAGTTGGTAAGCCAGGGATCAGAGGAGTCATAATCCCCCGTAGAGATAGCTACTCTTATCCCTAACTTTTCGTATTTTCTAAACTCTTCAAGCTTCTCGTTAGCTAGAGCTCTCAAGGGCACGATATACAGGCATTTTCCCCCTCGGTCAAGTATGGATTTAACCATTAGAAGCTCAGCTATTAGAGTCTTTCCGCTGGCGGTTGGAACTGCTATGACAAAAGACTCCTTAAGATCTAGAAGTCCTTCATATACGGCATCTCTCTGTGGGGGATACAGTTTTGTAATACCGTTATCTTTTAGAACTTCTATAACTCTTGTAGGAATCCCGCTGTCAACGAGTTCATCAACGTGCATAGAGAGAGTTTATTGGGAGGTATTTAAAAACCTTAATTACAATTTCCAGTGGAAGTATACCCAAAAGCATATATACCTTAAGAAATATCCCAATTTTCGTTGGAGGGTTATGGTGGCACTAGGAAAACCCAAGTATTTTGGATGGGATACAAAGCATAGGTGCATTAACTGTAATGCCCCTGTGATGGAAGGAAAAGACTTCTGCTCTGAGGAATGTAAGAAAAACTTCCTTGGGTCTGATTAACCTCTGAGTTGATTTCCACTAACATTCGAGTTTTACGTTAGAGGACTTAGTAATTCATTTCATACTTTCTAATTCTATCAATGACCTCGTTCCTCTGTGGTATGGAATGTATTCCCCTACCTTCACAAGAAATAGATGCAGCCGCTGATGCAAATAAACCAGATTGGTATACATCCTTTGTTTCCATATATCTAACTAAAAAGGCCCCGCAAAATACATCTCCAGCGCCAATGCAGTCCACTGCCTTCGTCTTAAAAGCCGGTATCTTGTAGACCTCTCCCGCTATAATCTTGGCACCTCTATCCCCTAAAGTAATTGAAAGTATATCGCTCTCTGCCTCGATAAATAGTGACTCTTCCTCAGAAGCTTTAAGAAAATCGAGTTTTACTGGGAGGCTATAGTCAGCGAGATACACTTTTTTCATTTTTTCTCTGCGCAGGAATCCCTGAGCGTCGGCAGAAAGAAAGGGCGTTATTCTTCTTAAGTAGCGTAACAGTGAAGGACTAATCTCATTAAATATCGGAGCACAGTGGATAATTTTGCCTTCTATGCCCTTTACATCTTTTACTGATATCGCCTCTCCTTTTTCGATTATCTCAAATCCGCTGTTAAAAGAGAATCTAGCAGTCCTCCCTCTCTCTTTAAGACGAGAGTCAATACGCTCGTCTGAAAAATTAAAATCAGTGCCATGATTTCCGATCACCGTCACTGGATACCCTAAATTCGCAATGGTGAGAGATGTATATATCACTGCACCTCCTATCCTCTCTTCATCATTCACAAGGTCTATAGTAGGATTTCCTACTATTGCGAATTCCATAGAAGTATTTAAATGCCTTTAGAGAAAGTAAAATTTTTGGGTGTAAAATGAAGGTAGAGCTGTTGAAATATACCGAGGGAGGAATAGAGCTAGTAGCCCAGTCAGCTAGGGTGAGTGGTGTCCCAGGAGGCATGAGCGATGAAGAGATAGTTAGAATGATAGTTGAGAACGACTACTCAAGTGCATTGGAGCACATATCTTTCACTTTCAACCTTTCCGGAATAAGCGTGGCTCTCAGTAGGGAGTTGCTGGAGCACAGGATAGCGTCTCATACAGCAAGATCTACAAGATACCAAGAAGAAGAGGACTTTGGTTACTATATACCTACTGAAATATTGAAGAATAAGAGAGCTTTGGAGAATTATAAGAAGGCTATGAGAGAGCTCTCTAAAACCTACGTAGAGCTTAGAGATATGGGGATTTCTAGGGAGTCTAGACGATATGTCCTACCTATGGCAGTGCATACTAATTACGTATGGACGGTAAATGCCCGAAGCTTGATTAATTTCCTTGGTCTTCGCCTCTGTGTAAGGGCTTCTCCTGAAATTAGAGAGCTTGCCAAAAAGATTAGGGATATTGTGGTAAAAATTTACCCAGAGATTTTCGAAAGTGTAGAATGTAGAGGCAAAATAATGTCCGTCTGCCCAGAGAACGAGGTTAGAGATAGCCCACAGGGCAAAGATTGTCCTTACAAGATTAGGAGTAGTAAAGCCTTTATACCCACCAAAAGAGACGTTCGAGGAAGGAAGGATTGGTAACTATCTGCAAATCAACTTCTTCCCCAGGATTAATAGGGGGCAATATGGCATACGTTGAGTCTCCCTCTTCCCAAGTTGAAACCGCTCCAATTACTTCTTTCTTCGGGCTAACTTTTATGGTAATGCCTTCTACTTTTTCTTTGTTGTTGTTCTTTACGGTGATTAGAGTCATCTCGCTTTTAAGTTCTAGATTTTCTCTCTTCAGCCACCAGTCTGCTATCTCATTGCATGAGGCAATCCAAACACTTTTCCTAGATTTAATAAACTCTAGAAGGCGGGTCAAATCCTCTATATTTTGGCTTGCCTTGGATACATGTGAAGTGAATGTGAATAATCCCCCCTCATCATACGTTTTTTGAAACACTAGGTGAACAGGTAATAGCGAATATTCGCGTGATGCATTGTTCCACAAAGGGTCAAAATTCAGAGACAGAGGTATCTCGACTACTCCGTTGATTGTATAGGGGAGGAACCCGAAATATTGAGAAGAGTCGTATTTATAGCCGTGAACTTCAAGAGCTTTGATAGTTTCTCTATTACTAAGTAGCAACGGGGCTCTGAATCCTGCTGGATTATACCCAATTTTTCTGAACCATTCCTGAGCCCTTCTAATGCTATCTTCTTGAAAGCCTTCTGAGTCGTAATACTCTCTCCATTCTTTCTGATTCCAATCTAGACTAGCGATTTCATAGTCTCTTATAAGGTAAAGAGCTCTCGGGTCATCTTGATAATACCCGGCTACAATGAAAAACGTAGCATTAGTAGTGCCTAAAGCTCTAGTAAGGATTCTAAACTCTTCTACTCCAGCTGTTTCAGCCTCAAAAGTTGGGCATACAGCCGCCTTATAGCCATTAGGCCAGTTTGTGATTTCCGACTTGGGACTACTCATACAACCAGTTAAAACTAGCAGTAGAACAAGTGCAAGTTTCTTCATAGTCCCCTTCGTAGAAAAGTAGTAGGGGGGGCTAGGGGATAAAAATAAGGGGTTTGTTGGAGGTGGAGTGGGCAGAGCAAGCTATCCCCTGTGGAAGCCCTCCCTATCCTGAGTGATGAACTCAGGACCATCCTATTTGCAGTTTTTGCATTTGGTTTCATTTTCGCAGAAAATGCTTGCCGTTCTCAGCAAGCTTCCATTTTTCTCAAGACATCTTATAATGTCCTCTGCAGGTAAATTCTCTTTTATAAATAATACTCTTCCTTTTTTGGATGTTTTTATCGCTAGTTCTCTATCATGAGTCACTATTATACATCCTAACTTACGAGTCAGGTGAAGAATCTCTTCATCCTTCATCTGAGTATCTATGTCTCCTATATGCAGAGTCCTATAGCCGTTGTTTAGTTTTTTCACTTTTTTAGGGATGTTAACGTCCAGTACAACGTCTACTAACACTTATCACACCCTCTTATCCGCATATTTTAACTTAGTTGGCAGGGCTAATTCAACCATATTTCATTCCTCTCTAGTTCTACATCTATTTTCGTAAAGTTTTCAAAACATGGACTTCGCCGGCTAATCTTTATGATCTGAAGTATCTCCTCCAAAAGCCTCTGCTTATAAGCAGAATACCGCATCTCTTCTTCTACACTCATAGATTCACCTAAATTCATAATTCTGGGAGGAGTATCCGATTTTATTAGAGTAGTGCTCTACCGTTGTTGATCCACAAGCATGGCAGTAGTTTGTTAATCCTCTGGAAAATTTACCACAAACGTTGCAACGCGTTACATCCTTTACATAGTACCAGTATCCTACGTGAGTTTTCGAGATTATCTCCTCCGTTAATTTTGACAAATCTTCCTCGTTTATACTTTCATCGGCTGAAGCCTGAGACATTATTCCCCCAGACGCTATAGGATGAAAAGCTCCCTCTAACTTAAGCCTATCAAGAAGGGATATATCTGCATCAGGCCTGACTTGCGAGGAATCAGTGTAATAAATTCTTCCAGAATCCAAGTCGCCTCTAACTATAGCCTTCCCAGGAAACTGCCCATAATCCAGTTTCGCAAGTCTATTTGCGGTGGATATATCCGGAGCTTGTGTTAGCACCCATCTTAGACCGGATTCTTCGCTCCAGGTTTTCGTGGTTTTGGACATATATCTTACTAGCTTCAATCCGAGATTCCAGGAAGTAATACTCTCATGCATTTCTGAGCCAGTAATGCTTTGTACTGCCTCGTTTAATCCGACGTAGCCTATACCATGTGCTACTTCTTCGAGTCTAAAATATGGCTTTCCATCTTCTGTCTTCTGACTTAGGAACGGTAGTAGTTTCTGCCTAAGCCTCTCCCTTATAACTTCTCTTTTTATTTCTATGGCTTCCCTAGCTAAGCTCAGTTTTTCGTCTAACAACTCATAGAATTTGCTTAAGTCGCCTTCTGCCTCATATGATATTCTAGGCAGGTTTATAGTGACTACTTGAAGGATGCTTGCATGTAAGTAACCATTAACAAAGTCGTCCCGGTGTTGGACTGCCCACCTATAGTATTGTGTGAATATGCTATTAGAAAGATATTCTGCGTGAAAGTTTATGAAATTTGGGGTGCCAAATTTGCCGGCTACGCGGTGCACTAATATCATGAAATCCTCATAGCCTTCTTTGTTCAGGTTCTCTTTCCTCAACTTATAGTTTGGTCTTGGCAGTAGGAAAGGTTTCCCGAAATAGTCTCCCTCTAAATAAACTTCTGTTAGTGCCTTTGCAAAAAGTCTTGCTTCTTCTTCATAGTCTCCATATGTTATTCCATTTTTAGTTCTCCCTCCAGGAAGAATCGCTGGTACGTCCTGTAAGATCTCTGGAACACCGTATTCTATACCTATGGTACTTTGGCCATCTCGTCCTATGTAGATTTGTGACATCTCATAAATGAGCATCTGTGCAAGCTGTTTGATTCTTTCATAGCTTGATTCCTCGATATACGGGGCGAGCCATACAGTGAGGAAGTCCATTCCCTGGCATCCTGAGTAGTTGCTCTGAGCGGCAAATAGAACCTTAGCTGCATGTAATATTGCTACTTCGGCTTTTTTTGCAGGCCCTGCTACGTTAGTGGTACCTTCAATTTTTAATCCATTACGCAGAAACCATCTCAAATCATGGTGAGCACAATAGGGACGGGTTGGAAAGTACTCTAAATCGTGGATATATATATCGCCACGCATATGGGCATCGGCTAGATGAAGTGGAAGGACCTTAAGAAGAGAGTACTCCCGAAATACCTGATCTGCTATCAGCTTGTGTATAGTTTCAGGGTTTTTCTGTAAATTTCCGTTATTCGAGCTTTTTATAAGTTGAGTAGCATCATAGACAGGCATTCCTAACCTTGTGTAGTCGGCTCTAGCTTTTTCAAATCCGTGCTCTAGGAGTTTTACATTCACAATCTCCCTTATAAGGGGGCTTGATATGAAGTCAAGCTTCAACCTTCTTATCTCAGACTCAGCCTCTCTCGCTACTTGTTCTGCCAATTCTTTAGGTAGACCTGTTTCAAGGATTAAAGAGGAAACTATCCTACGCCTGTCAAAAGCCTCAATAGTGTTCTTTGAAGTCCTAACATGCATACTATGAAAGCGATGATATCGGTCAGCAGCTATCGGGTCCTTCTCATAGAGTATTTCTAGTGTAGTCAGTTGGATGTCTCTAGTAGATATTCCGTCATAAACGCGCTTTGCCACTTCTAGTGCAACTTCTGTAGCGGTGAACTCTTCAATTCCTGCTTCTATGCACTCATTTTTTATTACGTTAGGTGAGAACGGCTCTACATCTCCAGATGCCTTTACTACCCTTACTTCACGCCTTGCTACTGCCATTACCGACCCACCAACTTTTAGACTCTCGAACAAATAAGCTTCAAACTATTAAGGTAATAATAGGAAGAAAGATATAAAAACGTTTCGAAGTTTATTTATTAACCATATAGCAAATATTTTTATAGATAATCAAACTTAATCATATTAGTTAAAAATAAATCCTTAGGTTGGGTTAGAAAGATTAACTTGGAGGTTTTGGATGGATGAAATTGATGAAAAAATCCTTGAGGTTTTGAAAAAAAATTCTCGAATGCCTTACAAAGATATCGCTAAAAGCGTAAAGATCTCTGATGTAGCTGTGCATAAAAGGATAAAAAAGCTTGAAGACAAGGTTATAAGGAGCTTTACAGTACTTGTAGATCAAAATGCATACGGAAAAGGCATAACGGCACTAATCAATATAAGATGTGAGGTAGGAAAGACGAATTCAATTGCAGAGGAGCTTGCAAAATTAGATGATGTATCTGAGGTGTATACTACGGTTGGAGACTACGACATTATAATAAAAATTAGGACCAAGGATACAGCCACATTGAGAGAAATTGTGGAGAAAAAATTAACGGCCATCAGAGGTCTAAGTGAAATAAGAACAAGTATAGTCTTTCAATGTTTCAAGGAAGATGTAAATCTAGTTATGTAAACATCTCTTTCGGAGGACTAGATTTAGGTGGCACCGCTTTAAAAGCATCCTCAAGATGCTTTTGGGTGATCACGTTGGAATCTTCCAAAATAGCTCGATGAAGCGCAGCTTTAAGAAGTTTCTCCTTTAAATCCCTGCCAGAAAATCCCTCCGTTTTTCCGACATATTCTCTAATGTCTGCTTCTAACTTCAACGGCAGTTTTTTAGAATATTTCCTAAGTATTTCAAGTCTTTCTTTTGGATTCGGTAGCTTAAACTCCATCTCCTCTTCGAACCTGCTCCTTAGAGCATAGTCTAAAATTGCAGGGTTATTCGTGGCTGCTATTGTCACCACACCTTTATTCTCATGTAATCCCTCAAGCTCCGTTAACAAAGCATTTACTACTTCTGAGACATCCCCTCGTATGACCTGATAGGATCTATCTAAGCCGATTGCATCTAGCTCGTCGAGAAATATAACTGAAGGAGCGGTAGATGATGCTTTTTTGAATAATTCATGGATTTTCTTCGCCCCGTCTCCTACATATTCGCCTATGAGATCAGTAGCTCTTATCAAATAAAGCGAGGAATCTGTCTCAGTAGCAAGAGCCTTAGCAGTCATCGTTTTGCCTGTGCCTGGAGGCCCGTAAAATAGGACATTCTTAGGAGCCCATTCTCCAAAGGTATTAGGATTCCGTAGGTATTTTATTATTATTTTGCACTTCTTTTTTACCTCTGAGTGGCCTACAATATCGCTGAAAGTATATCGTATGCCTTTAATTTCTCTTCTTTCGTCACCTTTCAATCGTATCCTAGTATCCTCTGTTATCGTGACTTCGCCTCTTGGGATCACTTTTATAACTTTAAATGCAAAATCCGGTATAATCCTCTGGTCGAAGAGATAATCCCCGACAGAGATAGTGTTGCCCATCCACTGCTCCTTAGCATATATTTCGAAGAGCTTTTCATCCCCCATATTTATGGAATAGGTTTTGCTGTCTCTGAGAGGGAATCCCGCAGGCTCAAGTTTTATAAGTCTCGCTGGCCTAGCCTCACGGAAAATTTCTTCTTTCTCTTTTACTTCTCTAGTCCTAATACCGATCCATTCATCTAGATAAGTTTGAATATGAATTCACCCAATTTTTTATCGTTCATTTACTGTATTTAAATTTTAGGGTGATTAGCTTTGGTTCCTGCAAAACTCTTCGTGGGCTTGTTATACAGGGATGAAGAAACATATATGGTAGCACTTGATAGGATGGTGGAAAAATTTGGCAAAATAGAAACGAAAAGCAATCCCTTTAACTTTGATTTTACAGAGTATTATTTTAAAGAGATGGGCAGACCTCTAATAAAAAGATTTATTATTTTTGAGAGGATCATAGATCGCGGAGAACTTGCGTCTATCAAGAAGTATACTAACAATCTAGAAAAAGAATTTGCAGTTAATGGAAAAAGGAGGATAAACATAGATCCGGGTTACATAACCAAAGCAAACTTAGTTCTGGCGACAACCAAAGAGTTCCCTCATAGAATATATTTAGGGGAAGGAATATACGCTGAGGTCACTTTAACCTTTAAGAAGAATGGATGTAACTATTTTGAGTGGACGTACCAAGACTTTAAAACTCCTTGGGTTTGCGGCTTTTTTTTGAAGGCAAGAAAAAAACTTTTATAGGTTGCGGTGAAATCCAAAACATTGAAGAAAATTTCAATAAAATTTAAAAAGGCTTAATGCATTTTTCTTGACAGTAAAGGAAAGGAGAGGAACCCAATGGCTAGGACGTTTGGTGTTGTTGTTGTCTTGTTGGTGATGATGGGCTTGAGCGCCGTGATTACTTATGCGGGGGCTTCGGTTTATTATGGCCAGGTTTTGGATAA
>Ga0180886_109_pt1 | contig 16235 bp, 14 predicted proteins | sample Deesub1362A_J573_FD_124183 | JGI IMG/M metagenome (GOLD analysis project Ga0180886, IMG submission 124183) | Candidatus Hydrothermarchaeota archaeon JdFR-18 | reverse complement strand
CTATTAGTAGTCGTAGCCATAGTCGTACCAGTCCAAATCGCAGAAGCAGTTCCATCATCATCAAGCTCGTTCACTGTATAATCAAACTTGATATCACCACCGGGCACGGTGTATGTGAGTTTCGTCTTAACTGCGTCAGCTATAATTTGAGCACTCGCAGTATCTGCTACCTTACCCGGGGCATCCTTACCCACTACTAATTGGGCTTTCGCTACTCCTTTATCAGCAAGCATCGAAGCCTTAAAATCCGACGGTACTGTTACCGCCGCAGCCATTCCGATAGTAGCCCCTATAAATAAGGCCCCAGTCGCAATGGCTCCTATCTTTTTCACATTTACCATACTACCACATACCTCCTCTGGGTAATTTTTAATTGAGATGGATTTCCCTATTACCCGATATATATATCTTTCGATTCATATAGTTCCGAACGTATTTTTCATTTTGCGCCAAAAAAAATAAAAGGGAGAGAATAAGCAAATCCTATTGATATGAACAAAGCAATTATATTATTGGTATTACTTTCATCTCTATCTGTAGTATACGGCGACATGTTTGAAACAACTAGAGTTGGCATAGGACCTCCACCCTACTCAATTGTAGCTTTAGACACGGATGGTGACGGAATTCAAGATACAGCAGTTATTGGCACCGCTTTAAAGGCTTTTGCCTTGGGTTATCAAGGGTGGGAAGTCTCTGTAACTAGTGTAAGAAGCATTGGAAAGGTTGATTTGGACTCCGATGGTCTCTTACAAGAAGTTGTTATAGCTGGTGATAATATTGTAGCTGTAGATTCTAATGGTAATGAACTATGGAGGAAAACTACTAGTAGTTATTCAGCTGTTGCAGCTGATCTCAATGGAGATGGAAAACTAAATGAAGTCGTCGTAGGAGGATGGAATGCTGTATATGCTTATGATAGCTCTGGGGCATTGCTATGGGAATACACCCAATTAGAGGGGGGAGTTAATCATCTAGTTGCCTTAAAGGACCGTATAATAGCCGGGTCAGGGAAAGTACTTCATGGGATAACATTAGATGGGGACCCAGCTTGGAGCAAGGTTTTTCAAGAAAATATTGGAGCCATAACAAAGATAGAGGCTGACGGCCAAGAATGTGTGGTAGTCGCTTTATTAGACGGTAGCGTTAACGCATATAGTCCTTATGGTGTTAGCAAAGATTGGAACTTTAAACAAAACCACGAAGGCTCTAAAATAACGATGATAGCATTTGATAGAAATTCACGAGGGAAACTTGACCATGTTTTATTTAATCTTGACTTTAAGGTATATATAGTCAATTCAAAAGGCTTTCAAGCCGGAAGCATGTCTATCGCCTTCTCCACCGCTTTGTCCACTGCAGATTTCGATGGGGACGGAATACTAGATGACGTAGTAATAGGAAAGGAGAGTTCAAATAGTCCTGGAGATCTTTTCGCCTATAGCGCCTTTGGACAGGAACTCGGAATCCTTGAAGGAGTAGGAGGTACGAGAATAGCGGCTATAGATTACGATTTTGATTCAAGAGCGGATGACATCATTGTCCTAAGTAAATATGATGCCAGCGCTCATATAATAATCTCTACAATAAGCGATAATACAACTGCTACACAGCCTATAACAACTCCTCCGCCTACAACCCGGGCCCCAGTAACTACAGCTCCACCAACTACTGCTCCTCCTCCAACAACTACTATCTCAGTTGACCTCGGACCAGATAGGACGATTACCGAGGGAGAAGAGATAACTTTAACACCAACAGCAACAGCCACGACTGGAGGTAAAATAGTCTCATATATATGGACTGAAGATGGCAAACTACTGGGGGATACCCCAACCCTAACTCTCTCGCTAGAAGAAGGTACTCACAATATCTCGCTAAAAATTACTGACAGCTTCGGAGCTACATCCACGGACAGCATTATAATAACCGTTAAACCAAGAGAAAAGGTACCTTCAAGCTCAGACTCAGACGAAGATGGATTAACAGATGAACAAGAAAAGATACTCGGTACTGATCCCTTTAAACCCGATACTGACGGAGACGGAATAATAGACTCGAAAGATCCTAATCCTCTTGTGCCTGAAGAAGAAGGTTTCTCCATCCCCTCGCTAGGAGGTATAAGCCCCTACCTCGGGTACTTGAAATGGGTTGCACTAGCTGTTGTGGGAGTTATATTAATCATATATATAAGAGAAAAAATTCTAGACTTCCTATGGGAAAGACGACAGGAATGGGAATAAATTTATATGCAAGCATAAAGGTGCTTTATCTTATGAAACACGTGTTTTTAGTTCTTATTCCTCTAATCCTCCTAGCGCAGGGTGTATATGCAGATGAACTGACGGAGAAATTTGATAAAGACTACACTTCATATGAAGAATCTATTACGGGGAGGGCTTCAATGGCAATTATAGACTTTGACTCTGATGGAAAAATGGACGGCGTCGCTATCCTAGATGTAAAGAGTAGTAGAGTTCTTGCCATAAGCTTTAGCGGCCCTTTAAATCTCCTTTGGAAGAAATCCGTTAAGCCTGGGTTGACTGAGGGGATAATAATAGCCGCAGATATAACTGGAGATGGACGTAAAAATGAAGTCGTGGTAGGTTCCGGTAAGACCTACGTCTTTGACTCCTCAGGAAATGTAGAATGGACTTTTGAAAGTGGAGCGGCAGTATATTCTATAGCAACTGCTGATCTTGACGAAGATGGCACTCCCAATGACTTAGTTATAGGAGCTCATGGGGTATTATATGTTGTTGACCACAATGGAAAGTCTCTATGGAATATCACTGGACTTGCCGCAAGTGTTGAAGCAGTGACATCTCTTGACCTAAATAAAAACGGTAAACCTGAAGGAGTCGCGTATGCCACAAGCAAGTTTCTCTATGTCACAGATTCAGAGGGTAAGCAACTTTGGACTAGAAGCCTCCCAAAAAATATATTCTCGGCGATCTCACTTGACCTAGACGGGGATGGATACTCCTCAGAAATAGTAGTGGCATCGTCTAATGGCAATGTTACTGCATATGACTCCGAGGGAAACTACTTGTGGAGTTATTTTGCTTACACAAGCGAGGGCAGGAGAATAAAGCTTTACAAGGCAGACCTGGATTCAGACGGTATTGTAAATAATGTGATAATCCAAGCAGATGTTTTGCATGCCTTAAATCCAGACGGTACTAATAAATGGAAATTCAACGTAGGAATAGATTCTTTATCCTCTATAGACTTTAACTCAGACGGATCTTATGAGGGATTAATCGGAGGCACTAAGTCAAAAATATATGCTATTAACCCCCTCGGTCAACAGGTAGGATTTTATGATGAGGATAGTCAGAAGTTTAAGCCCTATAATAAGACTGGAGCTGAGATAGCGATAAGTGCAGCAGACTTAGATGGAGATGGCTATCTAGATGACGTAATAGGCATAGGAAAAAACACAATATTCGCTTTGAACCATATATCTCTCGCACCGGCGCCCGAAACTCCTCCTCCAGTAACTGAGATAAAAGTCGACTTAGGACCTGATATAGAAGTCACAGAGGGTGCTGTGGTTACCTTGACTGCCGAGGCTACGCCAAGCACAGCATCTGGAAGAATAGAACTGTATAAGTGGAGCGTGGATGGAGTAGATAAAAGCGCTGGAAGGGACGTAAAGGCCTTCAGCATAACACTTCCACCAGGCACCCATACCATAAAAGTTTCAGTCGTAGACGACAGAGGAGAAAAAGCTGAAGATACGGTCACAATCACCGTGAAGCCGGTTTCAACTCCTCTACCGCAAACTACTGCGCCACCAACTACCACGCCAATAGAGACTACCCCGCCCCCAACAACTGTGCCTCCACTGGCTGAAGAGAAACCTCCTATTCCATGGTTATATCTCCTAATTGGTGTGATAATAGGCATCGTGGTAGTAGGGATAATTGCATTGGTAATGTTAAGAGGTAAATCCGGGGAAGAGTGGGAATAACATCCAGACATTTCGCAAGGACTTAAGAATCTCTTTGTAGTTTTGGAAAGATTTATTAAATAGTAATAGTTAAGGGTTTTTGATTTCCATGCCTATCCAAGAAGTAGAAAAAATATGGATGAACGGTAAGCTGGTAAAATGGCACGACGCCAAGATACACGTGCTTACCCATGCCCTCCACTACGGCTCTGGCGTATTCGAGGGGATACGATGCTATAATACAGTAAAAGGTCCTGCTGTTTTTAGGCTGCGAGATCATATTGACAGACTTTTCGACTCAGCTAGGCTCTACTTCATGGAGATACCCTATTCTCGCGAAGAAATAATCTCTGCTTGCAAGGAGGTTATCAGGGCCAATAAGCTTAAAGAATGCTATATAAGGCCTATAGCTTATAGAGGCTATGGAGAAATGGGTCTAAATCCCCTGAACTGCCCAGTAGATATTGCAATAGCGGTCTGGCCTTGGGGAGCCTATCTAGGGGAAGAGGGCCTAAAAAAAGGTATTAGAGTTAAAACCTCAACTTTTCAGAGAATTTCCTCCAATGTCATTCCCCCGATTGCTAAGGCTACTGGACAATATATTAACTCTATTCTAGGGAAGCTTGAATCACTCCACGCGGGATACGATGAGGCTATAATGCTAGACTATAGAGGCTTTGTCTCAGAGGGTCCTGGTGAGAACCTTTTCATAGTCAAGAAGGGCCTGATTTACACTCCGCCAAGCAATGCGAGTATCTTAATAGGTATAACTAGAAATTCGGTTATAACTATAGCGAGAGAGCTTGGGTATGAGGTGATTGAGAGGGATATAACTAAGAACGAACTATATTTAGCGGATGAGGTCTTTTTCACAGGTACTGCAGCCGAGATCACGCCGATTAGAGAAATAGATGGCTATCAAATAGGAAACCCAGGAGAGGTTACTAAGAGCATTCAGCAAAAATTCTTCAAGATAATTAAGGGAGAAGACGAGAGATATATGGAATGGCTGGATTTCCTCTGATTTTCTGCTATTTTTTAGAATTTAAACGCAAAAATATTATTTGGTGAGTGGATTATTTTATTTGCCCACGTAGTATAGTCCGGATAGTACTCGGGGCTTCGGACCCCGTAACCCGGGTTCAAATCCCGGCGTGGGCATATCATATTCAGATGAAGTTGAAAAATGAGTATTGGTTTGAGGTAATTCAGCTTCCTATATAAAGTAAAAAAAAGAAGTAGATAAGGGGAGAAAAGTGCTTAAAAAGATAAAGAAACATTTACTGGGATTAGCAATTGGAAGTAGTGGCTGGATAATTTTAGCTACTTATATAATCTACGAGTATAGGGAATTTGGAGCTTTTAGCAAGCTGTTAGAGCACTTTGGAGAATCATCGCCCCTTGTCTTATTATTTCATATAATGATTCTACTAGCTCCAGTAATGTCTACATTACTTGGCTATTTAGCTGAGAAGAAAACAGAACTACAAAAAGAACTGGCAGAGGCAAAGGAATTCCTTGAGAATATAATTGAGAGTTCCGCAGATTCTATAATTACTCTTGACAAAGATGGGAGAATTATCCAATGGAATAAGAGCGCTGCAAGGATATTCGGATACGAGGATGCCCTAGGCAAAGAAGCATCAATTATAATTCCAGATGAGTTAATTGAAGAACATAAAAAAGCCCTAGAAATGGCTAATGAGCGTGGCGTCTATAACTATGAAACAACAAGAGTAACTAAGGATGGGCAAAGAATACCCGTAGAGATATCAACGTCTATACTCAAGGACAGGAAAGGAAACATATTAGGATACATCGAGATACTTAGAGATATAACTGAAAGAAAGGAAGCAGAGCGTAAACTAAGGGAGAGCAGAGACGCTTATGTGAAGCTGCTTCAAGAAAAACACAGAGCACATAAGGAACTCCAAGCAGCATATAATGAATTAAAAACTCTTGATAAAATGAAAGCTGATATCATTGCAAATGTCCGTCATGAACTTAAAACGCCTATAACCATAGTTAAGGGAGCTCTTGAACTGCTAGAAGAAGAAATAGATGGTAACACCAAGCTTGAACTAATAAAAAGAGCTAAAAAGGCGATTCGACGGCAAGAGAAAATCATTGACGACCTTATTGAAGCGGCTGAGCTGGGAAAAAGGAAACCTATGATAAAACTAAGGCCTATTGAGATAAAGAGCATAATAACTGACGCAATTGAAGAGGCTCGTCAAAATGCTGCAGGTAAGAATATCAGAATAGATGCATCCATCCAAGAAAAGTTGCCGCAAGTAGTGGGAGATAGCGAGAGTCTAAAGCATGTACTCAGGAATCTGCTAGATAATGCGATAAAGTTCAACCAACAGGGGGGAAAAGTCTTCGTAGAGGCAAGAGAAAAAGGGGAGTTCGTCGAAGTAAGCATACAGGATACAGGTATAGGCATTGCTAGTGAACATCTCAACAAAATCTTTGAACCATTATACCAGGTCGACTCCTCGTCAACTAGGAGATACAGTGGAACAGGAATGGGGCTCGCTGTGGCAAAGGAGATAATTAAACTCCATCACGGAGATATCGGTGTAGAGAGTACACCTGGTAAAGGCTCTAAGTTCTGGTTTAGAATACCTAAGAGAAAAAAATAAGGTATAGCATATTTTTCTGAAGATAACTATTTTTATATAACCCCTAGCGGAGGTAATTAACATGTCTGGAAAGAGGACTCTCATTCTCCTATTGCTAAGTTTCATCGCAGGGGCAGTAGGAGGAGCAACTAGTATACTGCTGCTCTCTGATTATCTCGTACAATACCCAGAGGGCCCTTCCCAAATAATAAACATGAACGTTACCTCTACCCAAGAAGAAGTTATTAAAAGCGTTTATGAAAAAGTTGCTCCTTCCGTAGTTCATATCACGTCTACTGTGCTAAAAAGGAACTTCTTTTTTGAAATAATACCGCAACAGGGCACTGGTTCGGGGGTTGTAGTGGATAAGAATGGATATATCTTAACCAACAACCACGTCATAGCGGATGCTAGCACTATTGAAGTAACTCTAGCAAATGGTAAAAAATATGGTGGAGAACTCATCGGAGCCATACCAGAGCTGGACATCGCTGTCATCAAAGTGGATGCTCCACCAGATGAGCTGAATCCCGCTTCTTTTGGAAACTCAGATAAACTTAGCGTAGGAACTTTCGTTATGGCTATAGGCAATCCTTTCGGCCTAGATAGAACGGCTACATTCGGAATAGTGAGCGCATTGAATAGGAGTATTAACATTGGAGATGGAAACGTGCTACAAGGCATGATACAAACAGATGCATCCATAAATCCCGGCAACAGTGGAGGACCGCTTGTAGATATGGCTGGCGAAGTGATAGGTATAAATACTGCCATATTGTCTACAAGTGGGGGCAATATAGGTATCGGCTTCGCTATTCCTATAAACAAGGCAAAGGTCGCAATGGAAGAGATAATTAAGGAAGGAAAGGGGAGGATACCTGAGGGCCGCGCTTGGCTAGGCATCAGCGGTATAACGATAGATGAAGAAATCTCCAACATCCTTAATTTGCCGACAAAGCATGGAGCCTTAATAATTGAGGTAGTACCGGGAAGTCCTGCAGATAAGGCAGGACTTAGAGGAGGAAGCGTTCAGGTATTCATAAATGGGAGGTTTCTAGCAATTGGAGGAGATATTATAGTAGGGCTTGATGGCAAGGAAATAAAATCTATGAGAGAAGTGGTTGACTTTATCTCCTCAAAGAAGCCAGGGGATAAGGTCAAGGTAACTTATATTAGAAGCGGAGAGGAACATGAGACCACAGTAACCTTAGGCAGAAAAACTTGGTAGACACTATACTTTTAATGAGAAGCTGCGAAAAATTTAAATGGTAGATAGTAACTCAGTCTGATGAGGAGGCCTTTGATTGAGCCAGTTCAGGGACCATGTAGATTTTTTTAATGAACTCAGGAAGAGGAGTGCTACCAGCATTGTAGACAGGCTTGTTCCATTAATTTCTATGTTGACTCCAGATCAAAAGAGGAGTATATTCTTAAAAAGCTTTAATGTTGCTGTCCAAGAAGAAGATAGAATCCTGAAACTAGTCGCATGCACTATCGGGTATACAATCCGGCTTCAGGAGAATATTGAACGCGATTCGTTAGAATGGGAGATAAAAAGAGATATCGAGAGATTAGTGGATGATTACTTAGTATATTCTGGCGCAAGTAACCCCGACATAAAATCAAAGAACTTGGTATTATCATCAATTTTCCATCCCCCGTTTTATAGCTATGGGGAACTACCGTTATCTGAAATGAGGGGCTATGCTTTTCTAAATACTCTTCATGCCATAAATAGGGATTTTATTAGATTCTTGAATCGTAATCCTCAGGGAAAGTATATATGCAACAAAATAACGCGCCTCCAGCAAAACCTTGAAAACCAGAATCTACACAATCAATTTGAGAGAGAACACTGGCGGATATTCGAAGAGATCCTAGATGAGATATGCCCACCTTCTAGGGGCGACTTTTTCATGCAACCGGGATACACGAAATACATAAACCCACCATTAGGTAAAAAGCTGGGATATCTCTTAAAGACTTTTAAAACCTCGCCTTTAGTTAGGGAAACGGTTGCCCTCGTAGTGAGTAACATTGTTAGGAAAAACTACATACTATCGAGATATCATCTGAGAGCTATCACGAGGTCTGGATTGCTTAACAAGCTTGAGTTGAGGATCGTCAAAAACTCATCTAACCCCTCTCTATGATCCTGCAGAAGGCACATTTTTTGGACGTAGTTGGAAATCCGCAAACCTCACAGTCGGAAACTCGAGATCTATCGTGAAGCGACTCAAACATGCTCCTGTGTTTCAGGAATTCCGTATAGAAGTATAGCTTTGTACTGGGCGACCTATCCTCAATACGATTAAGAGCCTCTTTTATTGTTATACTAGTGGAGCCTTCAGAAAACGGACATTCATCATAAAGCATATAATCAATATCATTCGTTATCGCATACATGGCTGTCTCCTTCTCAGTCAATAGGCAGAGAGGCTTCACTTTAAGGCTGAGTTTAGGATGCCAGCCCTCTAGACGGGGACTTTGTCTTGAAATTAAGTCGAAGTTCCAGTGCAACAAGTTACTCATAAGCACACTTACCTCATCATCGAGATTATGTCCAGTAGCAAGAACGTCGTAATTATTATTAAAAGCAATACGGTTCATCTCATGGCGTTTCACGATACCGCAAACACTACAGACACTACGTGGGCTACGTCTCGCAAGCAGCGGAACACTTACCCCATACTCCTTTTTCAGGTCTACGATATTAAGTTCAACTCCTTTAACTGAAGAGAATTTTTCAACCTTCCGTCGAGACTCCTTAGAATACCTCTGTCTTTCTATACCTAAGTCAATATAAAGTCCACTGACATCATATCCTAGTTTTAGAAGTACATCGCAGAGAGTTAAGGAGTCTTTCCCCCCAGATACCGCTACAAGCACCTTATCTTTCTTCTTGATTAAAGAATACTTCCTTATTGTCTGCTCAACTGTGTTTATGAAGTATTCTAAGAAATGCTTCTCACACAGGATTCTATGCCGACTTCTAATAGATATAACGGCCTTCTCATTACACTTAGTGCAACGCATTTTTCCTTTCATAAAAAACTGTAGAATCGTAATCTTTAAAAGAGAATAGTGAAATTATTTTGTACATTTAATATTATTTAAACTATGTTACGTATATATCAAAAAACTGAGGAGATTTTCCTTTAATAATTGAAACACAGGTGAGAGGATGAGTGACGATGACAGTAATCGGGAAACACATTATTGCAGAACTATACGGCGTGGAGAAGGAGTTGATATCTCATGAAGACAGTGTCCGTGGGATCATAGAGCGGGTCGTAAATGAATCTGGCTTAACGAAAGTGGGGTCTCTCTACAAACAGTTTAACCCCCATGGTGTTACAGGAATGGTGTTGATCACGGAGTCCCATATCTCTGTGCATACTTGGCCGGAATATAAAACTGTGAATCTGGACATATTCACCTGCGGTAGTCCAGAGAAGGCCGAACGCGCCTTCAACCTATTCCTAGAATATTTCAGGCCAGAGTCCTACAAGCAACGCGTTATTACGAGGGGATAGCTTGTTAGATCGCTTCACAATACAAGTACTTCAAAAGCTCTCTAAAGGCTCCACGTCGGTTTGGGAGCTTTTAGACTCCCAGGATTTAAGTCTCAGAGAGTTTTATCTAAGATTTAGTGAGATGATAGAAGGCGGGTTGATCTCCGTAGATGGCGGTATAGTATCACTAACAGACAAAGGACGAGATCTCGCTAAAGAAATCCCTGCTATTCCGCTCACATTTACATGCAGGAGATGCCAAGGCCAGGGGTACATAATTCCAGAGAATTTTGAGAAGGTAGCTAAAGCTTTTTACGATATCGCAGAGGATAGGCCTCTACCAATAGAAGAGTATGACCAGGGGTATATGCGCCCTGAAGATGTGTTAAAGCGGGTTGCGCTCCTCTACGAAAGAGGCGACTTAGCTTCTAGAGATATCCTAGTCATTGGAGACGACGATTTATTTAGCATCGCCGCATCTTTAACTAGACTACCATCCAAGGTTGTAGTCCTAGAAGTAGACAAACGCTTGGTAAAATTCATAAATAAGAATGCAAAGGAGAACAACCTCTGTGTTGAAGCCAGAAGCTATGATGTCCGAGAACCGATTGATAAAGAGTTTGAACAGAGCTTTGATGTATTCTTATGTGATCCTGTTGAAACCCTCGAGGGGATTAAGCTCTTCCTCTCTAGGGGGGTCTCCTCATTACGCGGGATTGGAAGCGCAGGATATTTTGGGCTAACAACCCTTGAGGCTTCCCTTAAGAAATGGTACGAGATACAGCGCATGCTTCTTGACATGGGCTTCGTGATTACCGATATAAAGAGAAAATATAGCGAGTATCCCTGGGAGGACAATAATTTTAAACGCTACCAAGAGAAGCTTCCGATAATGAGGTATCTAAAATCGGAGTGTAATTACAGTTGGTACAAGTCAGCTTTCTATAGGATCGAATGCATTAAGGAGCCAAAACCTCTAGTCACAGGTGAACAAAAAATTGGAGATAAGTTTTATTTAGACGATGAAAGCTGGGCGACTCCAATGTAAAAATATTTTACAGGGTTTCTATGCTTACGCTAAGAGTTTTACTCTATTTCCCAGGGGAACCGTGGATCAAGGTAGTCTAGTAGATCCGGGTAAAATTCCTCAACTACCGCCTCTTCATCAACTCTTATATCGGACCCTCTTCTAAGGCTCATAGCTATATATCTGGGTATACCCTTTTCCTCCAACTTCTCTTTAGTTAAAAAGCTCCTTAAATATTCCACTACATTGCGGTACTTCCTTTTTAGGATAATTTGCCATCTCCCATTACGTATAAAAGGCTCTGTAAGCTTCTCCCTATATGATGCATATTTATCCAAGAACCTGTCTTCATGCGGCGAGTTTACTGTAGGTCCCATGTGAAACTTCGCTGAAGGGATTTCTATTGAAGCCAATTCAAGTATTAAGCATATCTTATCTCTCACAAAAAATTTAGAGCCTAGAATCTTAAAGTCCTTCTCTTCAACACAATTTCGTATTGTAGCATTAAATTTTCTTAACTGGGGGTAGAGTATATCGTCTATCACTCCAGGATTAGAAAAGACTATAGAAACCAGCTGAGTTCCTCTACCTTTTAATCTCCTCAGAATTTCATCTTTGTTTGCTATCCTCGTTTTTGGAAAGAAAAATTCTTCCTTAGGGTGCCTTAGGTATTCCTTTGCTGCGTATATGAACTCTGAAAATCTCTCTAGTGAAAGGGCACTGGACACATTCCTATTGCTATCTACCGGATCTATGAAAATTAGAGGAGAGTCAAACTTTTTTGTCACCTTTTTAATATCCGGCTTATCTTTAAGCCACAGTACCTGAGGGGATTTCCATTTCCTAGCTCCTTCTAGGACGCCTCTAAAGGACTTGTATTTTATCACAAGGAGTTCACAGAGGTAACCCGAGAACCCTTCGACCTTTGCTTCAGCACCATAACAACCGATGCCCATTAAAAACTGCTTTAATAGCCTAACCTCATCCTCCTTCCCATCAAGATTTTCTTTTACAAATTTATCGTGGAAAGGAGTCCTATCTACCGCCGATTTAAGTTTTTCTGGGTTTGAGACCTGATAGCATGGCACTAGCTCAACCTCGAAATCCTCATAACGCCCCCTTATATAAGGATGCTCTGCGAATCTCTTTTCAGGCGAATTAAGAACTTTTTTACCAATAATAGTTACTACCCTCTCCAGCTCTTTTTTTGAGTATTTTTCGGGGAACATTAAAAAGAAATCCAAGTCCTTTTCATTTTTTAACCAGGTACCTCTAGAGGCAGAGCCTAATAGAGCAACCTTTATAGTTGGATCAAATTGTTTAACCTCTCTTTCTAATTTTCTAAGAAGCTTATTGGAAACCCTCTTTAATCGAGCCTCATCTTCTGGCGATGGTTTTATTCTTGAAAGCATATCCCTATTTAAGGCTGCTTTTAATATATTAGTTCCTATGGGTATAGAGGATCTACTTAAAAGCGGGCCTCTTATTGGGAAAGAACTCTACATTTTAAGCGGGATAGAAATCTTTCAATTATGGAGAGCATGCAAGCTAGATAACAAGATCGTGATGAAAGCTGTAGGAAAAAAGTACCTGCGGTTCGATAAGAATGTTCCGGGATATGTTCGGCTATCACCTGCAATTGAGAGAGAATTTTTAACTTACACTGTGGTAGGATTAGACTTAGATGAGGTAGAGAGAAAAGCAAAGGAGCTAGAGAATGAGATAATTAAAATAAGCGAGGAAAAACTTGCCCTTTCAAGGAAGATTGCTAGAGAGATACTAGATCAAACAGGAATTAGAAAAGACATCTGTTTTATAATAGGCGGAGATGTTCCGCATAGGATGGCGCACCGAGACCCAAGACCTGAAAGAAGCACAGGAGAGATGGTCTCGGGCTCTGATCTCGACATAATAGTCGTAGCATCTGATAACCTGCCTGAGAACGAGTTTAATACCATAGACGAGAGTATGTACCTTAAAAAGCATGCTCTACTAAGAGCCCCTGTGAAAGAAGAAATAGATTATTTAGTCAAACGATTTTCAAAGGTAGAGGAACAGACTAAGTTTGATTCATTTGACAGAATGGTAGCTTGCAAAATAATTGCAGAGGGAGAATTCCTACATGGAGATAAAAGCCTCTACCAGAAGATAATTAGATTACTAGAACAAAAAAACATCTATAAAAAATTAGAAGAGCTCGAGTATAAGGCGAAAGGAGACAGAAAACTTGCAGAGGAATATTTGTTAAAAAAAGAGAAAATCGAGGAAGAGGATTACTTGAAACTCTTCAGTACCACAGAAGAATTTAGTGAGATTTTTTGAGTGAAGTACGAGTATAGCCCAGCTCCTCCAAGTCTTTATAAATCACCAATCTTGAAACACCATAAATCCTCGCAACCTGTGAAATGTTAAGAGTCGAAGGATTATTACCTAATAACTCAACAATTTTTTTAAGTCTCCCCCTCCTCTGCTTTGCTTCTACAACCGACTCTAATACATCTTCATTTACTGCCGCAACAATCGTTGTATATATCCTGCCAGGTAGCGGAGTAGTAATTGTTTTTGTAAATACGTCTACTACCTCTCCCTTTTTTCCTGCTAATATCTTATTAAGTTTTTCAGCTGCCTTCGCCATTGCGGAATCCCTAGTCGCTCCCCTCTCATTTATGCCTACTACCCTTTTCCTTCTAGGCTCGCTCCCCCCTACCGCAACGCTAACAGTAACGTATGCTCCCGCTGGCCCAGAGGAAACATCTGTGTTAACTTTCATTATAACGCCATCTATCACTGCCAGCCTCTGATTTATTCTCTCTACTACAGTGCTCAACGCTTTACTAACGGTGCTACCAGAGGCCGTCTCGCTTATAATTCTCATTAAGTTCCTTTTTTATTAATCGGATTATATTATTTTTAGGTTTACAATAATGCAAATCTTGGAAATCATTTTTATGCACCTCTAGAACTATCCTTATAACGCCACCGACTTTATAGTAGAGTAGATTGGACCTTTTGGGGTTAGAGTGCTCCTTTTAAGCTCTACCTTATCAACTAACGCCTTGCCAAAACTTCTGGTTGCATTTTCAACGACAAAATCTTTTACATCTTCTCTTCCACGAGGCGACCTAACCCTCGCCAGAGTGAGATGCGGATCAAACTTTTTCCTCTCTTTTCCTATGCCCAAGCTAGAAAGATTTTCCTCTAACCTTGATTGCATCTCTATAAGCTTCTCTTTATTTTCTTCAATACCCACCCATATAACCCGTATATACCTTAGACTAGGAAATACCCCCACACCTCTAAGCGAGACTTCAAAAGGAGAAAAAGGAGAAAAAGCTTTAATCATTGCATCATAAATATCGCCCACCATGTCTTCACCGACCTCCCCAAGAAACTTTAGAGTCAAATGAAGATTTTGAGGCTCCACGAGCTTGAGGCCGGCTTTAAGTTGAGCCAATTCGTCTAAGATTCCAACTAATGCACTATTTTTAATATCAACAGCGATAAAACTCCTCATGATATGAACTATAGCTTTCTTAAAATCAGCCCCCCTACAGCTGCGATAACAACAATACTTGCAACTATCAAGCCTATCACTCCAACGGGTAAGCCCCCTTCAGAGACGGCTACGGGTTGCTCTGTGGGAGCAACCATCTGGATTTCCGACTGCATTCCTAGAGAAGCTTCAGCCAAGCTTATATGCCTCCCAGCTTCCTCTATCTTTACCTTTGCATCCTTCTTATTACCTGCCAAAAGATCGTCTATAGCCGAGTTCAATGAGCTTTTCGCAGTATCGATGTGGGAGGAGATTTCTCCAACGTTCTCTCCTGCCTTCTCTTTAACATTAACCCTGTAAACCAGTTTCTCAATCTCTCCATCGTAATTTATAATATCTTTGAGCAAGGGTTCTATCTCAAACTCGGCCTTAATTTCCTGAGTAAAGGAAATCCCATCAAATATAGCTACAAAGTGGTCTTCAAAGCCGCTGACACCCTGCCAAAGTTCTCTCCAAGGAGTAGGCTTATAACCCGAAGGGATATACCCTACAGGTACATGCAACCTCACGATTCCTCCTACAGATCCCAGCTCAACATTTTTGCCCCCCTCGAGTATAGCCTCTGGTTTTCCAAATTTCACTGATGTGCTATACCCTGTGTCTGTCCTACTTAATAACCCCATTGCTTTAAACCTAAACCTCACGATTCCTTTAGCACCGGGGTCTACAGGATCTATTAGGCTAACTTTAACATAGGGTAGTCCAGACTCCTCAGAGATAGAAATCTCTTTTACATTTTTTTTGGAAAACTCTTCATCGCTTTCAATCAGATCAAGTGCAGAGGCAGAGAAAGGCATTTTAAGCCCCACTACTTTCTCTTCAAACCCGTTAGCTATAGAAAGATCCAGCTCAACTACCGCATCAGGTATTTTATAGCTAACTGAGGCTTGCCATCTGTCAACGCTTACAGAGCCCTGAGCCGCGACAACCGGGAAAAACAAGAACAAAGCCAAAAAAAACAAAAACCTCACTCCCCCACCCCCCTCAACAACTCCTCAACATTAGCCATAGTAGGCTGATGAATCCTGCCAACACTACCAACATGACAGCTACCGCAAGAACCAGACCCCTTAACAACATGGATCTCAATATAATTACCATCAAAATGACACTGCTCACAAACCAAGAGATCCCCCGGCCTCACAGAAGGAATAGTCACACCCCCGGCCTCACTAAAACTATGACAATCCGTACAATCCAAAAGCCCCTTATCCAAACGAGCCTCATGAATCCTATGAATAGAAACCCCATGACAAGTCGTACAAACCTTAGGAGTCCTATTCCTAAGAGAATCCAGCTTAGTGATATCCCTCACATTATGAAAGCCCTCAACCCTACCATGACAATCCGGACAAGAAATAGACAACCCAGAAGCCTCAGCAGACTTCTCCACCACGGGAGCAACACCCCCGGCCTCAGACCTAGCCCTCTCCAACTCAGACAAATAATACTGAACAGTCTTATCCAAAACCTGGCCATAATAAACCGAAGCCCCCGCATAAGTAATCACGGCGCTCAAGCCCATCATCACCAACAAGACAACAACAACACCAAACGTCCT
>Ga0180886_108_pt1 | contig 16278 bp, 26 predicted proteins | sample Deesub1362A_J573_FD_124183 | JGI IMG/M metagenome (GOLD analysis project Ga0180886, IMG submission 124183) | Candidatus Hydrothermarchaeota archaeon JdFR-18 | reverse complement strand
TTAGGGGGAATGGCAGATTCTATAGAATATCTTGCAGAGTTACAGGAAAAGTATCGTGAAGAATATGAAGAATTTAAACAGGCACAGATAGACTTGAATAAATTACCTCAATTACTCGACGAACTGGATAAACTTGATCCAGAATTAAAGAATGCATTTGTAAATCTGATAGTTAGAGTTGGATTGGTTTCATCTAAACTAATGAGTGCAATAGTGATCGAACCCGACGAAAAAAGATCATTGGCAAATGAACTCAGAAAAATTATAGCATCATTTAAAACTATCTTAGATAAAATGGGGGGAGGGAACAAATGATCGCGTTCAAGCAACTCTCCTATAGAAAAATGTTTTCAGACGCTTTAAATCCATATAACATAATGGCAGCCTTGTTACCATTTTTTGGGCATGCAATTTTTAGTGAAGAACGTGCCAAGCAAATTGCAGAGTTAATTAAAGAGGATCTATTAAAAACAAAAGATGTAATCGATATCCAAGATGTTATGGAGGCATATGGTGTAAATGCATGGGTGGCACATAAAGCATTGAAGCTGTTGGAAAAGGAAGGGGTTATCGTAGAAATGGACTAAATATGGTGCATTGCCTCATAGGAAAACAAATTATTTCTTTTGGCAGAGAAAGTGAGAAGATACATAGCGATGACTTTGTGATAATTACAAATAAAGTGCAATATTTTATAAAGGAGAGAGGAAGGCCAGCCAGAAGTTTTATAAAAATAGAAACAGAAAAACGATACATTCCATCATATTTGGAGTCTGCATTTGAAATTTTGAGCAAAAGAGACGATGAGATCATAGGAACAAAGTTATATTGCGAGGGCGAAAATCATCGACAAAATATAATAACATATTCTGCTAGACACCATGGACAACAGCATATATTTAAAGGGAAGAGTTGTTTTTCTATGACTGTTATACCGTACTCTGCCACGAAGAAATATAGAATAGCGAAACCTTTTACATTAAAGGATGCTAAACAACTTAAACAGAAAACGGAAGATAGAGACAGATAGAAAAAGTTTGTGGTTAATTTGTTGATGCCTCAAAGCAATTAAATATTGTCTTTTGTATAATTTTGGTGGATATTCATGGCAAAGTTTGTGGTAAAAAAAGATAATAGAGGAGAATGGAGATGGAGTTTTGTAGCAAATAATGGAAAAACCATTGCTGTTAGCAGCGAGGGTTATAAAAATAAGAACGATTGTTACCACAGCATCATTATTATAGAGGAGCAGGCACGTGCTGCAACTGTGGAAGAAATTCGAGATTGATCCAATTTGTTTAACAAATCCGTATACTAGTTAAATATATAGATATATATAATAAGCAAACGAAAAATCATTTCCGCCTGCTTGGCTGACTCGCCGGTCGGCATGCAAATTTTACAGATATAACTTGGTTTTACACACAATAACGTTCGTAATTGTGTGTGAGGGGCGGAAATAAGGCGGAAATTTTCAAAAAAGAGGAAATTGATCTATGAGGATTCTAAACAGAATGTGTTCCATGACTTTACACGCAATACGGAAAAGTATTTGGAATATCACAGCAAAGAGAGTGCAGTAAATGTAGTTTGGAATTAATTTTTGGGCGGCTTTTGTAAAGCCTGTGACCTTTTTCGCGTACATGAATAAAAAATTGATGAATGTATATAAAACCTAACTGTTGTTTTACTAGAGTAAGCCAGCCTGGCGGAGGGTTCGTGTAATAGTTCCGCTACCTACCCCTACTTCCTCTCTTATTTCCTCATATGTAGCTCCATCCTGGTAGAGTTCTATAATTTTCTTTTTCTTCCATTCCGGGATCCTGCTTTTACCTTTTCGCCAGCCTGGCTTTTTGCCTGCTTCTCTCGCCTTCTGCAAGCCCAACCTCGTTCGCTCTGAGATCTGTTCTCTTTCCAGCTGGGCCATGGCAGCAACTATTGTTGCAAACGCTCTGCCCATGGCTGTTGTGAGATCTATATTTTCCACAACAGTTGTAATGCCTACATACTCATTGCCATCTTTTTTCTTTGTCAGCTCCTCGCATAGAAAAAGGAAATCTTTTGTATTTCTCGTGATTCTGTCCAGACGCCATGCAATGAGAACATCTGCAGCTCCTTCTTTCACCAGGCGGACCGCGCGCTGAAATTCTGATCTGCCCTTTATTTCCTTCGCGGACTTTATGTCGGTGCATATTTCCGCCACTTCCCAGCCTTTCATCTCACAGTATTTTTTGCATGCGTCTATTTGGGCCTTCAGGCTCCATCCTTTCTTTTGCTCTTCAGTACTGACACGAGCATATATTACGGCTTTCATTCTTCAATCCCCATAGCGTGCTTCCAATCCCGAATATAATTTCTCAAATGTCTTTTTGAATATTCTATATTGTGTTTCAACAGCAGCTCATTTCTGACCTGACCGGATGTGGGTATTTTACCTAACTCTTCGTAGAGCTGGCTTATTACCTCAAAGATTTTTCTTTCCCTCTCGCTTTCAGACATCATGAGTAGTTTATTCTTTTCCGCCTTTTTGGCAGCATCAAGCAGGAATTTTGGAGGTTTAGTTAGATGAATGAAAAATTCTGTTCCTCCTCTCCGCCTGGTTCTTCCTCTTCCGCCTTTCTGCTTGATTTGTGGTACAATCGCCAATCCTTCTTCATGTCCGAAGTGAGCGGTTATTTTCAATACATCGCGCCAGCCGTATGGCACAAGCTCCATGGCATTCTTTAAAAGCAAGCCGGAGAGCCACTTAAAGAGATGGATGGTTGATGTCTCCCTCAATACACTCTCCAGGCTGCTATGCCTGACGACATTGTATATTATCCATGCATAGCGATGCCTTGCTCTGAACGCCTGCAGGTTTATCTCGATATTTTCCTTTGTTTTTGCATATTTGCTCAGCAGCTCCCGTGATAATTCGTTATAGATGACTATTTTGGGTTTGTCATCAGGAGGAGGGATGCTGTAATCCTTCTTGACAATAAGATTATCTATTTTGTCCTGGAGAATATCACCGATTCCATCAACATCTCCATATACATACAATTTGGCCTTGTCCATCTTCTCAAGCATATCCAGGCCTATGGTCCATGCTGTGATTGTTTTTCCTGCAAACCTATCACCGATGATACTCATTATATTTGGATATCTGGAAAAACAATCTATGAGATAATTGGCAGACGGCGGCAAAAAAATAAGGTTGTCCTCATCGATAATACGATAATATAAGTTATATCTCTTCTTCATGTGCATTGCGAGAACATTAGCCCTGAAATGATTGAGGCGTCCCAACCGGTAGGCTTCCTCAATCGCTATCATTTGCGCCATCAGCTTTTCCGGTACAAAGCCTGGGATAACTCTAACCTCATGCAGCCAGAAATCGCGATCTGCTTTTACTTTTGAAATATATCCTCTACTCCTCGGTTGCCACTTCCTCATGTTTCTCTCTTTCCATCTGCTTCATAAATTCCCGCATTTCCTCCTCACTGAGCTGTTGTTCCTGTAAAAATTTGTAGAATGGATCCTCGGGCTTGAGTTTCTTTTCTATGGTGTTTTTGATCTCCTTCTGTATTTTGCCTTTTACAATTTCAAATTGCATGGGATCCTTTAATTTGGATGCATCATATTCGATTCCAAAAGCCTCGCAGAGTTTGATTAACGTGATAATGTCAGATTGATGTATTGTATCGCCCCAGCGTGGAATGCAGTTGAGCTCGTCTATCATCCTGTTTAGCATTCTGACATATGGATTTCTTACGTCGCGATGCCATTCAGCATATACTCCTCCTGTCTTATACTCTGCCATGGTACCACCTTGAGAGGAGAAAGATCGCAACAAAACAGGCTATAGCACCCAATATTGAGAGTAATATGAGTGGAAGGCGGCGACTCCAGAAGGGCTCGCGGTATTTGTAGCCATAGTCATACATTTCCGGGATACCTGTAAAGCTGAATGAGGAGAGATCCATTGTTGCGGAATTTTTCCAGCCCCACTTGTCTATGATGTCAATAATGACAATGCCGCCAGATTTGCGGACGGAGGATGGAATTGACATGGTTATTTCTGTAACATTTTTTATGGTCCTTATAAGGGTTGCTTCATTTGGCGGGATCCAGCTGTAAATTTTGAGCGTGAATGGATAATTTGGATCTATTTCGCCGGTTTCATTTAGTTTCAACGATTTAAAATAGAACTTTCTGCCATCGCTTGAAAAATGAGCATCATATGGGACTGGAGCCTTTGTTACGCCAAATTCAAACACCATTTTTTGGCTGATAAGGCCTGATTTTTGTGCAAAAATAGTGATTTTGTAATGGCCTTCTGCCAAGGCCGGCAGGTTATATGTCTCAGGGCTGCCACCGCGTATTGTAAATTCTTCTGAATAGTTGTATTTGACATTTTTTCCTACGATTTTGATATGCAGTGTTGCTGATTCATCTGTGGGCTTGTTGTTGCGAAATACGAGGATGAATGCCTGGATTTGCACGGGTTCTCCTTCTATGTACATCGGATTTACATTTGCTCTGATAATGATGAAGTTGCTGCCAGCTAATGAGAGGGATGAAAGGAATAAAATAGAGATAAGGAAAAAGGGGAGTACTCTCTTCATTTCTTTTCCTCCTGGCGGGTTACGATAGTCTTAATGAGATCAATTAGTTCTGGCGGGATCTGCTGGCCCCTCTTTATTGTTTCTTCGAGTTTGGATATTCTTTCCTCAAGTGCTTCCTTATAGGATTGGTCCAGTAATGCTTGAGTTACTTCCATATCCTTGCCTTCGTATACCATTATACCTTCCTCATTCTCGCTTATGCTTTCTATGTCCCCGATTAAAACATATTTCAGGCCTTTCTTAACAAGCCAGTCCTCATTGACTGCCACAATATTGCCGAGCCATGTTTTGAAATACCGCAACTTTCCATCGCTCCATGATTTTCTGTAAAAGAATATTTCATCTGCAGATGGGATCCAGAGCATTGGCACTGCGAAATAGCCTGCAATTGCAGCAAGCAATATGATGATGAACAGCTCTATTCTATGCAGGGGCATGGGCAGCAGGAAAAAGCGTATGATGAAATGCTCAATGTCATAAAAGATGCCTGCCAGGCCAGGCGGAAATAATATTACGATGTTTAATGCGAGAATGATGGTGGCAACGATTAGAATATAAAAGACGATTGGATGTTCCTGCAAAAATGTTTTTGGCTTTTTTCTCGGCATAGCTATCGCCTCCAGAATTTTATGCCTACTTTTTCCAGTTCTCTCTTTGGAACTACTGCTAGATGTTCGACTGTGCGTTCCTGATGAATTATCTTTTCAACATCGTCCCTGTGAAAAATCCAATCGATTATTTCCTGTTGCGTTTTTGCGGGATTTAAACTGTTCAATCTCACAATTATAACTAAATTCTCCTTTACTTTCAATAACTCCTCACGCTTTTGCCTTCCGTCTTTCATTACTTCTTATCACCTCCTTCTTTCATTCATTTTTAAATATGGAGAGGGAAGAGGAGCGTTATTTCCGCTTCCTTCGCTTCTTTTTCCTTCCTCGCTTCATCTTAGCCTCGCACAAATTGCCGTGTGCATCTATATAGTAGAGATAGCCCTTCTTTCTCTTCACCACATTCCTTTTTATTATTCGTCCCATTCTATCTCCTCTTTTTCTTCTTCCTTCCAATTCTTTTGAGAGTGAGAGCCAACACGGCTCGCCTCTTCAGTTTCCTCGTGACCTTGATTTTCCTTTTGCCGGTTTTAGTTGGATTGGTGATTGTGCTTCCAACCTTTGCATTCTTGATTTTTTTGAGGAGGGTTACTGGAATGTTTTCCTTCTCTGGAATGCCGAGCTGGCGGCTCAGGGCTCCCTTCTTCATGTTGCGGGGTATCCACTTTCTTTTCCATTTGGTCTTTTTCCTTTTCCTGCTGAATACGCTTACCCTCTTCATTTTCTCCCCCTGCCTTTCTTATATAGAACATATCCAACAGCAATGGAAAGGATACAGATGAACGTCCAGAAAAAGTAATTTTGAAGGAGATTGAATCCAAACACCAGCTCGGTAATTTTATACAACTCCATTGCTCCCCATGGAAGTTCATACAAGCCAAAGAGGATGAGGAGGAGGCCCATAAATGCGAGAGCTCCTATCTTCTTCTTTCTTCTTTTCTTCTGCTTGTGGTCCCTGTAAATGCTTACGGCCAGCATTATTATGACGGCGATGCTCAGCAGTATGAATGCCATGCTCAACTCATCCACTTGCACCACCTGCCAGAATTTGATAAACCATCCTTACAAACTCAATGAATCTGTCAAATATTGTTTTCAGAATTGCGGTTCCAGCTGCATAGTCGAGCAGGCTGATTATGGCTATTATTATCAGGAAGGCAAGAATTATTCTGCCCGCGATGCTTCCTCTGCTATTTTTTCTAGCCAATCAACCACCCCACAAATGGAAGATAACGGCCGCCTGTCACGATTGCATTTATGATGCAACCAATGAAAAAGAGAATGATGATTGCACCCAGCCACTCCCAGCCTTTTTTGTCAAGCAATGACTTTCCAAGCCTCCACAGCAAAATGATATAAATAACGATGAAAATGGCGTTGATGACTGATTCCACGGTATAACTGAGATTGAATGCAATGCTCAAATTTTTTCCTATGATTTGAAAACCGAACCCCAGGCCAGCGAGGAAGCCTCCGACGCCAGCCATAAAACGGAAGAAATCCTTCCAGGTGTCTCTTGTGAAATGAAACTTCCAGATCGAGGCAAAGAGGAATCCAACTATGATTAGGAAATATATGGTCCATGTTGCCGGAGATGCTGCGAAGTTTACTATTGATTCAAGGTTCATCCCCTTTTCCTCCTCTTTTCCTTTCTCCTTTCCTTCCACTTTATGTTGAGGACCGCTATGCCGAAGACTGCCGCCACGATTGCCAGAAGCCACCAGTATTGAAGCAATGGCAGGCCCAGGTAGTAAATCATTGCCGCAGTGAGGAAGAGCAGTATGCCGCCCCATATTGCCTTCTCATGCGGCTCATCGCTTGCCTTTGCGAACCATGCTGCAAGGAGCGTGAAGCCAGCGCCGATCATGCTGAAGATCCAACCAAAAAATGCAAAGACAGCATGAGCCAAAAAGGGAATGATGGCAGCTAATCCAACGGCGATTGCAATTAAGGCGGCTACACCTTTTACTCTTTTCATCTTTACCTACCTCCTCAGCCCCAATCTAACCAGTATTGCAGGAATTATGCCTGGACCCACTATACTTGCTCCAAATGCTCCTATTCCGAACAACGGATTTGCGTCAAATATGGGCTTCCAGAATTGCTCCCACATTCCTCCTCCAACCAATCCGGAGCCAACGATTATGAGAAATACTCCTATCGGCGTTGAAAAGTTCGGAATGAAAACTAGTATCAACCCTACAACTATCATGCCCAGGCCCATTGGAATCGCTACAGGAGATGTTGCCAGGCCGGCTGTAAAATCTCCTATCGCCTTTCCTATTGCATATGCCAGGCCATGCTGCTGCAGATAAGTGCCAAAATTATCAAAAGTGCCGGCATTCCACATGTTGATTATTCCTATTGCCAGCAAAATTACCACTACAACCAGGGCGGCTCCTGCCCCCACTTTATGCCCTGTTGCTATTCCTATTGCTATGGCTGCTATTACAATGATCAGCATTGCCGTTAAAATCTGGCTGACAGTGAAGTTGCCAAGAGATGAAATGGAAGAGCTGAACGATTGCATGAATTTTGTAAAATCAAAACCATTGCCTATGAGGATCATGCCAACCGAAATTAGCAGGAAGATTGCCTCCCATTTCACCAGATCACTTTTGCCTGTAAGAGTTGAGACGGCAATAGCTGGAATGAAAATGAGCAGGAAAATGATTCCCATTGAGGAAATGAGATTCTGCCCTTCAAACCATCCTGGATCGTACTCAATTCCAAAAACATACAGCACAGTAACAACTACCGCTCCAATGATGGCTATAGCTATGAACACTAAAGGATTTTCCTCGATTAAGCCTTCTGTATCCAGATCATCTGTCCATCCCATTCACAGCAGCCTCCTTACATACCTTTTCCCTTTTTTCAACACCACAGCCTTGACGGTGAGATAGAGTATGAATAACACCAAAACTATGTCCGCAGCAATCCAATACCACTGCACCGCAGCGTGATAAAGCAGAATGGCGGTTATGATGAAGATTGTCAGCAGCAACGAGCCGGCGGCAGGACCATAACCAAATGCATCAATGCTTTCTGGTTTCATGAAAAAGCCCGTCGTGGCTACTCCTAAAATTCCAATGAATACCATCAAAAACATTGCAAACCATGAGAATGGAAGTTTAAACAGATTATTGGGAGTTCCTCCTCCTCCAGCTGCAATGGTTATTGATTTTGTTATCATACCCACAGCTCCATTGTCATCTGTTACCCTTAGTGTTACATTGTATGTTCCTGGGGAGGCATAAACATGAGTTGGGTTTTGCTGTGTGCTTGTATTTCCATCTCCAAAATCCCATTGCCATGATGTTATTGTTCCATCTGGATCTGTCGAGTTATCATAGAAATATATTGTTTCATTTATAGTGGCATCTACTGGCTGCCATGTGAAATTGGCGATTGGTGGCTGATTTGTTGCAGAGGATGTAACATAAACTGAATATGTAACTATATCGCTATGAGAATCTTCATCTGTTACTCTGAGCTTAATTGTGTAATTTCCTTCTATTGAATAGGTATGGGAAGCTGTAACTCCAGTTGCATCATATGTTCCATCATTATCCCAATCCCATTCATAGCTCACAATGGGATCTCCATCTGGAGTGTATGAAGGCGAAGCATCAACATAAACTGTGAGGTTTTCTATTGTATAGTTAAATTCAGCAACTGGATCAACATCAGTATAAATGTAAAATGCATAATCCACCGTATCCAGAGGATGCTCTCCAGTATCGTTTATGTAATATGCCCTTCCATTTGCATATACATCACTTGTGCTTCCATACCATGCTGGATTTGTGGAAAATACCCCTGGCATGAGAATCAAAACATATGCTATTCCAGGAGTAAGCTGAATATCTCCAGATGTGGCTCTAATATCCCAGGTATGCCAACCAGCAGCCCATGATGTTGTATCAAATACATGATATGTGAGGTTGCCATTGCTCCCATTAAAATCTGTATCTATCCATGCATACAAGATCCCACAATCTCCAGGATCATAATAAAAATCCACTCTGTATAACCATTTTCCATCATCTACTCTGAATGTTTGTGCTTTTGCTTCTCCTGGTAAAAAGCTATATGCCTGGGTTATATCTGTTTGGCTCTCATCAAGAGTTTCAGCATTAACTATGCTAATGCCAGCTATCGCTATAAATAAGAAAGCTGCCAAGAAGGCAGCAAATTTCCTTCCTTCATTTCGCATGATGCACCCCTCCTGGCTAGATATTGAAGGTAAATGCCGGTATCAGTACAACAACGCTCCACACTACCAACGAAATGAAGCCTATTGCCAGGATATCTCTCTCCTTCTTCTGGTTCTTCTCGACGTATGCTGCGTACGCCGTCAGTAAAAGAATTACAAAGTCTCCTGCAAGCGCGATAAGTACTCCTCCTCTGTAACCTGTATAGTCTATCCATTTATCCCAGAAGGTTATGTCCCATCCCGTTAGTAATTCCGTAAAGTAGAATAGTATCGCCATTATCGCTATGGCCACGCCTATCGCCATGAGCAGCGGCACAATCTTCTTTTCCTTGCGCTGCGGCATGATGTACAGCAGTATCGCCGTTCCCAGCAAGAAGAAGAATACACTTGCCGCCAGTACCGTTCCCTCGTTGGTGTCCACGTCGCCCTCTGCAGCCGCTGCAAAGGGCATCAGCAGCATGCTCAGCACCAGAACCAGAGGTGCAACCTTTCCCAACTTTTTCATTTTCTTCAACATTTTAAACACCTGCCTCTAATTTTGCGAATACAGGGAAAGGAATCATCAAAACACAGAGGAACAAGGGTTGCATCATTTTCTCCTGCTCCCTATCATCACTATTGCAACCATCGCAACCATTCCGAAAATTGCTATGATCATTACCATCCAGAAATTCCAATCCTGTTCATTGCTCTCCAGCCAGCCGCCGCCTCCAGAGGATGATGCCAAACTCACGGTATAGCTCACTGAATCTGTTGCTCCATCATCATCTGTTACTGTGAGTGTTACAGTATAATTTCCATAATCAGCATATCTATGGGTTGGATTCTGCTCATAGCTTATGCTGCCATCTCCAAAATTCCATGTCCAGTTTACAATGGTTCCATCTGGATCTGTGGATTCATCGGTAAATGTAACATTTAGATCATTAACAGAGTATGAGAAATCTGCTGTTGGTGGTTGGTTTGGTGTGGTTCCATTTGCCACAGTTGTAAAGCTCCATACCGGAGAGGATGTGGAGCTATTGCTATCCCATGCTACAATTCTCCAGTAATATGTGGTGTTGTATTGCAATGTTCCAGGATCATATGTTGTTGATGTAATATTTGATGCCACTTTTGGAGGAGTTGATGAAGTTCCAAAATACACATCATAGGTTAATGCATCTCCATCCGGATCGCTGCATTGCCATGATAAATCGGTTGTGATGCTAACATTGGTTTCTCCATCTGCTGGAGATGGATTGCTTGGAGCATTTGGTGGATTGTTTGAGCTCGGTGTTACAGTAACAACTATTTCTCCATTACTTCCTCCATATACATTGCTACCAATTATTGCAAGAGATACAAGCAACAAACCCACTATTCCAACTATTTTTATTTTTCTCATTTTATCCTCCTCTTTCTTTTTTCAAATACAGGGAGATGGGGAGCGATAAGAGCAAAAGAGACGGAGAAAAGGAGGGCATTCTTTGGATTGCTGGTGTATTTATCAGCAATCTCGATGCCAATGCAATTTTTATTGTATCATTATTTTCTGGGGTAATTGTAATCAATGCCTCATACCTTTTCCCTGCATACTTCTTTGTTTCTGGAATATCTACTTTTACTGGCAGCTTATAGCTGCTTTTCGCTTTTACTGTAATCTTCTCTGGAACCTGTATCCATGAAAAATCCGGGAAATCCTCATATTCTTTCAAATCCTCTCCTGTTGTGGTTGTATCGAATATTCCACTCTCGTTATACTTTGTATGCTTTACAGGATTTGTTACCTTTACCTCAAATGTAACATCCTCTGTTAGATTGTTGTAGATCTCTATATAACATGTCAGATTCCACCCTGTATATCCCTGCTTTGCCGGAAATATCGCTACATCATATGCTGATGCATTCATCGCCAGCAGGCAAAGCAACATTGCTGCAATGAAAGCTCCCCTCATTTTACCTCCCTTACAAGCTTACCGCTTGCAATGTTATGGTTATCGTTTGCTGAGCAGTTGTATCTCCAGATGTTGGCATTTTCAATCCGACATCAAAAGTTTGCCAGGATCCTGGATTCAATGATGCAACAAAATCCTGGGCAGTTGTTGTTAAGGTTATTGCGCTTGCCCATGTTGATGTTGTTGCATTTACCACAAAGATGTTATAGCCCGGGTTGCTTCCCAATGTCCAGTTTGCTGTGTTGCCTGCCGAAATTTGCACTTTACATGCGAGGGTTCCATCATTTGTTATGTTGAAATAGCCACCAGATGTGCTTGCCTCGCTTCCATATGCCAGATTTCCAAAGTCATACGATGCTGGAGTAACGCTGATGCTCAGGGTTCCTGTTGGTGTAACCGTTAATGTTACCGTTGCTGTTTCAGCAGCATTTACAGGTATAGCTACTCCTGCTATTGCCAGGCATATTGCCAATGCGATTATTTTCCTCATTTTTCACCCCCATCTTCTTTTAGAGCTGGGTATTTATATCCCGCCCCCAGCAGGCACGGTTACGCCTGATATGCTTTTAGATAGATGGTAAACTGCTGAGTTTGAGTTGTGGAAAGAGCTTTAGGAATCCAAACCTTTATGCCAAAGCTTATGCTGCTTCCAGGAGCCAAGCTACTAACCAGAACCGTTTGTGGATCTCCATTTGCATCTTTGGCTGCAATATTACTCCAGGTTGTTCCATCTGTTGAGAAATTTGCCGTGAAATAATCCAGATAATTTCCAGAAGAATAGGTTGCCCAATCTGTATAAATCCAGTTTGCAGAGTTATTTACTGCAATTTTTATCATGCAGTTAGTATTGCCAGTATTGGTTATGGTAAAGTAATTGTATGATGTGTTTACCGCTGAGCCAGTTTGTGGATTTCCTGGAATTGCCCATGATGTTGGGGAAATTGAAATGTTGATAACTGGTGGTTGGCTGTAATCCCATAAAACCGTCTCCAGGTTTCCATCATTATCATAATCCCATTCCATAACGATAATTGTTTTATCATATGCAACGCTGTAATAATCCATGTATCTCCTGTTTCCTGTTCCTACTACATTATCACTACCAGTATCCCATGTGTCTGCAAGATTCCATGCAGTTCCATCTGATGAATTGAAGAAATACCAATATACAGTTCCCGTTACATCATTTATGTTTCCTGTCCATGCAATAAAATCATTGCTTGAAACATTATCAAAGAAAATACAACCTGTGTTACTGTGGGAGTTGTCGGTATATTTCATTACTTGTGTTGGAGATGTAAATTCTGGATTGTCATCAATGAAAATATCTATACCATTGCTTGAGGTTGTTGAGGAAGTTCCACAAAATAGGAAGTATTTATTTCCATCAAACCCAACCCAGGGATCTTTCGCTCTATAATATGATGTAAGTATTTGATTCCAATTTGCTCCATTAAGCCATACATCATCAATTTGTTCTGGAGTTGCTGCTTTCACATAGTAAATTTTCCAGTTGTATGTTCCTCCTACTGCTGCTGTGAAATAGAAATAGTATGTTCCATTAAGATACCTTAAACAGGATCTTTCTATCGAGTATACTGTAGCCGGAGGATTAACCACATCTTGCCTGCTTGCTCTCCATACAAGCTGCCAGTTTTGCAAATCTGTTGATCTGTAAAGGGCAAAATAAAGTCCTCTGACGGTATCGTTATGCCGTTCTCTGACAATGATATAATATGTATCGTTTACTGGGGATTTGCAGATAGATGGAGCGCCAACTCCATGCCACCCCGTTCCAATAAACGAATCAGAAACACTTGTTACAACTGTCATGTTGGCTGCATCGTTAAGAATATCATATTTCATTGTTATATCAACACCATTCCATTGCAAGAAATCAGATTTTGTTACTGGCTGCCCGCTGGATGGGATGGATGATACATCATATTCTGTTGTAAATGTATATGTAGCTGTTGATGTTGCGCCATTTGCATCTGTTACATTAACATACCATGTGTATGTTGTTCCATAAGCCAAACCAGATATAGCGCATGTCTTGGTTCCATTTGTATCGCCAATTCCAGAAGACGATCCAATATTTGGTTTTGTTTCAATTGTCCAATCAAATGTATCTCCATCCGGATCAGCAATATATACACTAAGTTGTGATGTTGATATGCTTACACCAGTTGCTCCATTTGCTGGAGAGGGATTTGAAATAACTGGTGGGGAGTTCCCTTCTGTTCCAGTATCTAAATAAGCAACAGTAACATTAGCCCATTGAAATCCACTTACTGTTGTTCCCACAGCAGTTTCTATATATCTATAAGAAGGCGCTGGATCATACAGATATATACTCAATGTGAAATAAAGGATGGTTCTTGCTGAATCATTGTAACAATATACTGTGCATGTATTTCCACTCTTTGTAATCGTGAGGTAATACCACTTTCCTGTATCTATTGCATGGATAGCTTTATCATATGTTCCTGATGAGCTATTGTAATGCTGCAACTGTAAATTACTGCCTTTTGCAACAACAGATATTGCTTTGTATGTCTTTATTGATGCCAAATCACCTGTTGTATTTGTTACAGCTAATATGCCACCAACAGAATAAGTTGCATCATTATAACCATTGTATATGAATGCAAGCTGATATGTAAAATCTGTGAAAGTGCCGTAATCTTTGTAGAGATATACTGCATCATCTCTTGTAACATTGAAGTTTACATGGGTTGCATTTATCACATGAATGCAGTTGTTGGCATTATCTATTTCTGTCCAAAGTGTAAAATCTTCATATGCTGCTGATGCCTGCGTCGCAAAGAATATCCCCGCTATTGAAGAAACGATCAACATCAGAACAACGAAGGAGTTCAGTATCTTCGCCTTTCCATCTTTCCCCAAAAACTTGCCTAACATCATGTTTGGCTTTTTCAACTGCATCACCAAGACTAAGAAGATATATATGGTATACTAAGTATAGAGATTTCATGAAAACATATACATTTATATAGTAGTTCTCAAACTTTGTTTACAATATTCCTAAACATCTTTTAATTTCGGCGATTCTTTTTTCAATCATTTTTCTTTTTACCTTATCGTCTTCCTTGCTCATTTCATTCTCCAGAAATTTCAATACACCCAGGAGAAAGGCATCTTTCAGTTTCATTTTTACTTTTATGATGTTTATGATGGCCTCGTCTATTTCTCCTTTTTTGAACCTTGCTTCTATCTTTATGTAGTCACTTCCCATTTTCCTCCAACTTTTCCAGCTCCTTCTTTAATTTCCACATATCTACTTCCCAAACAACCTTATTACGGCTTTTTCTGCTGCGATGGGATGCGATGCCTCTTTTCTTGAGATATTTCATAACGTATGATGCTTCACCGGGGGTTAAACCAAGTTCTCGGGTTGGATGGATATATATTCTGTCTCCTTTTTCTACTTCCTTCCTTCTTTTCTCATAAAAATGTTGCAGGATCCTATTACATACATTGAAAATAAGTTCAATATTATATGAGTTTCCATTGCCAGGATGGCTGTATCTCCTGCCGCCGAATACCGAACGGAGAGCAGGAGGAAGCTTGAGGATTTTGTCCTGATGTCTCCATCTGGCAATCTGGTTTTCTGTGAGATTAACGCCATATATCTTCCTGGCTAATCTTCTGAGATGTTTATCTGTGAATAGATGCCCTTCCCGTCTTATGAAGTTGCGAACAGCATCAAGCGTGGCCTTTGACTCATTTTTCTCCCTCCAATCATGCACTTCTCTTAGATACTCTTCATAATGTTTCTTGCAGTAGCTTTTGCCAGGATAACCAGCAACAGCAGGCTTACCGCATATGCTGCATTTTATGGCTGTGGCTTTCGGTACTCCGTTAGACACGATTATCAGCCCTCCATCATCTTATGAGTGGATGAATAACGAGGCAGAAAATTTCGATATGCATTTAAACAAGACATGTAATTTTTAAGTAGGTGCATCAGTGAAAAAGACAAAACGGAAGAAAAGGAGACATAATATAAGGTATAGAAAAAGACATCTAGCTTGGCTGAAGAAAATAAGGTTTTATGTCGGTCGAATTGGATTAATATATTATGTATTAATGACTTTCTTTTTTGTAACAATAAGTATATTTCTAGTAGTGATAGATTTATTTTTAATTTTTGATGTTCCGGCACCCATAATAACTGCTTCAATTGTTTCTGCAACAATGAGCACTGTCCTCTACTTGATGACACAATTCGCTGAATATTTTGTAAGGAATATGCAGTATAAATCTGATAAGCAATTTTTCTCATGGGCATTTTATTTCTTCCTTTCCATTTTTATGTTTATGATTGTAGTTATATGCTCCATATTGGTTGTGGTACTCAAAAAATAAATTTACTTTCATACCACGTCCCTCCTGTCGTCGGGCTTGGGCTTATGATTTAGCAGCTCGTCGGCGCTGCCCACGCTTACTTTTGCATTTGCGAGCATCTGCTGCAGGGCATCGATGATTTTTGTCTGATGGATTGCAAATTCGACTATGTTTCTTAAAGCCGTTTCTAGCATGAGCATGCGTTTTTCCTGGCTGTCTGCCTTTTTTGCGAGATTTGCCGTAATTTCCGGGAGGCTCATGAGAGTTATTGCCATTTCCTCATCATTCGTCTCTAAATCCCCTTCTCCTCCGCTTACATCAATCCATACTTTTTCCGTTCTGATGCCTGCCCTTACTGCTGCCTCCGCAACATGCTTTGGAATGGGAATTGCAAAATGCGGCTCCTGGTATTCTTCTATTATGCCGAGCCTGTAACCAAAATGCTTTTGCAGCCAGTTTGCAACCTTTATCGCCTGGCTTTCCTTCAGCTTTACCGCCTGCTCGAGCTCCTCCTTGCTGTTGCATACATATTCGGG
>Ga0180886_110_pt1 | contig 17476 bp, 15 predicted proteins | sample Deesub1362A_J573_FD_124183 | JGI IMG/M metagenome (GOLD analysis project Ga0180886, IMG submission 124183) | Candidatus Hydrothermarchaeota archaeon JdFR-18 | reverse complement strand
GTCCTCGGTATGTATGCCGTTAAAGCTGTGATGAACAATAACGTCATCCTCCACAAAGCCAAAAAAGGCAGCATCCGCGCCAGTAAGCTCCCTCGCCTTACTTACGATGAAACTTAGGAGTGAGGGCAAGTCCTCTTTTTCGACAATATTTTTTTGAATTTCATGCAGGGCAAACAGTCCTTCAAGATAATTATCTAGTTTTTCTTCCGCTCTTCTTTGTTCTGTGATGTCTTCAATCATCTCGAGGACACCAACTATCTTGTCCTCTTTCTTAATAGGTAAAAAAGTGCTTTTAATTATCAAATTTGGTTTAATAACTCTCTCAACACTTCGAATTTTCTCTCCTTTAAGAGCTTCGGTAGCTAGACATTCAGGGCAGAGTCCATCTGCTTGACGTCCGCTATAAAAAACTTTGTAGCAGTGCTTTGAAGTAGGATCAAATTTTACATCAAAAAAATTTAATATGAATGTATTAACTCTAACTACCTTTAAATCTTTGTCCAAGTATAGTAGGCCTATAGGAGCGTGCTCAAAGACGTGTTCAAGCTCCTTATTTTTTTCTTCCATATTAAACTCCTCAGTTAAAAAAATATACATATAACTTAATCGTATATACTTTATGTTTACATATCTGAGTTCAAATATCTACAAAAGTGATTATTTTTCCAGAGCTCTCGCAAAAATTACATAAGAAAAAAAGGTGAGGAAAGCTAAAGTGTTATATTAAATCACGCATGAGGATTTAATATGCGTTTTGCACATCTTTCAGATACTCACCTGGGCTATAGGCAATATAATCTCGATAAGAGAGAAGATGATTTCTACAAGGCGTTTCATAAGTGCATAGACAAAATAATAGACGAAAAATGTGATTTTGTCATTCACTCAGGGGACCTATTCGATGAACCTAGGCCGCATATTAGGGCCTTGGTAGAAGTCAGAAAAGCAATAGATAAACTTCATGATTCGGGCATAGAATTTATTACAGTAGCTGGCAATCACGACATTCTAATGAGAAAGGGGTCTCTAATACCTCACGCACTTTACAAGAGAATAAAAGTTCTTACACCAAAAAACCCAGTAAAAGTTATTGGAGATGTTTTTATCGGAGGGCTTCCATATCACTCGAAAATACATATTAATGCATTAAAAGACTCCCTTAAACTTCTATCCAAGAAATCGCAAGAATATGGGAAAAGAATATTGGTCATGCATCAGGGGATAGATAAATATTTTGGGTTGGAATACGAGCTAAAGTTTGGAGATGTCCCTAAGGGTTTCGACTATTATGCTTTTGGGCATATTCATAAGAGAATAGAAGACGAATTTGAAGGGGGAAAAATAGTTTATCCAGGGTCTACTGAGATCTGGAGAGTAGATGAATTAGTTGATTTTGAAAAGAATAGGAAAGGCTTTGTTTTAGTTGATACCGATGATTTTTCAATTAAAAGAGTAGATATAGACATTAGGCCCTTCATAAAGCTAGAAGTTGAGTCAACTTTTGATCTTAACGAAATTAAGCATAGGATAGCAGGAAAGAAAAAACCTATTTTATATGTTACTGTTAAAACAGATGATCAGAGATATCAAACTATATATAGAGAGCTGAATAGGGAACTAAGTAACAAAGTTCTTTATATCGACATAAAAAAGAAAAATATTTCAAAAGAGGAAACTCGTTTTACAGAGGCAGTTGATTTAAGAGACCTCATCAATGAAATGATGGAGGGTTATAAAGGAGAGGAAAAGGATTTTGCATACAGTCTTTTTAAAACACTTTCCTCTGGGGATATAGAAGCTGCTTTCACTTTAACTGAAGATTTCTATCGGGTATGGGATTCTAATGCCCAGGATATAAAAAATAGAGGCAAGGCAGAGGCACCAAGTAAAATCAAAGAAGTATTCCAGAGCAGTTTGGAGGCTTATAGATGATTATCCAAGAAGTGAGCATTAAAAACTTTAGGTCCCATAAGAATACCTCACTTCAGTTCAAAGAGGGGATACATGTTATTGTAGGAGATAATGGCTCAGGTAAAACTAGCATCTTAGATGCTTTGAATTTTGCGCTATTCAAACAGAAGTCAAACAAGGAGGTAAATATAGATAACCTTATTAGAAGGGGGGCATCTGAGTGTATCATTTCCGTAGTATTCCACTCTAACGGTAGGAAGTATAAAGTGATTAGAGGCAGGAAAATCGGAAAAGCTTCAGGAAGTGCTATTTATCGAATTGACAATGGAGAAACACTCATCGCAAGAGGAGAGGATGAAATAACCAAAGAAGTCGAAGAAATTCTCAAGGTTAATGGAGAGTTATTCACTAGCGCTATTTACATAAAACAAGGAGAAATTGACAGTCTGATTTCGGCTACCCCTTCAACTCGCAAAGAGCATATAGGAAAACTCTTAGGCGCAGAAGATCTGGAACGTGCTTATCAGAGGATGTATGATATTTTGAAGGAATATCGAATAAAATTAGAGGGCTATGCTTCTTTGCCTGAAGAAATAAATGAACGTAAAAATAGGATTAAAGAAGAAGAAAAGGAGATAGAAATACTAAGTCAAAAGTTAATTGAGGTAAAAAATATTCTAAAAAAGAAAAAAAAAGAATTTAAAAGCTTAGAAGAAAAAATAGGAAACTTGGAAAAACTGCAAAATCTAGAATCAGAAAAAAAGCTATTAGAAAGCAATTTAGATCATATAAGAGACAACATAGAGAAAATAACTTCGTCAGAATTAGAGCTTGAAAAGACTAAAGAAGCTCATAGACAATATATAAAATTAGAAGAGGAAATCGAAAGGCTTAGAAATGATAAAAATAAACTGTTCGTTATAAAAGAGAGATTAAAATCATTAGAAAGGGAACTAGGCAGCTATGGTGAAAAAATCAAGGAGATAGATGATTTTTTTTCACAAAAGTTTGGCGATTTAGAAGATATTCTGCCTGAAAAAATTTCGACAATAGAACAGCTGAAGCAAGTGTTGGATAGGAAAATAAAAGACATCAAGGAGGAGAAGAGAAAAAAGGAAGAAGAGAAAGAAAGTATACTTTCAGAAATCAATGAATATAAAGGACAGAATACTGAGATCCTAAGGGCGAAGCAAGAGTTAGAAAAAGCAGCTGATAAATGTCCCACTTGCGGTCAAACGTTATCAGTTACTCATAAAAATAAACTTATCAGAGATTATTCTAGGAAGATACGGGAAAATCAAAACATTATCTCTGAGAAGGAAGTAAAGATTGAGGAAATTAATGAAGAGATCAAGAGACTATCACACCTATTTGAAGAACTTAAAGGAGTTAACCTAGATCTATTGGGCTCATATGAAAAAGAAAAGAAAGAGGCAGAGAAAAAAAGAAATGAAATTAAGGAATCTATAAAAGAGCAAGAGGAAAAGCTTAGAACACTTCGGGATGTAGAGTCTTTTTTAACGCAAAAGGAAAATGAGAAAGAACAGCTTAGGGATAAGCATGAGAGATATATAAGCGCTAAAAGATTTCTGAGGGAGAGGTTACCGGATAAAGAAAGGTATCTCAAAAAAATGGAGGTCATCAAAGCGAGGATAGAGAGAATCAAAGGCGAGATGGATAATATATTTGGGGTCATAGGATATGTGCCTAAAGCTGAGGAGCTTTGGAAAGTTAGAGAAGCTTATAGGAGTAAATGGGAAGAACTTACTAAGCTGGAAAAAATAAAGACAGAAAAAGAATCTATAATTTTAGAAAAAAAGAAAAAAATATCTATCTATAGAGATGAAATAGAAAAATTAACAAAAAGAAAAATAGAAGGCGAACAGCTCGCAAAGTTTGTTACTTTTCTAGAAAAAGTCCGCAGTTTTTTCCATAAGGATTGCTTACAAAAAGAGCTTAGAATACGGGCTAGGCCTTTAATAGAAAGGTATACTCGGGAAATATTTGACCGTTTCAATCTACCCTACTCAGATTTAAAAATTACCGATGACTTCAATATTGAATTATATGGGCCTCATGGGAAAGAAACTGTTGATATGCTTAGTGGTGGCGAAAAAATTGCTGCAGCACTTGCACTTAGAATAGGTATTGCCAAAGCGTTATCAGGTCGAGCTATGGAGCTAATCATTCTTGATGAGCCGACTATTCATTTAGATGCTCAACGGAGGCAGGAACTAGTAGAAATTATTAGAAGACTTTCCTCTATCCCGCAGACTATCGTAGTAACTCACGATAAAGAGTTTGAGCAAGCCGCCGATGTTTTAATCGCGGTTGAAAAAGTTAATGGCATCTCTACTGTTAAGCAACTTGAATTAATTCTGGAATCGTAGTGAAAAATCAGATTAGGCTAGCTTTTTTAGAAACTCATCGACAGGTATTATGGGGAAAGTATTCGTTCTTATAGTACCTCGGGAAGCTAATTCTACCATCGCAGCAGCTACGATTACCTCATTAGGCGCCTCTACAATGTTTAGGAAATCGTAGTTCCCTAGTACAACATATTGTTCTATAACTTTTACTCCCATTTTCTCTAGTTCGGAATTAACTTCTTTTACTCTGTGTGGATTCTTCTTTAATGTTCTAGCCCCCTCGTCTGTTAAACTAGAAACGATCATATACAGCGGCAATAAATTTCACCTCCTAACCTTTTATTTTAAATTATAATTGAAATCCTTATTAATCTTACCGTTTAGTTCTTTTAATCTGGCAGGTTGGGCTAGATAATTCACATACCTAAAATTTGGTTTTTTAATTATTGTAGTGGGCTTAAAAAATTCTGCGGTTGTGCAATATATTAAACAACCACCGAAATCTTTATATACTACTTAACGATAGTTAAGTGAATTTTAACGATTGTTAAGGAGTGTTTGTAAATTGGAAATCGATACCGACCTTCTCATTATAGGTGGTGGCACAGCAGGTTGCCTTGCAGCAGTTGAAGCTAAAGAGCTAGATCCAGATTTAAAAGTCACAATTCTAGAGAAAGCACATATAGAAAGAAGTGGATGTCTCGCAGGCGGGATAAATGCAATTAATGTATACATCCATGAAGGAGAGTCTCCTGAAAGTTATGTAAGGTGGGCACGCTGGTATGCCATGGGTTTACTAAGAGAAGACCTAGCCTTAACTATGGCTAGAGAGATAAACAAGGCTATAGAGAAGGTCGAGAAGTGGGGCTTACCTATACCCAAGGATGATAAGGGCCGATATCTAAGAAGAGGGCGGTGGGGGATTCATGTTTTTGGAGAGTCTATAAAACCCATTCTCGCGAAGGCAGTAAAAAATGCTGAGGTGGATGTATATAATAGAGTAGTGGTAACAAATCTTCTGACTAAAAGAGAAAAGGTTATTGGAGCGGTAGGGTTTGGAGTTAGAAATGGAGACTTCTACCTGGTAAGAGCGAAAGCTACTATCGTTGCAACAGGCGGAGCAGCAGGACTTTATAAACCTAAAAATGATGGTGAAGCCCATCATAAAATATGGTATTCGCCTTTTAACACAGGAACAGGTTACGCGGTGGGGATCAGAGCTGGTGCTGAGATGACAAGCTTTGAAATGAGGTTTAATGCTATTCGTATAAAAGATGTAAACGCGCCGATTGGCACCATAGCTGTTGGTTTTAATGCACCGGTCATTAATTCTAAAGGTGAAAAATTTATGCAGAAAAACTATGCGCACTTAGGAGGCGAGGCAGCGCCAACTCCACTGCGAGTACATGGGCCAATGGAAGAAATAAGAAATGGTAGAGGACCATGTTATATAGATACTCGGAGGTTAAATGATAAAGACTTGAGACGTTTGAAAGAAGAATATCTCGACGAATATCCCACACTAGTATTGTATCTCGCTTCAAACGGTATAGATCTTAAAAATAGGTTTCTTGAGATCTACGGCACAGACCCATATATTGTTGGTGGGCATTGTAACGCGGGGTATTGGATAAATACTGATCGATCAACTACGTTAGAAGGTCTATATGCAATTGGAGATGTTGCTGGTGGAGCTAGCAGTAAGTTCGTGGGAGGTTGCTTCGCTGAGGGTATTATAGCAGCTCGCGCAGCTGTTGATTACATATGTAACAAAAATGCTTTGGAAGAAGTAGATCCAGAACTGGTAGATAAAGAGAGGTATAGAACTTTTGCTCCGCTATGGAGATATAAAGAAGGAAGACATGGGCCTACTCCTAAGGAAATGGAACTAAGATTGCAAAAAGTTATGGATGAGTATGTGGGCGGTGTACATCAGTTTTACTTGATAACTGAAAAAGGGCTAGAAATAGCTAAAATTGAGATTAAGGCACTTAAAGAGCAAGCAGAGAATCTTATTGCAAGAGACCTTCATGAACTCATGCTTGCGCATGAGTTAATAGATAGGTTAGATGTTGCTGAAGTGCTTATTCATCATCTCCTATATCGTAAAGAGACGAGATGGCCGGGATTCCAGGATCGGGTAGAGTATCCACATTTAGACGACAAGAATTGGCTGGTATTCGTAAACTCTAGAAAGAATCCTAAGACCGGAGAAATAGAGGTTTTTACAAGGCCTTATGAGCAAATTGTCCCAGGGGATAGGTACAATCCATGAGGTGATATGTTGACCATCGTGATACACCATGAAAAATGCACTGGGTGCAAAGGCATGAAAGAACCTCTATGTGTAAAGCTCTGCCCAGGAGACCTTATAATGATAAAAAATGAGAAGTCCTTCATCCGAGACCCCGGAGATTGTTGGGATTGTATGGCATGCGTAAANTCATGCCCTTACGGNGCTATTGAAACCAAGCTTCCTTATGAGCTGGGTTATAAAGATGCGCATTTGATTCCCAAGAGAAAAGGGAAGATAATAGTCTGGGAGCTTGTTTACTCAGACGGCCGAAGGGAAGTATTTGAGAGGCAGGTGAGATTATGAGGCAAACTCCAGTTGGAGGCAGATTAGTTAACAGAGTATTAAAGGGCAGAGATAAAGTGAGAGCTAAAGAAGCAGCGGCTAACCTCCCAAAAATCAAGATTGAAAATGATATTATAGTCACGCTTGAGATGATAGCTACTGGAGTGTTGAGTCCGTTAGAAGGATTTCAGGGATACGAAGATTATAGAAGCATATTAGAAGATAAAAGACTTGCTGACGGTACACCCTGGACAATCCCCCAAATATTCGCTCCGAATATAGAGTCAACTAAGAGTCTAGACGAGATTAAGGAAGGGGAGGATATAGCTCTTATTGGAAAATCAGGAGAACCCATTGCTTTACTACATTTGGAGGAGAAGTTTACTATCGATAGAAAAGAAATGGTAGAATATATTTTTGGTACGAGTGATAAATCTCACCCAGGAGTTAATTATGTTTATAGGAAGGGAGAAAGGGCTTTAGCAGGAAAGATAGATCTAATACACAGACCTTCATGGGGCCCATTTGAGAAATATAGACTTGAGCCTAAAGATACTTGGGAAATATTTAAGGAAAGAAACTATGAAACAGTAGTAGGATTTCAAACAGCTAACCCTCTCCATCGGGGCCATGAGTATTTGCAGAAATGTGCATTGGAAATATTTGATGGGATATTTATTAACCCAATAGTTGAAACCACCCGACGGGCGTATTTTAGAAATGAATTCAGGATAAAAGCATACGAGGAGGCTATCAAGGTCTACTATCCGGAAGATAGAGTAGTTTTTGCACCGCTCAGACTAATAATGCAATATGCTGGACCAAGAGAAGCAGTAATGCATGCCTTGATAAGGAGAAACTACGGATGCACGCATTTTATTTTGGGAAGAGATCATGCAGGATACAAAGATTATTACCCGAAATATGCATCTCAAAAAATATTTAAAGAGTTTGAAGAGGATGAGCTTGGGATAACCCCCTTATTCTTCCGAGAAGCCTTTTATTGCGCTCGTTGCGCTAATCTAGCTACAGAGAAGACATGTCCTCATGGTAAAGAATACCATATTACTATGAGCGCCTCTATAATCCAGGATATTTTTAGGTATGGCTATCTCCCTCCAAAAGAAGTAATGCGGCCAGAAGTTTCACAGATAGCAATACAGGGAATCCAGCCAAAAGGGCTTGATGAGACTGGACATGCATTAGAATCTCCTGGAGCAGCAATAAAAGGCATGTTTCCATTCTATATAACCCACTACAGGCTTGGAGGATATAAAAGGGACAGACCGCTAGACGTTAATTCCCTTACAGTTGCGGATATCCGCAGGGCGCTTCTTGATGTAAGGATTAACGCGAGTAAGATATACGAAGAAATCTATGAGACGATTGCTTATTATTTCGATATATCCCGGGATTTGGTTGCTAATCGTAGAGGAGAGGCTTTAGAACAGTCGGTGGATAGGCAAATTAGATTGATTAAAACTTTGAAGGAAAAAGTTGAGGGTGCACCAGAATCTGTACAAGACCCATTTATGTATCAAGATAAAAACGAGGCCAAAAAAGAATTAGATATAGCTCAAAAAATATTAAACGACCTTTTCAGGTATAGGCCCAAGGATTTTGGTATAAGAATCTGGAATCCACTAGAATATGAGAGGTATCGACATTCTTCGATTGCAACCTCTTCAGTTTATCCGAATATAATCTACGATAAAATGAACCGGGCTAGCATAGAGGACGATGCGAAACCTAATGCATCTATCGCCGTCGCTGAAGCAGATTGGAATTATGAAAAGAGGGTAAGAAAATGATAGATCACGAGAATATAAGGATGGAAATCCAACAAAAGCAAGAGGGATATGGAGTATTGAGAGCACCAACGTTTGGTAGGATAACATCTCAACAGCTTAAAACGCTAGCTAAAATCTCTAGAGAATTTGGTGATGGCTACGCATTACTCACCATGAGGAAAGGATTCGAGATACCTTGGATAAATAGAGAGAATTTTGGGAAAGCCCTCTCAGAGATTGAAAAAACGGGTCTAAAAGTAGGGTCTAGTGGGAATACAGTAAGATCCATACTTCCCTGTGCTGGTCAGGACAGGTGTCCTTTTGACATACTGGAGGTAGGTGTGTTAACCAAGAAAATAAGAAATGAACACTATGGCAGACCTATGCCTATGAAATTTAATATAACTCTTTGTGGTTGTCCGAACTATTGTACTCATCCATATCTGAGTGATATAGGGATAATAGGCAGAGCACGCCCTAGAGTGAACGAGGACAAATGTATAGGTTGTGGTCAATGTGTAAGACTCTGCCGCGGAGATGATGGTGGAGCACTACGTCAAGTAGATACGAATGCACCTGAAATTGATTACGAAAAGTGTATAGAGTGTGGGTGGTGTATAAAAAACTGCCCTACTGGTGCAATGGAAGCAGAGAAGCAAGGATGTAGTATATTGGTTGGAGGCAAAGGCGGAGCAAATCCAAAACTTGGTGTAGAGTTAATTAGAATAATATCTATAGAAAAGGTAGGCCGTGTTTTAGAGAGAATCGTTCAATATACGGAGGAATATTCTAGTAAAGGTGAAAGATTGGCTGATGTAATTGAAAAATATTCGTTTGAACACTTTAAGAATTATGTGTTAGGTGAAATCGATGACTAAAGTTAGAGGAAGAATTGGCTTATTAGCTCAAAGGCAGAAAGATTACGTAACCATCAGGCTAAGGATACCTTTGGGAAAACTTACGGCAGAGCAGATGGAGGGAATATCCCAGATCATTGAAGAATATGGAGACGGCTATGCTATACCGACTATTCGTAAAAGCCTAGAAATACCTTGGGTCAGATTTGAGGATTCTAATAAAGTTCTAAAAGAGTTAAGGAAAATGGGTCTCTCGGCAGGCTCATGCGGGAGAAAAGTGAGGACAATAGTGGCATGTGCGGGATTAGGACATTGCATCCATTCTCATAGAAATCTAGAGAAAATGTACTATAAGCTCCTCGGAAATTATTACATGAAAGATACTCCCACTAAATTTAAAATATCCCTCTCCGGGTGTCACCTTGCTTGTAACCATCCTTATATTAATGACTTTGGAATTATTGCCACTGAAGATGGCTTTTCAATCCTTGTAGGTGGAAAGGGTGGTAGACACCCCCAGTTTGGAAAGCTGATAGTTGAAGGAGTATCTGAGGAAGAGGTATTCAATATTCTTGATAAAACCTTGGAATATTTCAGAAAGTATGCTCAAGGCAGAGAGAGGATTTATGAAGTTATAAAAAGAAATGGCGTAGACCATTTTAGAGGATACGTGTTAGAGGGGGTGAAAGCTTGGCCAAGAGATTCGAAGAATTAAAAAAAGAAGTGATAGACAAAGGTTTTTGTGTACACTGTGGTGCTTGTAGCGCATTTTGCAATCGCATAAAGCTTAATGCGTCTCCACAGCTTGTCGGGAAATGTGTGGAGAGCTGTTCATCTCCTTATGGAACTGATGGGGTATGTTATGAGCATTGTCCAATGGTTAAAAGCTTTGATGAAAAACATATCTTTCAAAGGAATACTTCCGATCCATTAGGGATATATATTTCATTAAAGTCAGCTCGTGCTCATGATAATAGTCTTAACGGTGTTCAGGATGGAGGTGTTGCAACAGCCTTGCTTAAGGCAGCATTTGAAGATGGAGAGATAGATGCAGCTATCGTGGTAGGTAGAGATGAGCTATGGAGAAGTCAACCTAAAATAGCGTGGTCGGTTAAAGACTTAATAGGTACTTCTGGGTCTAAATACACTGAAACGCCTGTTATAGAACTCGTAGGTAAACTTTCTCGAGAAGGCGCAAGTAGTGTCGCAGTTGTCGCTGTGCCATGTCAAATACAGGCGCTCCGGAATTTAGAATACGGGCTTCTCTATCCAAATGGGTTCTCCCCTTACTCAGACATGATGCTGTACACGATAGGCTTGTTCTGTTCAGGTGTATTCAACTATAAAGAACTTGTAAATAGACTTGATGTAGACTTGAAATATGTTGATAAAATGGACATAAAGGATAGTAAATTTAAAGTGGAAGGGAAAATTACCAAAACTTTGCCTCTTAGTAGAGTAAAAAAAGCTTTATTACCCGCATGCAAATATTGCAGGGACTACACCGCAAGACTCGCTGACATATCTTTAGGCTCTGTAGGGTCCCCAAAAGGTTGGACTACAGTAATCGTTAGAAATCCAAATGGAAGCTGGCTGTTAACAAATGCTAAAAATTTAGGATTAATAGAGGTGAAGCGAGGTCTAAGTGAAAATGTACTAAGAACTCATGTTGATAAAAGAATAAAAAATGTGAGTAAGGAATGTATGAAAGCTAATGAGATTCCGCCTTCATTTAAGTAAAACAGGCATCGCAATCGTTTGGCACTATGCTGGCTTCTTTATGCGGGCCGCAAAGAGTTTTATCTGATTTTGCAGCTTCACATATTCTACATATCTCTTTATATGGGTTATGTTTTTCTCCAGAGATTATCTTATCAGCAAACTCAGATATAGCGGCTTTAGCATTTTCTTTGAGTTCAATTTTTTTCCCACGCTTTCCTTTCAAATATTGAGAAACAGCCGCTTCTGTAACCCCCATTACTGATGCCACTTCCTTCTGACTCATCCCGCGGCTGATTAGTTCTTTTGCTAGGTCTGATTTTATTGCCGGTAAAACATACCATACTACTAATTCACAGGGAGCTTTCATAATAGTTTATAAAATAACTTAACGCCTATTAATTTTTTTGAATAAAAAATCTTTAATTATGATAATACATACGTCAGCTTTCATAGGCGTTAGAAATTACGAATTTGGTCTAGAATATGGTGAAATTTGGGTGAAAATTCGGGAAAAACAAATAAAAAGGGTTGTGGATGCTAAATTTTAATGTTATATGAGATTTCTACCATAGCAGCTCTTGGAAACGTACTTCTCTTACTAATACTCCTCTACATTTTTATTCAAAACTATAGAAAAATACCTTCTAGTTTTACATTTGGTCTGGTTATTTTTGCATCCATTTTATTAGTTGATTCCCTGTTTTCCTGTTCTGCATTCCTTCCAAGTCTTATTACACAGTTTATCCCTCACCAGATTCATACTCTTCCGCCTGTTCTAGAATTTATAGCGCTAGTAGTGCTGATAAGTATAGTAATAAAGTGACGGTATTATGAAACCAAAGAAAATAATAACCATATCAGTCGTGGTGGTTCTTCTCCTATTTGTATACTACTCAATGAATGCTGCTCCTCTAATAAGCGATGAAAAGTATACTTACATTAGCGGTTTGAGATGGTACAATACCTTCGAAGAAGGTCAAAGGGTTGCGTTAGAGCAAAATAAACCTATCTTTATTTATTTCTGGGCGATATGGTGCACATACTGCGAAAAATTACATACTGAAGTTTATCCAAACCCGGAAATCAATAGGATCTTAAAAGAAGACTATGTACTTGTAGCGGTGGATCTAGATACTAACAAAAAAGATGCAGCTAGATTTGGAGCAACGTATCCTCCAAAGCTTGTGTTCATTACGCCAGATGGTGAAATAATAACTGAAATTGGAGGTTATGTTCCAGCGGAATCTCTACTTCCTGTTCTACAAAATGTAAAAGCCTTCTATCAAAATAGAATTAGTTCCGGTGGTGGTTAAGTGAATCTAGGTAATCTATTGCTATATAGTGCATTTTCCATCGGGTCTTTGATTATTTTATTATTATTGATAAATCTAATCAAGAACATTCAAGTTGAAAGATATGTTCAATGGCTAGTGAGAGCTTTTTTTATGATATTACTCGCGGATATGAGTCTGCTTACTTACTATTTCATCGTGAGCGATATTTCAGTAAATTACGTATGGACATTTACGAGTAAGTATCTCCCACTTTTATACAAATTATCTGGCGTATTGGCTGGACAACAAGGAACACTATTATTCTGGGCATTTTTAATAAGTATAAGTGCTCTATGGATTAATGAGAGAAAAGAGTATAGCGATTTTATAAAAAAAGTCCAGATAATTGTATTGTTACTAGGATTATTCTTTATTGCTTTAACGATCAAAGAATCACCTTTTATCACGATATATGATCTCTATCCAGACTTACCGAGAGATTTCCTTCCAGAAGACGGCGCTGGACTTAATCCCCTTCTAATCGACCCTTGGATGGCTGTTCATCCTCCGGTAATTTTTATAGCTTATGCAACTATGACTATTCCTTTTGCAGTCGCCGTAGTTTACCTTATTAAGTCTATAAAAGAGGACACCTTAAAAGTGTATAGTGAATGGAGTCATATTGTGACCTTCTGGTGCAGGATTTCTTGGCTTTTTCTTACATGGGGGATCGCGGTCGGCGGTTTTTGGGCCTATAAAGTACTCGGTTGGGGCGGTTACTGGGCTTGGGATCCTGTGGAAACATCTTCTCTTATCCCGTGGATCCTTTTGACAGGAGCTCTCCACGCTCTATCCGAAAATAGGAAAAAAAAGGAGAGTTATAATATATTAGCTCCAGTGCTGGTTGCGTTGTCTTTTTCACTAGTGGTATACGCTACATTAGTTACTAGAAGTGGATTTTTTGAATCCGTGCATGCCTTCAGCACCGGGCAAACAGGATTTTATCTATTAATTTTGGTTGTAGTGAGCATACTGGTTTCTCTCATTTTAGGAAGTATAAAGTACGTTAAGAGAGTTGATAGGCACGTAGAAGATATTGATAATGGAGAGATTACTCTGGTGAATAGGACAAATATATTCTATCTTGCAATATTATTGTTTGTAATATTAACTTTTATATCCTTCTGGGGGATCACATTTCCGGCGTTGACAAAACTAGCTATGGGGAAAAAAATTGGTATGGGTATTTCGTTTTTTAATATTTGGAGTTATCCTTTTATAATATTGCTAATGCTTTTCGGCGGACTAGGGCTAAATTACAAGCATTCTGAAAAAAAGAAGCAACTACGAGTATTCGGTTTATTTATCCTCATTACTTTGATAGCGGCTGTAATTAAGCCCTCAGAATCATGGAAAATTGTAGAATATTCCGCCATCATCAATCCCGAAAAGCCATTTCTATATAGGCTGATTGGCGGTGCCTCCCCCTTAAGCATAATACCCCCTTCTATTTACCTGACTTGGGGTGCGAGTGAAAGGCTTTTGCGAAGATTTAAGAGTAAGTCCATGGAGCTAAAAATAAAGGAAGTAGGGATTTTTATCATACATGTCGGAGTTGTTTTAATCATAGCTGGTTCTGTAGTTAGTACTCTTTTCGATAAAGAGTTCAGTACTAGAGTCACTATAGGAAATTCTGAGCTTGTACGGATTGAAGGGACCCCTTATGCGGTTAAACTTCTTGGCTTTGACACAGAGGTAGTATATATAGAAGATTCTGCGAGTAATGATATACCGGGGGATAGTCTAGATGAATTTTACACGAAAATCGGGGAAGAGGATGTCTATTTAGTGCATGGTAAGGTAGAGGAAACTGTACAAACGGAACATAATACTTATATGAAACTTGTAGATAACGGCAGAGAGTTATGGGTCGCTACTAATAGGGTAGACATCCCTAAGGGTGCCCTAGTTGTACTATCTGGAAATGTGATGTTTGATTTTGCAAGTCCAACTTTAAACAGAGTTTTCGATATAATACTTTTCGCTCCGCATGTAGAGGTATATAGTATGGAGCCTGAAAGATATTCGACAACAGAACTAGTTAAAGTAGCGGTATACAATGGCCATAACAAAATAGGGGAGGGTACTGCTAAGTCGATTACCTATAAAAATGGAAATGTCAACAAGGTAATGATTGATAGATCATTGACTAAGGATGTTTATGTTATCTACACAGGAAAGAACGGCCAAGAAATACCTTTAACAATTAAGATTAAGCCGTACGTAAGCTGGACTTGGGTAGGTGTGGTGTTGTTTTCGGTGGGCATACTTTTTATATTATTTTTTGATCCGGTTGTTAAAGAGAGGAGGTATCAAGCTGAATAGTGAGCCATCATTTGTCTTAGCATTCCTTGCTGGACTCTTAACGGTTACTACCCCTTGTGTCATCCCAATCCTCCCCCCAATGTTAGCCGGATCTATCGGTCATAAGCTTAGACCTTTTTTTATTGTATTAGGAAGCTCCATAACGTTTACCTTAATGGGGGGAGCTTTCGCAGCAATAGGCCTCTTAGCGTCAGGGGTTACAGAATATATGAGACTATTTTTTATTTTCTTTATCATAGCTTTTGGAGCAGTAATGGTGGATGAAGATATCAATAAAGTATATACGAAATACGCAACAGTTGTAGTCAATAGATTATTAAGTCGAAAAGGAAGTAATTCCTCAAGAAACTTTCACCCACTAGTAGGAGCTTTTGTGTTAGGGCTTTCTCTGGGTATAGTGTGGATTCCATGCGTCGGCCCTATATTGGGGGCTGTACTTGCATATGCTTCAACAACAGCTAACTTAGCTAAGGGGTCTCTTTTGTTGATGACGTATTCTTTTGGGCTTGGACTTCCGATGCTTGGGATAGCTTACGGGGGCAAATATGCTTCTGTAAAAGTAGAATGGGTTAAGGTCCATTCTATTACGATAAGAAAGATTGCTGGATGGGTAATTATCCTCACAGGGATAGCTATGCTCTTTGGTCTTGATAGACTTGTACAAGCTGGTCTTACTCCGTATTTCCCGAGTTTTGAAGAGAGGTTGCTAAAATGAGTGAAAAGGGAGACCGCTTTAAGATAAATTGGGGGCATAGGTATCTTATAATTGTGGCAGGGCTTTTCTTTATTGCTGGATTCTCATCAGGGTATGTGTTCTTTAGTGATGGAGAAAATGAGAAAATTTGTCCATTTAGTTTTAATATAACCCTGTCTAATGAACTCTTTGCTGATGTCATTGGTGAAAAGGCAGCGAGTTATGTAGATGAAAAATTTCTAAGGCCGCAAGGAGCTTCAGGGGAACTGGTAAAAGTTGAGAGCTATGGGGATAGTCTCTATAGAGTTATAATACGTGCTACTAAGGAGGGTGTTACTCAGACGATTTCGTTACTCGCTACAAGAGATGGTAAGTTAATACTACTAGGTGAGGGCGGAGGCGTGGTCGAGATTCCAGAATCCTATGAAGCAAACCTCACTTTTAGGGAGGTAGCTAAAACTGATGCTATCTACATAACCTCAGGATTGGAAATAAGACCAGAGATGGCCGCATATATTCGGGGATCAAAAGATGCTCCTATAACTTTTGTAGAATTCAATGATTTTCAGTGTCCATTTTGTAAAAGGTTCAGGGATCAGAGTTTAGATCTTATTCTAACAAAATATGAAGGAAAAATCCGTTATGTTCTTTTAGATTTCCCTATTACTTCAATTCATCCTCAAGCACCTCTGGCACATATTGCCGCTAGGTGTGCGGGTGAACAAGGAAAATACTTCGAATATCATAACAAGCTCTTTGCTAAACAAGAAAGTTGGTCTAGGATGCCTCCAGATTCTGTAGAAGAGATAAATGAGTTTGAAAGCTACGCAGTTGAGCTTGGATTAGATGAGGTGAAGTTTTCTCAATGCCTAAACTCAAGAAAGTATGAGAACGCGGTATTATCAAACATGGAGATAGGAGCTAGAGCGGGTGTTACAGGAACTCCAACTTTCTTTATAAACGGTCAGAAAGTCGGTGGAGCGCAACCTTATCAAGTCTTCGAATCTGTCATAGAATCTCAACTAAGTTAGGATATTTAGAAAAAAATCAAAATTTCATAAACATAAATCACCGGAAATTTGGGTAAAAGTTGGTGTAAATTCTGGAAAATGTTCTTAAATAATCATTTTGAGAGAAAAACTAGTGGTCGGGACTGATTTGGCTTCAGAGTCGGAAAAAAAAGGAAGGAGAAGGTATATAATATTTCTTCTGGTATCCTTTTTGATAGGGAGTATAGGAGGATTAGTTCTATTCACTTATTTAAGTCCGGATACCCTTAAAACTTCCGCTTCTGGTAAAGTATATGCGGAATCTCAGCCTGTAGGAAGTATGGTAAGTTATACCAATCCGGAGGAAATTTATAAGCTCTTTATCTGTCCTTGCTGTGGTAGTACAATAGACGCATTATGTTGTGAGTCAGCTATAGAACGAAAAGCCTATGTTGACGGACTCTTAGATGCGGGATTAGATAAGACAGAGATAATGGTTAAGATGACTTCTCGCTATGGATTGGATTCTCTCGCAAGCGATTCATTGAAAACCGAGGTTAGGGAGATTCTAATCGAAAGAGCCCCCGAAGATAGGCCACAGCTAGTAATTTACCCGAAAGCCTATGACTTGGGAAATGTGAGTGTTTCAGGCGGAGTTGTCACAACTCTTGTCCACTTAACAAACAAGGGAAAAACAAATCTGGTGATTGATGATATGGAGACTTCTTGTGGTTGTACTTCTGCTTCTATTGTTTATGATGGTGTTGAGGGTCCTCTTTTTAATATGAGGGAGCATGGTAATAATCCTGTGGGGTGGAGTGTTAGTATTAGGCCGGGTGATACTGCTATCTTGAAGGTTATTTATGATCCGATGGTGCACCCTGATCTCAGAGGAACGGTAACTAGG
>Ga0180886_107_pt1 | contig 40836 bp, 44 predicted proteins | sample Deesub1362A_J573_FD_124183 | JGI IMG/M metagenome (GOLD analysis project Ga0180886, IMG submission 124183) | Candidatus Hydrothermarchaeota archaeon JdFR-18 | reverse complement strand
ACCATCAGAACCAACAACATAAACCCTGCCATCAAAACTCCCAAAAACCGCCTCCAACCTACCATCACCATCCAAATCAACAACAGCAGGAGAAGAAGAAATCCAATCCTTAGTTTTGAAGCTCCATAACTCTTCAGCCTCCCTCCCTAAGCCAGATAAGGCATATAAGTTCCCATCATATGAGCCAACTATCACCTCCTGAACTCCGTCATCATTTATGTCTGCTATTGCCGCTGATGAACGAATAACTCCCTCTGTTTCAAAGTCCCACAATAGATAGCCTCCAGCCGTTAAATCAGTAGAATTTATATCACTATATCCTGTTCTCATGTAATCATGTTGAAAGGTAGGCCAATCCCTAAGAGGCTCAACTGCACTGCAGGTAGGTATAGAAATAATTAAGAACCCTATAACGTATAAACCTAAATTTTTCATATTTCCTCTCCTTTTCACTGAAGTATTTTTAATAACATTTATATAAATTTGAAGAAAAATAGGAATCGCATATGGATGTTAAAAAGTTATCTCTTCTACTCTTGTTATTTGTTATTGGCTGTATTAGCCAATCTCCCCCATCCGAACCAACAACTCCTCTTAATGGAACTCAAATCCAAGAAAATTTTGAGAATGCTTTTTTTTCCATGAAAGCCGCTCTCGACACGGGCAATATTAAAGAAGCTGAAGAAAGCTACCACACTATGACTGAAATGTATGAGAAGGCTAAAAATGTTGTAGGTAAAGAACACTTGGATTTCTTTGTACTTGAAGAGGAGCTGGAGCTTCTAGGAGAAAAATTAGACTCTGGAGACTTAGAAGATGCAAAATTGCTCTCGGCTGAAATAGGAGGAGGCTGTGGAGTTAAATTCTGCCATGCTCGCGCAGGGAGTTCCATGGCCAAATTGGAAGTAGAGTACGGAAACATAAAAAAAGCTATAGAAGAGGACAATCTTTCTGAAGCTGAAAAACACCTATCTGACTTTAAAAAGTATTGGACCGAATCTAAGAAAGATGTCAGCATAATAATGCCGAGGATCACAGAAGTCCTTATGAGAGACGAATATCTTAAAGAACTCGAAAAAGCTATTGAATCAAGAAATGAAACCGAAGCAAAAAAAGCCATCAGCCTAATATCTAATACTACGTGCTCGTTTACCGGCTGCCATAGAGTTTTCTTTGAGACTATGACTTTATGGAAATTCTGAGGGTATTTAATGGCCATCGAAGAAAAACTTGAGGAGGAAAAGCGCAGACTGGATGAAGATTTAGAGATGTGGGAGGAGTGCTATAAGCGATTTAAGGATAGGTTTGAAGTTTTTGGAGAATATGAAAGGAGAATACATGAGCTAGAGGAAGAGCTTGAGAAAAGAGAACGAATATGGGGATTTATCAGCAGAGAAAAGAAATCCTTATTTATTCTTGCAGTTATTTTGACATTCGCAACAATCGTGCTACTCAATACTATAAGTCAGTTAAATAATCGATGGGTATTTTTCATTGTCGGCCTACTGGTGGGGATCGGATGGGGTACTTTTATACAAGCTATAGTTCGGCTGCCCTTCCTTAGATAATAATAGATGAAGAATTAGGAGTGACCTATCTTAAACTGACTCGGATTTCCTCCGCTGCCCCTCGGCTAATAAGAGCCCTAGCGTTCGGCTCAGGCAAGCTGGCGATATCCTCTTTTCTGAAAGAACCGTAGATCTTACCATCAATACCAACCAGAGGAGGTAAATCTTCTAATATTCTAACAGTTATCAATGGAAACTCTATTTTTCTTTGTAATCCACTGTCCTGTACTTTTTTTATCGGCTTATCGGATAGGAGGTTCTCCAATATCTCCTTACGATTTTTTCCAAGTTGCTCTGTGATCTTATTGAACATAATTTTTTCCTGTTCTAATAGATTCTCCATTTGAGAACTATCTCCCCTACGCGCATAATTTAAGGCCCCTAGAACAATTTTCCTCTCTCTGATCTCATAAATATCAGTTATCACGGCCTTTATATTCTCTAGCTCTCCAAGCAGGACCCCGGCCCTAGTTAGCTCCCCTTTTTCCATAAGCTCTAGATATCGAGAGTGTAGATTTTTTATAGAGTTTTCAACTTTATCATAGAAATCCTTATCTAGCTTCTGTAATTTAGCATGCATTCTTTCCATTCGATGAATTTCCCTAAGTGTCCTAGTGTCCATGAAATCATATTAGCTTAGCAGGTATATAATTTTAGCATAATCTTTATTTACCACTAATCTTTAACTAAGCACAGGTGACTCAAATGGCTGAAATAACTGACGTTAGAATATACAAAATGGAGGGTACAGGGAACTTAAAAGCCTATGCCACAGTTACCCTCGACGATTCATATGTTGTGCATGGGCTAAGAGTAATAGAAGGAGAGGCAGGCTTATGGGTTAGCATGCCGGCCAATAAGAATAAAAGAGGAGAATTTAAAGACATATTCCATCCAATAACAAAGGAAGCAAGAGATATTTTAGTTGAAGCGGTATTAGATAAATATAAGAGTAGTGTTAATGAAGCGGATCTAGAATCTGCATTCTAAGCTACTCCCCTTTTATATACTTGTAAGAGAAAATTAATAAAGTATGCTTCGTTTGAAGGATTTCATTGTCAATGAGAGAGCCCAAGTTAGTATAGAATTCATATTTCTTACAGGGGGAATTGTCGTAGCGGCCCTTACAATATGGTCACTGCAGGGCACTATAAAATCCTTTGCAGATGTAACTACGAATTGGGTGGAAAAAGAAAGAAACGCTACTTTAACCAAGATCACACGATGATCGAAGAATTTTTTGTTTCTATTGCAATCCTAGGTGCTTTAATAGCCAGCTTTACCGACCTAAAGAAAGGAATAATCCCAAACAAGCTTACTTTCCCCTTAACTTTTTTAGGGTTAGCCGGATATTTCTCATATAGCCTCTATATAGGAGACCTAAGTCTTCTGGTATTGACTATAGAAAACGTTGTTATTATTTTTATTATTGGATATCTTTTCTGGATCCTTGGAGGCTGGAGCGCTGGAGATGCTAAGGAGTTCCTATTTATAGCTGCCCTGATTCCTAAATACCCTGAGTTTTTAGCTAAATATTTAAACCCTGCCTTGCCACCCTACCCCTTTATATTATCCATCCTCGCTAATACATTTATCGCAATCTTCCCATTTATTTTGTTATTCTCAATATCTAAAACAAATCCAAGAAGATTTTTAGAGCCTTTAAAGAATATTAGCGAGTACGCTTTAATTTCCTTGATTTTCGTCAGTGGTATAGTAATATCTAAGGAAAGCGGAGTTAGTATACTTGGGGTCTTATATATTATATTCCTTTATAGACTTCGGAATAGCTTCGCTATACCGCTATCTCTGCTGATAACCCTAGCCTATCTGGTAACTAACATCACAGAAGCTGGCTTCATTTTTTCATCATATCTCTTGGTACTTGTCGTCATGATTATTTTTGGAATATTTTGGAATTCAATAAAACTTTTGAGAAGGGAAGCCCTTCAAGAAACAATAAAGATATCTAACCTACAAGAAGGCATGATTCCCGCAGAAGAAATTTATATCAAAGGAGAGGATATTATTAGGGAGGAGAGAAGCTTATCGGAAAAGATACTGAATGCCGTAAAAAATGGAAATATCTCAGAACTTAGAAGAAAGGGCATTTCAATGGGTGCTGCTGGGCTGACTCAGAAAGAAGTTGAAATGTTAAAAGACCTGGTCAGGAGGGGAAAGATGGAGGATAGAATAAAAATAAAAAAAAGCATGCCCTTTGCTCCAGTTATAGCAATAGGGTTAACTATTTCATTGCTTTTAGGCGATATTCCTACTGCGATACGGGTGCTGTTGTATGGATAATAAAGGACAGATGACGATGGAGGGGATCCTGATAATGGGTTTTTTCATCCTCATATTCGTAGGAATATCTTTTCCCGCAATGATCAAGGTTTACAAAGCGAGTAATGATGCATCAATCATACTTGAAAGTCGGGAGAATTTGGATAAGATCTCGAAAGCAATCGAGATGGTTAGAGCAAATGGAAATGGATCAATAAGGACGGTCACCATAAAGAGTTCAAGCTTAAATTGGAGTATCTCTGCCTATGATTCGGACAATCCAAACAACGACATCCTCACCTACTGGATTAAATGGAAAACTACCGACAGAGTACCTTCAGAGCTGATAAAAAACGGTTCTTCAGGAGGGCTTGGAAAAAATTCCATAGAGGGAGTTTCCAGCTCTGGCAATGAAAGTTCGAGTGGATATCTCTCCCCAGGCACCTATTCAGTAAAAATTGAGAATAGAGCTACAACAACTTCGCCAGAAATTAGTATATCAGCAAATGGAACTACCGTGCTGATTACCCTTGAGGATTAAGGTGATTGTGTGATTAATCAAAAAGCAGAGGTAACGATCGAGGCCCTTTTCATTATGGGGGTCTTTATCTTAATACTGGTTACTGTATCGATTTCCAATATTTTCGAAGCCGTCGACACCACACGAGACGTTAGAGTGGTATCAGACGCTAAATATGTCGCAGAACAAATAGCCACCTATGCTAGTTCAATAACCAACCCCTATGAAAAAAAAATATTAAGAATATATATACCCGGATATTCCTCTTCTGGCACGACCCCGGCCGGAGATCCATTAATATGGATAAGATCGTGCATCAGCACGGATGGAGATGTGTTGAATACTACGGTGCAAACTATTAGGTACAGTAATGAAGGCATAATCACTAAGCAAGAGGAGTATAGTTTCACAAAAGACCTTCCTGGTACCGGGTGGGCTATATATGTACCTAACTCTACTGCCCCAAAGCCAATTTTTGAAGATGAGGGATACACTTATACTCTCGTGATTTCCTGGAAGAATATTACATCCCAAACAGAACTAGAATGGATTGTTGATAACTGCACATCCCAAGGATTTGCCGCTAGAGTTCCCGGAGGAAGGTAAAATGAGAGGCCAGATATCATTAGAAGCGATAATGGTGCTTGGGCTGACTATTATAATACTAACTTCACTTGTAAGCATAAATCTGGAGAGGCTGAACACTGCGAGAGAAATCGGAGAAGCTGGTGAAGCGAGAATTATTGGTGAACTTTTGGCTACCGCGATTAACAATGTCTACGCTAATGGTGAAGGATTCAGCCTATATCTGAGTTCTGCTACCCTAAATTTTACTTTGCTTAACTCTACTACGATAGAAGGACTTGGAGTTCAACTCCCTCTAATTGTAGATACAAGCAGTCGGACTATTAATATTACGAAAAACTCAAGCAAAACCGGGATGGAAGTCTGGAATGTTTCTATATCCATTATACCAGCTAATATAACGAGGGAAGATCCCACGATATTGTATCCTCAAACTACGATTAGAAATAATGGAAGCTTTGTTATTATTTATGCTAACCAAACGTATATTAGGGTGTTATAAATGGGAGAGAAAGGACAAGTTTCCCTTGAATTTATCCTAGTTACAGGAGTGCTCTTCATAATCGTTATATCTCTCTTTCCATATCTTTCGCAGCAAAATGTTCTTAATAAGGCAACCACTATGGCGCGGGATGGAGGCATCTACGCTCTTTCCCTATTGAATATGGGTTATACAACAAGCTTTGACCAAGACATAAGCTATCCCACAGATAAATGGAGGTTAAAGGATGTAGAAATAGCCTACGCCGGTGAGGTAAATAGCTTAAAGATTTATAATCTAACATTAAAAGTGGGAACTGGTGGGGATGATCCCCCCTCTTCTGAAAGCAATATTGGAAAATTTCTAGGTGCAGTCGCAACAAACTACATATTCTATGGTTTTAATGGATATTGGACAACGGTAGACAGCAACCTTTGGGCCAATGGTGTAACAATTTCTGATTATAAATTTTATGTGAGAGTTGAATTCGAAAGTGGGTGAACAAATATTGAGGGATTATTGATGGGCTATATAGAGGACCTCGGAGAGACTGTTATCAAACTCTTCTATCGAGTATCCTATTACATAATTGGATTTCTAATCTTCGTTATAGGAGCATTTAGAAAAATAAAGGAGAAAACTGGAATAAGCTTCTACAATTATTTCGAAAAAAAAGGGATAGAAGAGAAAGACTACGCCGTACTAAAAACCCAGATTTCTGTGATGCTATTCCTCTTTCTCTCTGTTATATACATCTTCGAATTTTCAACTTCCCAAGTAATAATAGTTGGATTGATTTTAATAGGCTCGTACTTTTTAAGCCTGCTTACCTCATTGAAAAAATATTATGCCAGCGATTTTCCAGCCTATAGAGATTTCTTCTTATCCTACTTCGGAATCTCCCTAGTCCTATTAATAACTAAAATCATAAAGCCTACAGTAAAAGTAGGATTTCAATTTCTTCATCTCTTTGCTATCTCTATTATATTAGTAGGCGCAGTATCGATAGTTTTTAAGAAGAAATATGGCCGGGACTACACCTTCGGGAAAGTAATTGAAGTTAGCTCTGAGCGCATGATGGTAAAAGTAAACTACGACCTAATGGCAGGGACTAAGCCTGGAGTATACATTTTTGAAAACAATATAAACGCTAGGGTAGGAGATACATTAAAATTACTTACTAAACGAGGGCTTTTTAATTTACGGGGAAGCAGAGTTATAGAGGTCCTTGAAAAAATTTAGCCGAGATTAGATAGAATTAAACCGGTAGAGGGGGATCTTGGGATAAAATGGAAGAACGTCATCTAATAGGCATATCATTCCTGATCTCTACAGCTGGAGTACTCCTCCTTTATTATATATCCCTCAATTCAACTCCTATTCATGCGAGTATCGCAGACCTTACCTACGACGATATAGGGGAAAGAGTACTCATAGAGGGGCAAATAATATCAAAGAGAGTTCATAAGGATGGTCACATTTTCCTAAAAGTCGCAGATGCCTCGGGAAAAATAGATGTGATTATATTCAGTTCCCAAGCATCTAAGCTTGGAGACAAGATAAAATGCCTATCAAAAAAGAATAAGATAGAGGTCGCAGGCGAGATTGAAGACTACAAAGGCACTTTAGAATTAATCCTACGAAACACCGATGATTTACGATGCTAGCCACTTTAGTATTAGCCCTATTAGGAATTCTACTTGGAACTTTCACAGGCCTAGTACCTGGCATTCATGTTAACACCGTGGTGCTCGTTATTTTATCATTCCTTCCAAAACTCCTAGAATATTTCACGCCTCGCGAGATTGTATCAATAGTTGTTGCAATGAGCATTACACATTCCTTTGTGTCGTATATACCCTCTATTTTAATAGGAGCGCCAGAGGAAGATAGTGTCTTATCAGTACTGCCCGGACACAGATTACTAATGCAAGGAAGGGGATATGAGGCTATATGGCTCACTGTAGTAGGGGGCCTAGGTTCTATAATCCTAAGCTGCGCTTTTTTACCGGTTGGAATAATTGCTCTCCCGGAGCTATATTCTTTTACAAAAAGGTTTCTTCCATTTATCCTAATCGGGATTATATTCTATATGATCTATATAGAGGATACAATGGAGAAAAAGATTTTTGCTCTTATTATTACCCTCTACTCAGGCGCTTTAGGTATTCTCGTGTTAAACGGCAAGATATTAGCACCAAAATTCTCATTGTTCCCAGCCTTAACTGGGCTCTTTGGATTCTCAACATTGCTCATGTCTCTAAAGACCAAGTCTAATCCTCCAGAACAAATTATAAGCTCCCCACAGGAATTGTACGCAAAAGGCATAGGAATAGGATCCGTAGCTGGACTATTGGCAGGTCTTCTCCCCAGTATTGGGGCATCTCAAAGCGCTCTAATAGTGCAAAATATCTTGGGAAAAAAGAACGAAAAACAGTTTCTAGTAGCCCAAGGAGGTGTTAATACCAGTGCGTCCATATACGCTATACTTGCATTGTACCTGATAAATAATCCGAGAAGTGGTGCCTCTATCGCCGTAGAATATATTCTGAGAGACTTCACTTATACGGATTTTCTGCTGGTAATCTCGCTGGTAATGCTAACCACTTCACTTGCAGTTGGAATAACGCTAGGGTTAGCTAAAATATCCATTAGATACGTGAAAAAGATAGACTACGCAAAGCTATCTAGCACTGTAGTAATATTCTTGACTATTTTAATCCTAGGTATAACAGGCGTAAAAGGTCTCATAATCGCTGTTACAGCAACATCAATAGGTTTCATTACGCCTCTCTGCGGCATAAAAAGGTCACATTGTATGTCTGTGTTAATGGTGCCTACTATACTATATTTTTTATCATTTTAAAAAATAAGTGGAGGGGGAGGGGGCCTAGAGGACAAGGAAAACTAGTACCACAGTCCTCCAGGCAATGTGATAATTATAGGATACAGTATTTAAATTTTTCGGGGGAAAAGGGCTTTGTGCCTAGCTAGTTAGTTCTAATAACTTTAGTAGCAAGTAGTGACTTTTGAAGAAATCTCTAGCCCCACTATTGAAGGTCAGGACAACAGAAGGAGATAACATATAAAAGTGAAATACTGATTTATCTTAGGGTAATCTATTTTTATGTTTTTATTACCGGAAACAGAATTAAATAATACCTAGTAGACGTAGGAGTTAAGTATTACGGCATGAAAATAAATCTTACTTGTCATAGGGGGCTAATATTAGAAGATGGAAATTGTTGCTATAATACCTGCCTATAACGAAGAGAAATATATTGGTACTGTAGTAAAAAAGGCTTCACACTACGTTGATCGCGTTATAGTAGTTGATGATGGGTCTTATGATAATACTTATGGAGAGGCTAAGGCATCGGGTGCCTCAGTAATAAGGTCTCCAAAAAATGAAGGAAAAGCAAGAGCTATCAAACGTGGATTAGAAAAAGCGAAAGATTCTGATGTCATAGTATTAATGGACGGAGACCTGCAGCATCCACCAGAGGAAATACCTTCACTTTTGGAATGTATCAGCGATTGCGATCTATGTATAGGCAGTAGGTTTTTAAGCGAAACCCCTGGTATGCCTTTTGCAAATAGAATTTCTAATTATATCGCAAGTACGTTGATATCGATTCTCGGAGGAGTTAAAATCACAGATCCCCAGTCAGGGTTCCGTGCTATAAAAACCTCTAAACTTTTAGAACTAGAATTAAAGGCCGAAAGGTATGCTATAGAGCATATCATGATACTGGAAGCAGCCCGTAAAGGCTTCAGAATAAAAGAAGTACCTATATCCTGTATTTACGCTAAAGAGAAAACCTCAATAAGACCATTCTACGATACTTTAATCGTGATGTATCATGTAATATCTTTCCTAGTGAGGAAGTAATATGATAGTTTACTCCGAAAAGTATCTCCTACATAATAACGATACCCATCCTGAAAACAATAAAAGACTAAAATCTGTGATGAATTTTCTTACTAAGAAAGATGCGTTTGAAAAAATACCTCTCATAGAGCCCTCACCCGCTAAGAAAGAGGATATACTAAGAGTCCACACGAAAGAACACCTTGAGTTTATAGCAAATTTCCCAACGGGCATGATAGATGCTGATACGTATGTGACCGATAAAAGCTATGAAGTAGCAATGCTAGCTGCTGGAGGAGTTATAACTTGTGTAGATCAAATGGACGATTATAAGTATTCTTTTGCCTTAGTGAGGCCGCCAGGTCATCATGCTGAAAAGGACAGGGCAATGGGCTTCTGCCTATTTAATAATCTAGCTGTCGGAGCTGGATACGCTATAGCTAAACGAAAAATAAAGAGAGTATTCATATTAGACTTCGACCTTCATCATGGAAACGGGACACAAGATATCTTTCAGAGCAATACTCACGTGCTTTTCGCTTCTCTCCACCAATATCCATTCTACCCTGGAACAGGCGGAATTGATGAAATAAAGGAAAATATAATAAATATTCCTCTACCACCTGGAACCTGCAATAGCAGCTACCTCAAGGCTATAGATGAAATCATCTTACCAGTGCTCGAGGAGTTTAAACCAAAACTAGTGTTTGTTTCCGCAGGATATGACGCCCACCATGAAGACCCCCTTGGCGGTATGAAGCTCACAACCCAGGCTTATTATGAGATATCAAAAAGACTTGTTGAATATGGGGCAAACACTATCTTCGTACTTGAAGGAGGATATAACTTAAGCGCTTTAGCAAGATGTGTTTATGCTACTTTAATTCCCATCATGGATCTATATGACGAGCCGCTAGAAGAATCGATTAACGAAGAAGAAATGGTCACTAACTACATAGAATCTAGGCTTCAAGCCGTGAAAAGAAGAGTTTTAGAATTCTGGGATATTTAATATTCGAATTTGTCTCTAACGTTCTCAACCGTTTCCCCAACCACCTGAATTTTTCTCTCCACATATTCCCCGATACCGTAGTATCCAGCCATATAAATATGCTCAACGTTTATAGGGTTAACCCCCATTACTTTGCAGGCAATAGTGTCCAAAGCAACCGCGTCGGTGCTGGCCATAATTAAATCCATCTCCTTAGGTTTTCTCCCAGCTCTTCCCTCTACTCCTACAATACCATCCAATATATTTAAATCCGGTTTTCTCACACGCATTACGTCAACTATAGCCTCACTTATCCTAGGATGATAAATAGCTTTAGAGCCCGGTATAATCCCCATCATGTTTTTTAATGCAAGGCTAACTTTAGTGATTGGATGGGTCTTCATCACAGGGAGATTTATAAGAAAGTCGGCCTTCAGAATTGTACTGGGAGCTTTAAAATTTTTAAGAACCAAGTAATCTAGCTCTACCGGTATCAAGCGATCCTCGCTCAGGTTTACTATCTTCGCACCGTAGTATTCGCAGAGTTCTTGGGCACCGGTCTTTTCAAAGACCTCCTCCATCTTATGAGAATAAGGATTGCTTTCTATAACCACTCTCTCGGCTAATCCCTCGTACATTTTCAGTACTTGTTCGAGAATTCGTAAGTCAGTAGTGATGCCAGTATTATACGGGTCTGGAGAAGAAATATTAGGCTTTATAGCCACTATCTCGCACTCTTTTGGAGTAAAATTTATAAAATCAAGAGCTGGCCTGATATCAGGCTTCTTGGACCTCACTATACTTACCTTAGCCATTTCCCTTCTTTCTGAATTCCTCTACAATCTATTTAAGGGTTGTGTTTATTGAATTTTCCTAAAATGTATCGATAAAAGTCAGTTGATTTTTCTTTTTTCCTCAGTCTTTCTAATATTAGCTCTGGCGTTGACTTAGCTATCCTGCCTATACGAGGATTCCTGTCTACAATTAGATTTAAATTCTCGTCCAAGCCTTTAGCCTCTATCCCGTCTATTCTAACATTAGGGATATCTTTAAGAGCCTCTCCCAGGTGAGTAACTAAGACAATTTGAGTATTTTCATCTTTCAAAAACCATTCAAGGATGGAAGAGATTATTTTTGCAGCCGCGCCGGGTTCTGTTACTGATTCGATCTCATCAGCAAGTATTAGTCTTTTTTTACTAGAAGTAGAGAGACTTGCAAAGGACTTTAAGAGGTTTTCTAATGCTCCGGCACTAGCCCCATGGATACTTTTTCTAAAATAATAGACTTCATCAATCATAGGTACCACGGCACTAGATGCCAATACTGGAAGCCCACATTGCGCCATAACCTGTATCTGCCCAATTGTTTCCAAAAGAGTGGTCTTCCCCCCAGAGTTAGCACCTGTCAAAACACAAATCTTTTTTATATTATAGTCCACCGGCTGCACTTTATAGTTTCCTGCCAGCTCTAGTTCTTGAAGTTTAATGTGCCTGCCGCCTTTAAAACTGAGTTCCTCACCAAAGGATGGGATAACTCCTCTATATGTTATCGAAAATTCTCCCAGCGCTATTAAGACATCAATTTCGAGTAGTTTTTCTATGCTCCGCCTTACTATATCTTGTCTGTCACCCAGCTCATGTGCTAACTTTCTTTTTAATTCAAACTCTTTTTCAGCTCTCTTAGATTCTAGCCACCTAAGGATCTCAATCTGCTTCTCTTGATTGGGCTGAAAAGGATACCTTATATCAAAGAGCCCAGAAAACATGAGGCTCTCTTTCTCTAGGCCTAACTCTTTAGCTATAGCTCTCTCACATTTTTCTGCTCCTTCCTTCAGGATTTCCAAGATCTTATTTGGAAGAGACTTATATACATCTCCCCTCTCTAGTATAGCTAGAACATCTTTACCTCTTAATGCCACATCTTGCTCAAGAATTGCCCTAATTTCTCGGTTTATTTCATTTGAAACCCGCTCAATTACCTCGTGAAAGTTTTTACATGCTAGCGAGAACCTATTAAATACGGATTCCCTTTCGTTACCGTTTATAAGTTCAACTTTTTCAGCGATAGATAAAAACTCAGATACATCTATATCCAGCTTCAGCCTGTGGAGTTTATCTACGCCCAAGGATTCAATAATCTTCTTTCCAGCTAGTATTGCTTTTCTTTTTTTTATATAATAAGAGAGAACAACTTCCGGGATTAAATCTTCATCTCTCGGATTAAAAAAGACCTCGACATTATCTAAAGACTCTATCTGCGACAGAAACCTAGAATTCTCGGTTTGGATGTATCTAATGTGCTTATATTCAAGGAGGTACCTAATATCCTCAGATGATTCTAATAAAAAAACCTCTATTTGCCCTTTTACTTTCTCAATCAACTCTTGAGTTAAACTTTTATCTTCAGTTACTATAACTGCCGAGAATGTCTCTGGAGAGGTGTTTTCATCTTCAGCCAGCAGTTTAGGCAACGTCTTCTTTATTTCTCTAATTTTATCTCTCTCAGTTGATTCAATTAGCTCAATCGCCTTTCTGACCTGCCTATGCCTCTTCTCAAGCTCTGTTTTTGAGCAAGTTGGAAAGAAGAGGCCTAACTTGAACCTGCCGAATTCAGTAGATGCAAAAGACTTTAAAATATCAAATATCTCGGTATAGATCTCCCGCATTTCTTGTGTTTTGAGCATGTCCTGATAATGAAACCCCTCGACTTGAGAATAGACTTCCCTCGCTATTTCAAGAGCTTTGTGAGCGGGTAAGGGAGATGAGAATAAAGGATAGAATTCAAGGTTTAGAAAAGAGTTTATGGCGGTCTCTTCAGAACCGAAATGTTCTACCAAAGCCTTCCTTACTTTTTCACCTACTCCTTTTATTTCAGTAAGACTTGAGAGCATCGAAAATAAATAGCATATCAAATAATTAAAATTTTGTATTATTCCAAGGGGTCCCAAAATTCTTAGAATTTAAAGAGTTTCCTCCCCCCGTAAGGTTTACTCAGTAGCAAGCTTTATATCGCTAGCTTTAACTGTCTTTCTCCCAGCATGCTCGGCTAAAACACCTGCTTCTCTAGCAATCTCTTTTCCGACCTCCTCCAAATATTCTGCAAGAGCTTCTGCTGCATCATTACCCACCCTCAAACCGGTTGCCTTTCTTATAATTCTATCACACGCTGCAATTGGAAGTTCTCCCATTGAAATCACCTCAAATAATAATATTAAATTCTAATTAAAAAGATTTTTGGGTATCCTTATGGGATATATTTGACTTCATTTCTTTTTGAATTCATAAAATTATAACGGCTTTCGAAAATTTAATTTAACGGAGTTATAGAGCTTTGCAACATGCTCGATGTTCTATATTTTCTATGCGGGTCCTTTACTATGGGGCAGATGGTACTCATCGAAGTAGGGAAGTATGAGGTATGGACAAAAAAGAGAAGACTAATTACCGGCATTGCTATCGGGGTATTTACTACTATAGCACTTTATCCATTAAGTAAAATTGATCTTGGGCTATATACCGCTGCTATAATTTCCTCTTTAATAATTGAAAAGATGGTCGCTAAAATACTGAACTCAAAATTCCCAAGGAAGTTCCAAGCGGAACAGTCCGATTTAAAGGAGAAATATGGGGGAGTATTCAAAATCGATGACTCTGAAATAGAGGGGATATTAAAGGAAGAAGAGGTTTTTCTTAAAAAATTAGGACTAATGAACTCCGGAGAAGCATTTAGAGAGCAAAAAGACATTGAAAAAGAGTTAGAGGAACTTAGGAAGGCTATTCAGAGGTATATTGAAAAAGAAAAAAATGAATAAAAAATGTTTTCAGATGATTCTAATAAGAGGGTATGTACTAGCGCTTATAATAGGGATCGTTGTGGGGATAAAGCAAAATAATCCATCGCATTTTCTCACTATTGAAACTCGGATTGGAACCTTGTTTTGGCCTATTGCCGGTATACTGTCAGGAATGATTTTCAGTGGAGTAGGTCCTTTCCTCGCTATATTGATACTAGGCAATAATAACGGCATATTAATAGGCAGATACATCGCTGGTGGGGATTATTTTATATTAAAAGAAGCTAATGTCGATCCATCAGCGGCTTATGCTTTAGTAGAGGTCTGTAGAAGCTTAATAGAATCGATTTCATTCCTTTACGCCTCTGTAGGAGGCCTATATCTGTATCTATATTACCGTGACATTTTCGATACAGGCTACATAAATGACGAAACACCAAAGAAAAATTCTGTTAGAAAAATTTTAGAAAGTATAATACTCGCTGCTATTGCTGCAGGGTTGAAATCTGTTACCTTCTAAAAAATTATAGCTTGATTTTAACTCGTTAAAGTTGATTGGGCTCTCCAAGACCGTGGTAAAAATGACATTTAAATGCGCTAGATGTGGGAGGATCATTGAATCTTCACAGCCGAGCATCTTCTATAGGTTCGAACATTATCACTTAACATGCTTGGAGCCTTCTAAAAGGAGGATGGCGGTGGTGAGGAAGTAGTGGTTAAATGTCAAGACTGCGTTTTATTAGAAATACACACTACATCCCAAGGCTCCACTTGGAATAGATGCCCAATAAGCGGAGAGATTGATCTTGACATTATAGTGGAGAGAAAATGTATAGACTTTCAACCGGGACCATGAAGGTAGCAGTTTTTCAGAGAGGACATTCTGCCGACCATATCGTAGAGGGATTAAAGAAATATGGTGATGTAGATGTCATAACTATATCCGTGGATGAGTTTCTACCTCAGATAATAGATGAACCCTCCGAGTATATTGATGAAAATTTTGAAGCCGAATTAATAATTGACCACATGCATCATGGCGATCTAACAGACTATCTCATAGAAATCGCTAGAGAAAAGAATATACCCATAATAGTACCAAATAAGAAAGTCAAAGGCGCTATAACCCCTCCCGTATGCTGTTCTCTTAATTTACGGGATTTTAAATTCGGACACCCAGAGTTTAGAGTGAAAGTGAAAGATGGAAGAATATGGGAGATAGATGTCCTGAAGGGCTCTCCCTGTGGGGCTACCTGGGTTGCCGCAGAGAAAATTAAAGGTATGAAGGTAGAAGAAGCAATTCCTAGGATAGCACTAGAGGTCCAGTATCTTTGCAAAGCAAAAGGGGGTTACTCTATTTCAAAAAAGAAGGCGCCACTTCACGTAGCGGGTGATGTCCACTCCAATGCATTAAAAAAAGCTTTAAGAAAATAATCTCCTTACCTTTCTTATGGATTTCTATGAATACCAAGCCAAAGAAGTCTTTACAGAGTACGGTATACCGGCCCCTAGAGGTAGAGTCATATATACTCCAGAAGCCGCTGCGGCATATGCTTCTGAACTAGCGGTTCCAGTAGCAGTAAAGGCCCAGATACCGGTTGGGGGCAGAGGTAAAGCTGGAGGCATCAGATTTGCAAGCAATCCTCAAGCTGCCTATGAAATTGCACAGAAACTGCTTAAATCAAATATCAAGGGCTTCACAGTCGACAAATTGCTAGTAGAAGAAAAAATAAAGATTGAGAAAGAGCTATATTTAGGCATTACAATCGATAGAAATTTGGGCAAACCTGTCGTTATGGCTAGTGGTTTTGGTGGGGTAGATATAGAATCCGTGAAGAAAGACTGTATTTTTTCAGAGACCGTTGACCCTCTACTCGGATTTTACCCACATAGGGCTAGAGAAATTATCGGTAACCTAGGACTTAAAAGGGAGGAATTTAAATCTGTAAGTAATATTCTTTATTTACTTTATAATATATTCGAAGAGAGAGACTGTATTCTCTTAGAAATTAATCCTCTTGGAATTACTAATGAAGGCGCTTATGCTGTGGACGCTAGGATGGTCGTAGATGACAATGCCTTATTTAGACAGGGGATCAAAATTGAGAGTAGTTTAAGCTATGTGGAACTTGACGGCGATATAGGATGTATAGTTAACGGGGCAGGTCTAGCGATGAGTACTATGGATACTATTAAAAATCTTGGAGGGAAGCCCGCTAATTTCCTTGACATCGGAGGCGGAGCCTCAAAGGAAAAAATGAAAGAAGCGATAGAAAAAATAATCTCACACCCCCAACTGAAAGCTGTATTTATTAACATTCTAGGTGGAATAACTAAATGTGATGAAATTGCTAGAGGGATAATAGATAGCAAAGACTTACTCGATATACCTTTAGTAATAAGATTGCGTGGTACAAATGAAAAAGAAGCTACTAGACTACTAGAGTCGAAGGGCTTTGAGATTTTGGTTTCAATGGATAAGGCCGCAAAAAAAGTGGTGGAGCTAGCGAGATGAGCATCTATATAGATGAGGACACTAAAGTTATTGTTCAGGGGATCACAGGGCAACATGGAAGCTTCCACACTAAAGCTATGTTAGATTATGGTACAAAGATTGTAGCGGGCGTTACTCCCGGGAGAGGAGGAGAACACATTAATGGAGTGCCTGTATATGACACCATGAAAGCCGCATTGTCAGAGCATGATGCTGATGTTTCTATAGTATTTGTGCCATCTATGTTCGCCAAGGACGCCGCTTTTGCTGCTTTAGAGTATCTTGATATGGTTGTTGTAATAACTGAATGCATCCCTGTGCATGACTCTATGAAAATTAAAGCTTTTTCCGAATTAAAAGGTTCGAGGCTAATCGGTCCTAATACTGCCGGTATAATCTCCCCGGGTAAATGTAAGGTAGGTATAATGCCTGGAATGTTTTTTAAAGAAGGTGAAGTAGGGTTAGTTTCCAGGAGCGGCACTCTGTCCTATGAAATCGCACTCGCCTTATTGGAAGAAGGTCTGGGTCAGAGCACCTTAGTGGGGATAGGTGGAGACCCAGTTTTAGGTACATCTATGTCTGAAGTTCTTAGAGAATTTGAGGAAGATCCTGAAACAAAAGCCATTGTTCTAATTGGGGAGATAGGGGGAGAGGAGGAAGAAAAAGCAGCAGAAGTTATAAAGGAAATGAGTAAGCCTGTGATAGGATATATTGCAGGTATAACTGCGCCAGAAGAGAAAAAAATGGGTCACGCTGGAGCTATCATATCAAGAGGTAAAGGCACCGCTCTTAGTAAAATAAATGCGCTAAAAAAAGCAGGAGCAACAATAGCAAAGTTTCCATACGAAATACCAAGATTAGTGAAAAATGTTATCTGACGAATCTCAACTTATCTCCCGTTGTTAGACCAAGGGAGTTAATTGTTCCAGCATTAACTTCCAGCACCATTTTACTGGAACGAATTTTTGGTTTATAAAAACTCCAGGGATACAGTGTTGTTACTTCAGTTATACAGTGATTTTCATCAATAAATATTAAATCTATTGGAAATCTCATGAAAAGGGAATGTATAGTTCTAGATTTTAATTTAGCAGAAAACTTAATTAAAAGGCCTTCTTTGTTCTTTAGCCTTTTCTTGAACATCAACCCTCTTGCTCTCTCAAAGAAACTATCGGCTATTTCAGCTCGACATATTAAATGTTCCTCTTTGTATATAAATACCATAGAAAATTTTATATTTGCAGACGTCATGAAAAGCTTTGCTTCGTTGAGGTTTAAAAAAAATGGCAACTAAAAAACCTGGAAAAATTTATCGAATACCAAAAAATCGATCATACACTCGGCGGGAATATATGAAAGGAACTCCTGCCCCAAAGATTACTATATTCGATATGGGAGATGTAAAAAACCCTGATAGATTTGCTCTTGAGCTATCTCTTTATGCCAAGGAGAGTGGGCAGATTACCCATAATGCGTTAGAAGCCAGTAGAATAGCTGCTAATAGATACTTAGTGAACAGAGCTGGCAGATATGGTTTCTACATGAAGGCAAGACTGTTTCCCCACGAGATTTTAAGAGAGAATAAGCAGGCTACTGGAGCAGGTGCAGATAGGGTATCAGACGGGATGAGGAGAGCCTTTGGTAAGCCAGTGAGTTTGGCTGCTAAAGTCCAAAAAGGACAGAAAATTATAACAGTAAAAGTAGATCCTCAACACTTCCAAACGGCGAAGGATGCCCTTAAAAGAGCGGCTGCTAAACTACCTATGCCTTGTGGTATTTCCATCGATAAAGGCAAAGAAATATTAAAACTCTAATTTTTTTGTTACGTATTGCGTAACAAAAGTTATTTATACTTGTCCAAATATTAATCTCCCGCATCAACTAGGAATTTGGGAGAATGTATAATATTGATGAAGAGTTCACGAAATATTTCCGAGAGATTGGAGGTAGGATCGTTTCAGCTAGAAATCCGAATAGGGAAATTAGGAATATCAGAAAGATTCTAGGAATGACCCAGGAAGACCTAGGTACCCTAGTAAAACTTAGGAGAGAAACTATATCAAGGATTGAAGGTGGAGCCATAACCCCTACCTTCGAATTCGTTAAAAAGTTCTCAAAAATTGCGGCTGCGGCTAAAATTATAAGAGATTTACAAGCCCTAGAGGAGGTTTCTATAATAAAAGGTAAAAATCCAGCCGTTATCCCTACTTCAATGCTCGCTGTGTATCTAAAAATACCCCCAAATGATCTTAAACTGATATTCGAAATAGGCATCAGAGGATATCAAAAATCTCGAAATAAAATTATAAAGAGAATAAAAGGAGGAGCGTGAAAACAAATGGAGGTAGTATGGTTTAATGAGCTTAATAAAGACGACGTTGGAATAGCTGGAGGGAAAGGAGCTAATCTTGGAGAAATGACTCGGGCGGGTTTACCTGTTCCGCCGGGCTTTGTGGTTACCGCTGAAGCTTATAAAAGATTCCTGAAAGAAAGAGGTATCTACGAACAAATAATGGACGTTCTAAAGAAGACTAATGTAGACGATTCTGGGGAACTGGATAACGCTTCCAAAAAAATACGTGAGATAATATTAAAAGCAGAAATGCCTAAGGATCTGCAGAAGAAAATTATCAGTAGCTACGATAAGCTTTGCAAGCTAACAGGGACAAAAAAAGAGTTTGTAGCGGTACGAAGCTCTGCAACAGCGGAAGACTTGCCTAATGCCAGCTTTGCAGGACAGCAGGAAACTTTTTTGAATATAACAAAAGACAACCTTTTAGAATCTGTTCATAAATGTTGGTCCTCCCTTTTTACCCCAAGAGCCATATTTTATAGAGAGAAACAGGGCTTCCCTCATGAAAAGGTGCTGATAGCTGTCGTTGTTCAAAAGATGATTAACTCCGAAAAAGCAGGAGTCATGTTTACTGTACACCCAGCTACAGGAGATAAAAATAAAATAGTGATAGAGGGGGGCTGGGGCCTCGGTGAAGGTGTTGTTTCTGGAACGGTGACACCTGATCATTATGTAGTTGATAAAGAAAACGGTGAAATCTTGGAAAAAGAAATTTCACGGAAAGAAGTAATGTTTGTTCGAGACAAAAAAACTGGTAAAACAGTCAAAGTTAAAGTGCCTAAGGATAAGGCGAACGCTCAGGTTCTAACCGAAGAGGAAATTAAAGCGATTGCTCGTTTAGGGAAAAAAGTAGAAGAACATTATGATTTTCCACAAGATATAGAGTGGGCTATAGAAAGCGGTGATATTTACCTTCTTCAATCACGGCCTATAACCGTATTCTACAAAGATGAAAGTGAACTCGAAGCTGAAAAGACTGAGGATAAAGAGATTCTATTGAAGGGTCTCGCAGCTTCTCCTGGAACTGTGGCAGGTAAAGTCCACGTAATCGAATCTGCAGATAGAATATCTGAATTTCGTAAAGGCGAGATACTAGTTACTGAAATGACCTCACCAGACTGGGTGCCAGCGATGAAAAAAAGTATAGCCATAATAACTGATAGCGGGGGGCTAACCTGCCATGCAGCAATAGTAAGCAGAGAACTGCAAATACCCTGTATAGTTGGTACTAAAAATGCTACTAAGGTGCTTAAAACAGGGGATTATGTAACAGTAGATGCCCATAGAGGAGTAGTATATAAGGGGGTAGTCGAAGAATTAGTTGAGAAAAAAACTGAAGAAGCGGCTATTACTCCTGCTATATCCGAAATCGCCCCAATCACAGGCACTAAGATATACGTTAACCTAGGTGAGCCTGAGCTCGCTGAGAAGGTTGCAAAACTCCCTGTAGACGGTGTGGGACTTCTTAGAATGGAGTTTATAATAAACGACTATATAAGAGAACATCCTATGCATATGATAGATGAGGGTAGAGGAGAAGAATTCGTAGAAAAGCTAGCAGAGGGTATAGCTACATTCTGCAGGGCCTTCTACCCCCGGCCAGTTGTACTTCGTTTTAGTGATTTTAAGACAAATGAATACGCCAAGCTGAAGGGGGGGGATAAGTATGAAAGCGTAATAGTGGAGAGTAATCCTTTAATCGGCTTCAGAGGCGCTGCCCGGTATACTGATCCTCGATATGCGCCTGCATTTAAACTGGAAGTAAAGGCGGTTAAAAAAATTAGGCAAGAAATGGGACTAACAAACCTGTGGGTCATGGTACCGTTTTGCAGGACCGTTGAAGAGTTCGCGCAGGTTAAGAAGTTGCTCGAAGAGGAAGGATTGAAGCCTAGTGACGATTTCAAGCTGTGGGTAATGGCTGAAGTTCCCTCGAATGTGCTTCTAGCGGAAGATTTCATTAAAGCAGGTGCGATGGGGTTCTCAATAGGTAGTAATGATCTTTTAATGCTGGTCTTAGGAGCTGATAGAGATAATGAGATATTGGCAGAGAAGTATGGTGCAGATGATCCTTCATTAAGAAAAGCTATGCAAATACTTATAGAGAAGGCACACGCAAATGGTGCAACCGTTTCAATATGTGGACAGCTTCCATCTATAAGCTACTCTGCCTGTGAATTTCTGGTTCGCGCAGGTATAGATTCGATGTCCGTCAATCCTGATACCGCCATTGCAGTTAAAAAACTGGTTGCAAGTATAGAGCAAAAGATCCTTCTAGAGAAAGCTTTAGAGAGATAAAAAACACATATCCCAGTAGAGGTCTATAATGCAAGAAGACGGGATCAGCGAAAAAGAAGTTCTGAAAATATTAGGGCTTAGTAGGCGTAAAGATTTGAAATATTCGGATGGTAAGATACTGAGTTCTATGTGCACTATGCCTCATATATTTGCGAGAAAAGTCTACCGTTTTTTTCTGGAAACTAACCTAGGAGATGCGGGCCTTTTTAAGGGAACTAAAGAATTGGAAGATCAAAGCATAAAGTTGCTCGGATCACTATTAAGCAATAAGGATGCTTGTGGATTCATAGTGTCTGGGGGTACAGAAGCTAACCTAATGGCTCTGTGGGTTGCTAGAAATAAAGCTGGTAAAGAAAAACCTGAAGTAGTAGTATCAGAAGGTGCCCACTTTTCCTTAGAAAAAGCATCTAATTTGCTTGGAATGAAGTTGATAAAAGCTAGGAATAAAAAGGATAGATCAGTTGACATTAATGATGTAAAGAAAAATATAGGGGAGAAAACTGTTGCAATAGTAGCTTCTGCCGGGAGCACAGAGTATGGGACTATAGATGACGTAGAGGCTTTATCGGAAATAGCTTTAAACGAGGGGATATACCTTCACGTAGACGCTGCATTTGGAGGATTTGTGATACCCTTTCTTAGAGATCTAGGATATGAGGTAAGAAAGTTCGATTTTTCACTCAGAGGAGTGTCATCAATAACTATAGACCCTCATAAGATGGGCCTATCTGTAATCCCAAGCGGAGGTATACTTTTTAGAAACAGAGAATTGTTAAAATACATCGAAACAGAAGCACCATATTTGACTGAAAAAGTTCAACATACTATATTAGGAACTAGAAGTGGAGCATCAGCAGCTACTACTTTTTCTTTATTGAAGCTACTCGGAAAAAAGGGCTACAGAGATAATGTGAAAAAATGCATGGATAGAACTATTCTTCTCTATAATGAACTTAAAGAGTTGGGAATGGATGTTTTAAAGCCCACTATGAATATCCTTGTTTTTAATCATAATAAGGCAGACATTATCTCTCAGAAACTCGCAGAGAAAGGATGGGTCACTTCGAGGACGAGAAGCGGGGAAATTAGGCTTGTTATCATGCCCCATATTAGAGAAGAGAATATCATACAATTCATAGAAGATTTGAAGGATATTTTAAAAAGATAAATATGTATGATTTTGAAATAGAACGCATTAGCCGGATAATAAAGGAGAACAACTATAGGATGGTTGGCTTACAGTTCCCTGAGGGCATAAAAGACCACGCCGTAAGAGTTGCTGACGAAATATCCTCTATGACCGGCTGCCTAGTAGTGATATCCTCCGATCCATGCTATGGCTCTTGCGATCTCGCTGATGAAGAAATGAAAAACATCGGATGTGATGGCCTCTTCCATTTTGGTCACTCACAAATATTGAAAAATACTTCTATACCGGTCTATTATATAGAGATTAACTTACGGAGTAACATATTGAAATTGATTGAAGAAAATCTCCACCTCTTTCCCGCAAGAATTGGGCTTGTTAGTACGGTGCAACATATCAACATTCTAGCTGAAGTAAAGGAATTTTTAGTGAGCAAGGGATTTGAAGTGCACATAGGAAAAGCAGGAGGTAGAGTAAAATATCCTGGACAGGTACTGGGATGTTCCTTTACGACTGCAACTGATATCGCAGATAAAGTGGACTGCTTTCTTTATATCGGTAGCGGAAACTTTCATCCTCTTGGGGTCTGCCTAGCTACCAAGAAGCCAACTCTTGCTCTCGACCCCATACTAGGTGAAGTTAGAAAACTGGATGAATTCAAGGAAAAAATTCTACGCCAGAGATACGTGAGGATAGCAAAAGCTAAAGATGCTAATACATTCGGGATCATTATTGGAGAAAAGAGAGGGCAAATGAGGGTTCAATTAGCCTTGAAGCTAAAAAAGAAACTGGAAGAAAAAGGTAAAAGGGCTTATCTCATATCGCTGCGGGAGATAACACCAGAACACCTTATCTCATTCCGGAAGCTTGATGCTCTCGTTAACACAGCCTGTCCGAGGATTGCGATCGACGATGCAGCAAGGTATCAGCAACCCATGCTTACACCATTTGAAGTAGAAGTCCTACTTGGAGAAGAAAGCTGGGAAGACTACCGAATAGATCAAATAGGATAAACCGTTTTATTATTGAATACTTACAGTAGTCTGCCGCTATATCAACAGCTAGAAAAAGCGCGAAGACTTTCTACCGTCGCATAAAACTATATTCACTACAACCCTCTAAGTTAACTATTATGCTCACTAAAAAGAGGCTTGAGATTCTGCTGGAGAAATGTAAAGCGTTTGAAAGCCCAAAAGCTGTCTTAGAGCAATACACGATACCTTCAAAGGCTGCAGCTGAGATACTATATCTAGCGTACATGAAAGGAGACATAAAAGATAAGAGGATATATGATCTAGGTTGCGGCACAGGCCGGCTTGCGATCGGCTGTGCGCTCCTAGGGGCCAAGGAGATTACGGGAGTCGATATAGATGAAGAAGCTCTAAAGATAGCATCCCACAATTCCGCTAACCTTGGTGTAAACGTGAAATGGGTTAAATCCAACGTAAAGGATATAAAGGGAGAATGCGACACAGTATTTCAAAATCCCCCTTTCGGGGTTAAAAGAAGAGGTGCCGACCGAGTATTCCTAGAAAAAGCCTTGGAACTTGGAATGATAACATACTCTATGCATAAAGCTGAAACCTCGGGATTCCTCAAAGAATATATTAGAGATATAGGTGGAGAAATAACTGAGGCTATGAAGCTAGAATTCGAATTGCCCTACACGTATGCGTTCCATAGGAAAAAATTGAAAAAAATAAATGTCATCGTATTAAGAATAAGGAGGAAGTAGAAATGGTTGAAAGTGAAGAGTTAGTCTTACCAGGCATGGAAGTAGGATATGCAGAGGAATTTATACCTGGAGAGGGTACTTATGAGGAAGATGGGAAAATATACGCTTCTATAACAGGGACACTAAAAATAGATTTAAAAGAGAGGAAGATGTCTGTTGAACCAAAAACAAGCTCTCCTGCCGTGCCTAAAAAAGGGGATATAATCGTAGGAACTATTGTGGATATTAAACCCCAGTTTGCGATTGTGGATATACTCAAGATAAAGGGTGTTGACCGAGAACTATCCGGTAGCGTTTCAGGAAGCATACACATATCAAAGACTAAGGATAGCTATGTTCCTGATTTATCTAAGGAATTTGGTCACGGAGATATCATTCTAGCTAGGATAATTGATACAGATAGAACCCCTCTCGCTCTAAGCACTGTGGAAAAGGAATTAGGGGTTATAAAGGGATACTGTAGCCAGTGCAATATGCCTCTCTTAAAAATAAACAACAAGCTTAAATGCAGTAACTGCAACCAAATAGTTTATAGAAAGATATCATCAGAATACGGGAAAGGAACTCTCTAGAGGAATCTGCGATGGAAATCAAAATTATTAAAGAAAGTAAAAACGAGCTGGAATTCGAGCTTATTGGAGAGGACCACACTTTCTGCAACGCTCTGCGCCATATTTTAAATAAACACAAAGATGTGATTTTCGCATCATATAAGGTTGAGCATCCCCTCCTAAGCAATCCAAAGATTTATATTAAGACAAAAGATAAGCCTCTTCCCAAAAAAGCGGAGAGGATTGTACCACTTACCGAGGTTAAAGGCATTGGCCCAAAAGTGGAAAAAAAACTAAAAGATGGAGGAATAGACACAGCTAATGCCTTACTTAAGGCTGATGTCACAGCCCTTTCGGAAAAAACAGGGATAACTGAAAAAATGCTGGAAAAATACATAAAAGAAGCAAAAAAACTGGATTACACAAAGGATACAATTCCAAGGATAATTCTAAAGGAAGCTTTAAAAGACCTGCAAAGAGTTGTTTCCGAGGCTAAGGTTAATGCTCAAGCTTAAGGTAAAGGATGTTAGAGAGTTTTCTAGCTTGGGGGATAGTTTTGTAAACCTTATCTATTCTCTAGCTCTATCAATGGTTTCAGGAAAACCTATAGGAAAAAGAGTGCATAACCACATTTTAAGAGAGGCCATTATAGAAGCTGGGATGCGAGACCTAGCTGGTACTCGAGTCGATATGCATGGATTAGCTGACTACGCGGAGGGCTATATCTTCCAAGGCTGGATAGAGGGAAAAATTAGTATAGAGGACTGTGTCGGGATACTTGCCAACAAGCTCGACGCTGAGAACATTAGAAAATCCTCTGTGGAAGGATTTGCAGACTTGCTTAAAAATATAAGAGAGAAGAATTAGATTAAACTAACCAAGAAAATGTCTTATCCATGCTGCTCTAGCTATTTTTTCCGTGAGAACCTCCGTTTGACCTCTTTTAAAACTTTGTAAAATATCGTCAACCGCCCTAGAATGTTCCTCATCGACCTCGTAATCGAAGAATCTTAAAACTCCTTCAATCTTGGATGAAACTCTATCTGGGAGTAGTGAGAGCGAGTTCTTATTAAAATACCTCAATGCCATAGCCATGTCCGAATGAAAATTCTTATAAACCTCAGAAAGGTAGTCCAAATCTTTTTCACTTAAAGCGCTTATGCCCAAGAGCTCTGGTGGTAGACCCATAGAGTATAATGCTGCGCAGAACGTAATAGCCCTAGGAAGCTGGAAGCCTTCAACTTCTCTCGAGTACCCAAACAGACCTATATGCAGTCTTCTAGCCCTTCTACTGGGAACATGCTTTGATAAAGCACTTACCAATGGAACCACATCTTTCAGCTGCATTATATAGGAAGATGAAAACCTTGTGAGAAGTTCAAGACATCTTTCTTCATCTAACGGGAGAGGTTTCCTCCTCTTAGCCTTCTTTATATGCTCCACTCCCTTACGTACAACGTGCTCTGAAAAATCATACTTAAAGGCAGACTGGATTGTGAAAGTTTGAACACTGGGATACTCTGCAAGGCAATTTTCCACTAAATCCGGTCTAAAATTCCCTCTAAAGGGAGCTGCACCAACGCCGATAATAGGATATATGGGTATGCTCTCTTCCTCTTCAACCACCGCCAGCCTTTGGAGCGCTATCTTATTTAACAAAACAGCGCTAACTAGCCCATAGTTTAAGGCTGGATCGCTCCTTGCTAAGAAGACCCGCTGATATTCAAGACTTTTATCCTTAACATATTCTCCGACAATAGTATGGGCCTTTAGAAGGTGTTCCATATCCTCGATTAGAGGTATCACATTAATCTCCTCAGGCTTGAAATCCCCGATCCATTCATGAACTTCGATATCACCATTAGAGATACATTCCCACTGCCTCCCAGAGATAAAGCGCCTATAAAAATGGTATACCCTATTCAAAGCCCTAGAGGATGTGGTCATAGGCAAAATGACTTCGAATACCGGAATTACCTCTCTTTCATAAAATAACTTCGCAGCATCATAACAACGAGGAATGCTTTCCAAGGTTTCCAAAAGTACCTTCGCCTCAGCCTTCTCTACCTCAGGGTTCGGAACTCGAAAAGTCAAAAATACATCTTCGCCCAATATCTTATCCCTAAAAAAGTGCTCATACTTAGAAAAAAGTTTCTTTACGACAAATGCGTCTACTTCTTTACCCTCAAAATCCCACATCTGCTCATCACACTCTAACGAAGAGAAAACATAGTAAGCTTCTTTTATTTCGTCCTCGCCCGCTAAAACACTATTCTCTGAGAAAAAAGGCACCGTCACGTTATCAGGATGCTGGGTCGACATACAGCGAGGTATCTTTCTCATAAGTTGCCTCCAATCATCTAGGTTTTATAAAATACTAAGTTAGAAATACTTCCGCACCGTTAATATTTGTTTTCTTATGTTATAGATGAAAAATCTCTTACACAAACTTTTATAGTTAAATAATAAAGGAACCTATATGGTACGCTGTTTCTGTATCTGCAACGGACATGAAGCCCCAGCATTAACAGTAGATATAATCATTGAAAGAGATGATAAGGTGTTACTTATAAAAAGAAAGAATAGTCCGTTCAAAGGGCAGTGGGCTATTCCAGGTGGCTTCGTAGAGTGTGGAGAAACCACAGAAGAGGCTGCAATAAGAGAGGCTAAAGAAGAAACAGGCCTAGATGTGAAGGTAGAAAGTCTCCTCGGCGTCTATTCCGATCCCTCAAGAGATCCTAGGGGACATGTAGTATCTATATGCTATATCGCCAAAGCAAAAGGTAAAGAAAAATCCGGTAGTGACGCAGAGGATGCAAGATTTTTTAATATAGAAGAAATATCCAATTTAAAGCTAGCTTTTGACCATGGTAAGATTCTAGAGGATTACAATGTTCTGCGAAAAATGCGGAAGTCTATTACTTCCAAAAGATAATAAATTAGTATGTAAGAGATGTGGAGCCACCAAAGAAATAGCAGATAAAAAAGAGTTCACTTTAACTAAGAATAGAGAAAAGAAAAAAAAGCTCCTTATCCTTGAAGAGGATATTAATACCCTGCCTACGACAAAGGCTGAATGCCGCAAATGTGGAAACACCGAGGCGGAGTGGTGGCTCTTACAGACGAGGAAAGCTGATGAGGCAGAAACAAGGTTTTTTAGGTGTACCAAGTGCAAATTCACATGGAGAGAATACAACTAACATTGAGTTCTCCATGTTGATCTGTGCCTCATTTTATAGTAGATAATCTGAAATCTCCCAGGGATATCCTCGTAATACTTTTAACCTTATCAAAATCTTTATCCTCAGAGATTACCGTTTTTATACCTCTAGAAAGAGCACTAGCAACGTGGATAGCGTCTCTTGGATGTAGCAGATACTCCTCTAAAAGGCCGTGAGCTTTAAAAAGCACGGTTCTATCTACCCCTATAATAGAGAGATTAGAAAGTGTGAGAAGTGCATCACCAGCTTTAAGGGCAGCACCTTTGTCCTTTATCTTTCTCACGCTCCAATAAACTTCATCGTAGGTTAACGCAGAAGTAGCAGTTTTAACCTTCCCCTCTTCCACCTCCCTTATTAACTCTCTTGCTTTTTCCGCTAATGTATTAGTGTAAAGTGCCGCTATAATGAAGACATTTGAATCAAGATAAATCATTTAGAGGCCTTCTCAATCCGCTTTTTTAAACTTGTTTCATAGCCATAGTGAGGATGAATTTTTTTAACCGTACCTGAAAAAGCGATTTCTTTAAATATCCCAGCTACGTCTTTTTTTGGTTTCTCGATTATTATATTGCCGTTTTTTATTTTCATAACTACAGTAGACCCCGGCACTATACCAAGAGCTTTCCTAAACACTTTAGGGATTACTACCTGCCCCTTGGGACCGACTTTCATCTCTTCTTTAATTTCCATTTATACCTCAAGTATTACTTTAGTATAACTTTAGGTTATACCTAACATCTTTAAAAATAAAAAATATTTAGAAGAGTTTTGATTCCTAGCACTACCCCTTAACTTACCGGATAAAACCGGATCCTATACGCTACGTCAGCCTGGTTCTCTAAAGCTTCATCCCTAGTTAAAGTCCTGCCGCTGCCAGCGATCACTCTAACAACCTGCCCGGTAGCCCAAACATTCGTCTTAACATACATCTTCCTATTACCAGGAATTCTAAGGAAAGCTTCTTCAGCATCATCTAACACTTCCTGCACTATCTCGCCAACTCCTTCATAAGCGTCTGGACCGCCAAGGATTACTATAAACTTCTTATCCTTGTATTTAGAGAAGTTGCTCGCATCGACATAGATAACATTGAGAGCCTGAGTCTTAAGGAATCCTAGGAAGTCAGCTGATAACTCGGCATCAATAGAGTTAGCAAGTACTACTACATCGGGTTTATATCTCCCACCTCCGCTAGGAGCAGCAGCCTGAACAATAGTTCCTCCAACACCGTATACAGAGAACCTAGAGATATTGGCCCATACATAGTTATTATCAGCGTCAACCCCTGCAGCATAGACAACGGTTCCATCCGCCAGAGTTGCGGCTCCTGTTAGTCTAACCCAGCTCCCACTGGTGTACCTCTTAGGTCTAAGACTACTCTCGCTAACTCCCGAAGGTATCTTTGACTCATTATAGTAGAGTCTAACATGCACATGGGATATATACGAGTACCAAGATTCATTGCTGATGCTGAACTGTATATACAACTCAGGGATATCTGTACTACTGGAAAGGCTTTCGGCCCCACCTACTGGGGATATAGAAACTTTAATGGTTAGATTCACAGCTGGCGTAGTGCCATTAGTGGTTATTGAGTACGCAACTTTTCCGATTGGAGTCTCATTAGTAACCAGTTCAGTAGAATAATTTGCTGGCATAGAAGCTATCGGCACCTGAAGCTCAATCTCGGTCAGCACAGTAAATGCCTGAGTTGTACTCGTATTAGTGTTATTGGCCCCGTCATATACTCTTATACTCCATGTATAATAACCGTCAGCAAGGTTATATATGGTTACGCTGTTGAGTTCTCCAGCCGTTATAGTTCCTGTCTTGTTAACGGTTCCATTTAATGTTAGCTCATACTGCAATGTAGTAGCGTTATTGTCAGATGCTAAGAAAGTGAAAGTGACATTCGGGCTAGTTGAGATATAGGAATCCGTAGGCGTATACACAGTAAGACTCGGGTTATCTGAGTCTATCATTACAGTTATTCTTTCAGTACTGTTCAAGTTCCCATCATTATCATATGCATAGATTGGTAGTTGATAAACACCAGAATCAACATTGCTCCCGATAACTACGCTGTCGTTGTAGTACATGGAAGTTAGATTTTGAAGGATGATGACTCCAGCATTTATATCGCTTGCATCCACTGTTACATTCTTTACACCTGAAAGGTCATCTGTCACTGTAGCATTTAAGGTTATAGTGTCAGAAGGCTTAGCAAAAGTCTGTCCACTCGGATATGATACGCTATGAGGTATAACGGATGGAGGAGTACTATCAACCGCTTCACCGCTAACAAGAGGAGCTACACCGGAAAAGTGAGGTATCTTCATCCATACCATGTTGTTAACTGTATCCACGTAGCAAGTGCTAGTCTGATCAGTCTTATCGCATGGCATTGGGTTTGTAAGATTTAAGTACTGTCGATACTCATCCTGCAAGAACTCACTATACTCGTCAGGCAACTCCTCTGTAGTATTTTCGCTTATATTCCAGATAACATTCCAATCCGCATCGTAGAAGTACTTTATATTTACAGTGAAATTCCCACTCTCATCATATTTGCTTTCATTATAGGGTATACCAATTAAGACATGATCATATATATCCGGTCCACTGCTTCCAAATCTCCATGCCTCCGCTAATGTAGCACCAGTAGTTGTTTCTGAAGCATTACTATCAAATAACGCATCTGGCGGTCCTGAAGCAAGAAGATCTACCAGCGCATAGTGCACCGTGATATTATTGCTGAGCTTCTTCATTCTGAAGCTTATATCGCCCCCGCCCATTATCACTGTCATAGGATTGAACTGTTCTAATAACATCTCTTCCTGAGAAGGTACTAAAGAACAGCCGGGTGGCGGGTTAGGCACGTCACAGGTAGAATTACTCTGCAGGAGGTCTAGATAGAGGTCAGTAAATATTTCCTCAGGATCTATAGCTCCAGGACTAAAGGAAGATAAGGTAATATTCACGGGCTCAGTGGCGAGATCGCTAGCTTTCAAGGATGTCTCCTTAGGCGCGAATTCGGCACTATATATATTTATCTCTTTCACGTTTGCACTCAACACAGGCAATTTAAAAATCCCGTTGTCGTCTTGACCTACGTCCACCATCCATGAGAAACTCGTGCTATTGGGGAAGTAAGAAGTGTAATCTATTGTGAACTCTACGAAAGCATTGGTAGGTGCATCTCCTGTCGAGTTTTGAAGCCTGAAAGACTTCAGTTTAGTTGTGATATTAACGGTTTGACTGAAATCTGCAGCATTTTCTACGCTAATGTTTGACTCGCTACCTATCAGCGGCTGCAAAGTGATATTAATTCCAGTTAAGTCTCCTCCACCATAGTAGAGAGTGACATTCTGAAAGCCTCCGCAGTACTGTGTGCCATTCTTAGCTGTTATGAATAGCATCACATCTGCGCCCATCGCGGAGCCTATAAGCGTTATATTGTAAAATCCAATGCTTGGACTATATTCATCACTCTGCGATGCAAAAGGCTCTCTCCACGCACTCATATTATAGGGCATAGCCCTCGGGAATACCATATTTCCCGGCTCTAATAAGTAGGGCACCACTTTTAGATCATCAAAGCTATAACTGCCACCGCAATTTACATAGCCGGACACCCACTTAAAGTCTTCGGAAATGTTGAAAGTTATATCAATCTTTGGAGACGGGCCATATGCTGAGATATTATTCAAATCATAGCTTACGGGCATTGCCATGTTGGGATATAGCATTATAGAGTAGTTTCTATCTGCCGGAACATATACCGTGGCTTGCTGGACAAAACTGCTAAAGGATTCAGCAACCGGATACCCAAGCTTTGTATCTTTAACCATATACATGAAACTTTTAATGCCCTTATCTGTTAGGGTTATCGGAGTTATAGTGCTATCATTTGAAGAAGCAAAGTACCAGCTCATACCATTATGAGCTATCCCTCCAACACTCTTCGAGAAAGTCCAACGCCACAAGTACCCCCAATTATCATCATATTTTGTTAAAGCATAGACCCCTTCATACGTATCGTTATAGGCTAGATACCATTCGCCAGCGTATCTAAATAATGTTCCGGATGGAATATTCCCTGATATCGTATTTATTAAGTCAAAAGAAGAGTTATATACATCTATAACAACGTTTGGTGGTGCTGTTCTGGTTGCACTAATATAAAACATCCCGTCATCTGGATTATATTGAAGCCCCGCTAATTGATAATAATTCCTTCCCGATACATTATAACTAGCAAGAACACTTTCTGAAGTTCTATTATATACTATAACTGTCGTAGCGTTGGCTATATAGAAAATATTCCCCCCATTGTAGTCCAAAGCAGTAGGATTCTGTAGGGGAATAGGCTGAGAAGTAGTTACAAAAGATGAAAAATCAGAGGAATATTCAATACCATATCCACTGAGATTAAGGTAAAACCAAGTTCCTCCATTTACATCTTGAAGCCATTCTAATCCTACACCATAATTTGAAACGCTATTAGAAGTGCCGACTATCATGCTTTCCAGCTCTCTCTCATCACCCACCGCAGTAATATTAAGTGTAGCTGCCTCCCGCAGATAGAACTTAACTGCCCCAAGATTGAGGAACTCAAATATCGGCAATTGAGGTAGGCTCTGTCCCATATAGGTTAAATTTGACCCATTAAAGTATCTCACAACAGGTTTGTAAAAAAATTCCTCACTAACGGGAATATCGCTTATATTAAAAAAACCTGATTCATTAGAGAGAGTAGAATACGTACTATTTATTTGAGGAGGCTGTCCTGGGAGAAATTCATAGACTTCTATCGTTACGTTAGTGCCATTAAGCGGATTGAGATTTAAATCATAAGTATATCCATAAAAATTAAAGCTACTTGGCAGGGATGGCGGCTCCTCTTGAGCACTTACGATAGAAGTCCCCCCTACTGTACCTCCAATTAAAATAAATAATAACAATAGTTTACCAGAATTCATTATAACTCCAGCCTCCTCTATTTTTAAACTGTTTTTTTATTGCTTAATCGAGTATAAAAAATTTTTGTTTTGTTTTTTTAGAAAAAATAATGCGTTTAAACATTATATAAAATAATATTTCTTATTATTTAGCTTAAAAAATTAGCCTTTATCCTATCTTTTTATTAATTTCTTCTTTAGAGCTTTCCTGAAGAGATATCCTACTACACCTACTAAGGCTATTACCCCAAAAAATATTCCAGTTATATTTCGCCGGGGGATTTCTGGAGGAGGAGTCATTGGAATCTCCAAAGGTTGCGGAGTCATTTTAGGAGCTTCAGTTTGCGAAGGCGCTTCGGCAGTTACTGGTGGGAAAGTTTGAGGAGGTACTGTGCTCAGTGGGGGCGTAGTAACTATAGGTATAGGAACTCCGGATATAGCGAATATCGAGAGGCCAGGTGATACCGCTGAATAGTAAATAGATTCTGCGTCTTCTTCGATTTTTACTGTAGAAATATTTCTCCATTCCCCATTCTTATATCTCGCTAGAAATATTGAAGCAGGATCTATATTGCCAGCTTTTATCCAAGACTTTTCTACTTTAAAATAAATGTTAACTCTGAAGATGTCTTCGTCTCTAAGGTTTTTGGGCGTTACTTTAATATAGCGGTATACTATCCCTTCAATATCTTCGGCTAAGTCTTGTGGTTTTTTATAAAGAGTGCTGATAGTAATTTCTACATCTGAAACTGTCTTCTTTGTAGTTATCTCAAGTCTTGTGAAGTAGAAATCCTCAGTTGATGGGAAGACTATCTCCTCAGTTTTTCCAGCCGGTATTGATGGAAGAGTAATAACTGCCCTCCCTGGCTCTGTGACAATTTCTTTGGTTGGAGCTACCCCTCCTCCTCCAACCGCTACTATCGCCTGGGCAGTTGTAGTGAATGTATATTCTCCGCTTTGATTTGAATTACCACTCTTGTCTGTAGAATTAACCACGAAATAGTACTTAGTGCTTGGATTTAAGTCAGTAAGCTGAACTTGATGACTTGTAACATTAGAATAATCCCTCTCCGTGTAGATATAGTCTCCCGTCCGAGTACCATACTTCACAAGCGAATCGGACTCTTCATCTGTTTTCCATATAATCAAGGCAGAGGTTGTGGTTATCGAAGTTGCCTCTACTTGTGAGATGGCAGGCGGCAGATCCTTACCTAATGGGGCGAACACACTGAACTCGGATATATTAGCGTAAACATACTTCTCAGAAAGATTAACCCCGCTCCCCTCTACTCTCCCCCACTCGGTTCCATTAAATCTATATAATCCCAGCGTAGATTCTGTAATCCTCCCGACCTCTGATGAGTCGTAATAAATGTTTAAGCTTATCCAGCTATTATTAGAGGTGTTTGTTATGTTAACGAATTTGCCTATATCAAAAAGCTCATCCCCTACTGGCGGAGGAGAAGCAACAGAAGTAACCGCTACATCTGTGGCTTTAAATGTAACTCTAGTCTGATTAATATAGCAATTTATAACAGAGTTGTTAACCGATGAAGATGTAGAATAATAATCCCAAATATTATCGAAAGTATTCCCTAGCAAAACGTTTCCGCTTGAGCTATTAAAGTAAACACCAAAATAGTTACCTTTTATAATGCTGTTAGAGATTTGGGAGTTATTAACTCGGACATATATGCCTGCATACCCCTTGTTCGCATCCTGAATGGTGAAGCCAGAGATTATCGCATAATCCCCCTTTATATCTATTACGTGGTCATATGGAGTGCTAGGCTTTATGAAAGTAGAATTTGGCCCAGAAGATGAAATGATTTTTACTCCAGCATTAACATCTAAATTTTCAATATACGTTCCAGGAGAAACATAGATTGTGGAGAATGCAGAGTTTACATCATCAATAGCGTTTTGAATTGAAGAGTAATAAACATAGCCCTCGACATCCGCTGGAGTGGTCTGGTTTACAACTATTGGTAGAACTTTTACTCTAACTGGCACAATGGCAAAATCCTCTGTAGCATTAGATACTATAAATACCGCATCATAAGTCTCTCTATCTTCTAGAGGAGTAGTGTTGATCGAGATATTCACAGTTACATTCCCTATTGGCTCAAATGTCAGATTAGATGGACTTACAGTTGCCGCCTCCCAAGGAACCAACTCTGTGAAGTTAACCGTCAAATTATAATCTGCGGATGAACCATAGTTTTTCACCGCTATGCCAACTTCTCCGTAGGTCTTTATATAGTACTGGATGTCCACATTCTCTAAGCTCTCTCTGGCTTCTCCAAGCTCTTTGTTATCATGCGCAGACAGAAATCTTGTGGCCGACCAGCCGGTTCCATTATAATATGCAACCATCATGTCCAGATCTTTTGCGGGATCATTCCATACGAGTGTAGCATTTAAATAGTGGGCGTTCTTCACATCTATTCCACTAGAATTCCATATCACCCTATAGTATTCTCCTGTGTTTTCTAAAGTCCCAGAAGTAAACCCGCTAGTACCAAGAGATAGTCTCATAACAGATAAATTCACAGCTTTTCCTGCACCATTGTTTATTAGGCTAAAGGTTGCGTTCTTAACTTCACCCCTCCTAGCTTTAACCTGCCATGAATCTGGTTCCACATATAATTTAGAATCATAGGTTATAGTCAATTCATAAACAACCTTGGTTCCATGGGAATTATAGTTGTGTATAGCCAGCCAATATTCATGGTAGACCATATCAGACAGCGTTACCTGCTCTAAACTTTGGTCGCTGGAATTAGAACTGTTCACAAGCTCGCCATTCGGAGCAAATAGGTATAAATCTAAATCATACGCTGGATTGCTCCAATTAATAGAAGCTGTAAGGGATGTCCCATTATGAGTTTTGACATTATAGTAAATCCAGTCACCGGCTTCTAAAGATCCATCGCTATCGTCCACTGTGCCGGTAATAAATCCGCTACCGAGAAGAGGGATATTAATAACAATTGGAATCATAAGAGAGTCAGAACTATTAGTAGTTATATTAAGAACTCCTCCGTAGATAGACGCATTTTCATCACCAGTAGAAGAAAATATTACATCGACTGCTCTTCTACTATAAGGCTGAAGGTAGACGCTCTGAGGAAAGAATAATTTTGAAGGAGACAAATAGTTGTCTCCCTCGAGATCAAATAACTCTTGCAAATTAAAGAAGTAGGTAACACCGGCGTTATTATCGTTTTCCAATACCAGCTCAGCGGTAGAACTAAATCCATGAGGGACAGTTACTTCCCACCTATCATCTCCATTAATAAACGCTGAAGAACGCTGGAGCAAAGCTCTTGTAACATTTATTACACCCGCACCCTGTTCGAATATATGGGCATTTGGGACGGCTGAAGCTGTGCGCATAAGAATAGATCTTATCTCGGTGGGAGTAAGAGAGGCATTTTTCTGCAATAATAGCGCGGCTGCCCCTGCAACATGAGGAGTTGCCATAGAGGTACCGCTTAAAACCGCATAAGAACCATTAGAAACCAAGTAAGTGGAATTAATACTTACTCCAGGGGCTACAAGATCAGGATCTAATCTTCCAAAAGCAGAGGGACCTCTACTACTAATAGCTGATATACTGTCATCTAGAATAGACACTGTGTTCTTATCATCAGATGCTCCCACTGTTATTACTTTGCTAGCTGCTCCAGGATGATCTACTGTTCCGGTTCCTGGACCCTCATTTCCTGCCGCAACTACGACTATAACTCCCCTGGCCACTGCTTCATCCGCTACCAAATTTATAGGGCTCTCGAATTCATCGTTCGGCTGATCTGAGCTTCCCAAGGACAAGCTGATTATATCAGCCCCATTGAAAACTGCCCAGTCTATACCTGCGATGACATCAGAAGAGTACCCTGATCCGTGAGCATTAAGCACTTTCACAGCCAATAATGATGCCCCGGGGGCTACACCTTTCACGGTACCGTTAGCAGCTATTATGCCCGCCACGTGAGTGCCATGCCCATTATCGTCCTTTGGGTCTGTATCCTCGTTTACAAAATCATAGCCCCCCTTTACCTTATAACCCTGGCCAAAGCCTCCCCCTAAGTCCGGATGCGTATAGTCTATGCCTGTATCAACCACCGCCACAGTTATCCCTGAGCCATCGTAGCCCAAGGTCTCCCATGCATAATCAGCGCCTATGGCTTTTACACTTGTTTCGAGTTTGGCTGACGTATTGCTGGAGAATATTGAAAGCCTGACGACCTCATCGGGGTATATTCTCTTTATCTCTGTAGACTCGGCCAGCTTTTTTATTTTCCCAGCCGGTAATCTAGCTGAGATCGCTTTCACAAGAGTGTATTTGTGCTTTATTTTTCCTCCGAGGACCTTAATGGACGATTCAACTGTTACTGCTGATCTCGCCTTTTTCTTCTCTTCATAGAATATGATAATAGGTAGTTCTTCGTCCTCTGCAGTTATTTCTATTTTTTTAAGCAAGCCAGGGCTTAACTTTTCTTTATATTTCTCTGATTTCTTTTCTCCAAAATCCTTTATAATGTGATTACTAGCCACGCCAGATGCTAGATGCTGGCTCAGGAAGAGAAGCAATATAAATCCTGCTACCACTCTTTTCATAGAAACTACTTTACCGAGAACTCCGCCATAGCTTTTTCCCTATCCTCATATACTATTTCATCGCCCTCAGCGGTCCTACGGACTTTAGTGACAAGGAGCATTACTCGGTAGTTGCCTCTTTCAAGCCTGCCTATAGGTATTATCACCGCAGGTGATGTATATGCATGAGTCACAGCCATGCCCTTCCCAGGATCTATATAGTCAGCGAAAATGAAGAAAAAGGTGTTCTCCTTCTCAACTCTTCTAATCTCAATACTAAATCCGCCCGTCGGAAAAACTCCTCTGAAAACTACGAAATTTAGCTCATCACCAGTACTAAATACTGTTTTAGGAGGCTCACCGTTAATAACGATCTCCTGTAGTCCACTCTTAGCATCCTTTATGGAACCTGGGATAACGTATAGGCCCTCCCCTGCACTTTCTGTATAGCCGTTTAGGGCATAGTGGTCAAGAACTGGTTCAATCTCTAACTCATGCCTCTCTACCTTTTGAGGAAGGCACCCAGAGACTGCTATTAACATTAGGAGCACAACTACGATTCTCACTTTTTACCTCTACCACCATTACAAAGTCCTTTATCTTTATATTTACACTTCCCCTTCTATAAAATTCTCCTAACCACTCTCTGGGAGAAGGAGGGCTATAGTTGTACATGAAATCTCTAAACGCTCTAACCGCATACTCGCCGGAGGGCTCAGCTAAAATAATGTTCCTAGAAACTCTAAACATCTCTTCAACCGAGATTCTCCAGTCTTTTATGTGAACAAGAGCTGACCAGCCGATGGAGTACTCAAACACGTGCTCTTTAAATGGCAACCATGCGGCATCTGATATTATAAATTCAAAATGCGCTTTCTTAGAAATTGAGGACAACTCTTTTTTCAAAGACATTAATGCCCTTGTATCGATATCAACGCATACAAGGAATACTTCTCTCTCTAAAAAATTCCTTGCAAAATATCCTGAGCCGGTCGCTATATCTACAACTTTAGATCCCTCTTCTATTTTTTCTGCTAGTTGGGCTAATATTTCTTCCCTTTGCTCCAAGTCTCCAAGTATGTTGAAAAAATTACGAAATTCTTTCTCTTCTAGAAACTTCGAGGACATTTCTCACCTGCTCTATAGCAGTTCCTATATAGTTATGAGGATCTACAAGCTTTGAAATCTCCTCATCGCTTAGAAGCTGTGTTATCCTAGAGTCCTTCTTTAAAGCCTCCTCTAACGATTCTCCCTTTTTATAAGCCTCCATAGATATTTCCCTTAACATTTCGTGAGCATCCTGTCTGCCTAATCCTTTTTCGACCAAAGCTATCATCACTGCCTCTGCCATCTCTAATCCCCGAGTCATCATCAAGTTTCTCTCTATATTATCCGGGAATAAAACTAAGCCTCTAAGAACCTTGATCATTGTTTTCAACATCTCATCTAATAGGATAAAGCTCTCTGGAAAGATAACTCTCTCTGGAGAGGAGTTAGTAAGGTCTCGTTCATGCTCGAGAGCCACATTTTCTAAAGCGACAAATACATTTGACTTCACTACTCTCGCTAATCCACAGACCTTCTCACAATTAATAGGATTCCTTTTATGAGGCATTGTAGAAGACCCCACCTGCTTGTCTACTGCAAAAGGCTCGCTAACCTCCGCTATTTCAGTACGCATTAAATTCCTAATTTCTTTAGCAAACTTGTCAAGTGACGCTGCTATCAATGCGAGCATAGATATGAGTTCAGCGTATCTATCTCTTTGCACTACTTGATTAGACACCATGACTGCCTTGAGTCCTAAGTCTTCCATCACTAGCTCCTGAATCCTAGGCCCCTGCGTACCGAAAGATGCCTGCGTCCCAACCGCTCCGGTCATTTTACCAACCAAAACCCTCTCTTTCATCTGTTGCAAGCGCTTTATATGTCTTCTAGTTTCTCTCGCCCAAATAGCGAATTTTAAGCCATAAGTAATAGGGGTGGCGTGTTGTCCGTGAGTTCTGCCCACGGCTACAGTATCGATGTACCTCTCTGCAAGATCTAGCAACACACCCTCCAAAGTATAAAGGTCTTTAACAACGACCTCTAAAGCTTCTCTGAACTGCAATGCATTAGCTGTGTCTATTATATCATATGAAGTAGCGCCCAAGTGAACGTACTTTCCAGCTTCTCCACATTGCTCCGACAGAGCCTTAACAACCGCCATAAGATCATGTTTTATCTCATTTTCTATTTCTTTAACCCTCGATAGTTTTACTTTATCCACGGTAGCATTTTTTGATATAATATCAGCCGCTTCTTTTGGGATATTGCCTACTTTCTTGTGCGCTCTCGCTAAAGCCGCTTCCACATCAAGTAATTTCTGCAACCTACTTTCCTCTTCAAAAATAGCCTTCATCTCAGGACTTCCGTACCTGAAATCAATAGGATGGATAGGCATATTAACAGCGTATTTCCTATGGTTAATATAGTTTTTTATTATTTCTTCTGAATATAATAAATTTAAAGACTAGCTCAGAGCCTTTTTAGCAGTAAGTAGCAAAAAAGTTAAAACATCAATCGTATAAAGAATAAAAGAAATCCAATTTAGGGGCCTCTGAAATATGAAATTTTCTAGATTATTCTACGCTTATTCAACCAATATGGGAAGATATCTTCTACTCGCTATATTTATAGTAGCAGCAGGATGCATAAATAATCCTCCGGAGATCAAGGTCCATGATGTATATTTCATGTCTTCCGGGATGTCTAATGCTATCTCCATTTTTATGGTTATAGAGAATCATGGAGGAGCAGATAATCTAATCTCGGCTAAAATAAAGGAGTTTCCAAATGCAAAAGTAGAGCTTCATACCATAGCAGGCGGAATGATGCTAAAGGTTGATAAAATTGAGATTCCAAAAGGAGAAACGGTGCCACTTAAAAGAGGCGGCTATCATATAATGGCATTTGGAGCTGATCCTTCAGAAGATGAGATAACTCTCATATTAGAATTCGAAAAATTTGGCAGCGTTGAAGTAAAAGCCCAACGTTCTTAAAGGTTAGGAAATTAGTTTTAATTACTTTATTCTCCTTTTCTTATTGCAAAATATGGCTCTAATTTTGTAGATATAAAGCCAGGATATAATGCTCCAATAATCCCCATAGCTAGGGATGCCAAGAAGCTACCTAAACCGATTGCCAAAATTTCAGGAGAGGAAGGCCAGATATAAGGGAACTTAAGCATAGTAAAAGAGGATAATATATGGCTCTTAAAAATAGTAAAAGTAATACTTCCCACGGCTATTCCGAGTATGCCTCCGATGCTTGTTAAGATAACCGCCTCCAATATTATAAGCCTAAAAACCGCGTTCCTATCAGCCCCAATCGCCCTAAGAATACC
>Ga0180886_116_pt1 | contig 56141 bp, 68 predicted proteins | sample Deesub1362A_J573_FD_124183 | JGI IMG/M metagenome (GOLD analysis project Ga0180886, IMG submission 124183) | Candidatus Hydrothermarchaeota archaeon JdFR-18 | reverse complement strand
ACGCCTTCGAATACGCTGCCAAGGTACTAGAGATAGCAGACAAATACAGCAAAGGCGAAGAATGGGAATACCTGCTGCCGCCAAAATTCGACCACGGCATATACTGAGGAGGGGACACCCTCCTTCTTATTTTTCTATAGTCATTGTTACGTCTTTAGGTAGAGCAAATCCCATCTCGACTTCAATTGCTTTCAAAATAGCTGCGGGTACGGGACAGGCCGGATGTTTTATATGTTTCGAGGCTATCTTGTAAATTTCAGAATCATTAATTCTCAAAAAAACATTATCGCCGCTTACTTCGTCAAGCTCCTTAGCAAGATTTTTGATCATTTCACAAGGGCTTGCGATTTTAAGCTTTAATTTATTTTTATCATTTTTTTCTGCTTTTATTACTACTGTAAAACCACAAGCGCCTGCTGAAACTTTTACTTTCGACATCTTAGACTAAAATCACAAGGTAACAACCGCAATAATATTTGTTCTTATGTGTTCATCAAAATTAAACATATTATTTTTTCTTTTTATGTACTAGGAGATCTATTCCTAAATCTTTGGGGGAGGATCCTCTTTTTTTTGCTAAATACATCATCTTAGATGCTTTAGAAAGTTCTGTAATACAGCCTTTTGTTTTATGGCTAGCTTCAGTAGTAAAAACTAAATCAGCACCACATTCGCTAGCTATTCCACATAAAACTGCGTTTATTCCAATAGAATCAGCATCAATAAGTTCTGTAACATTTCCAATCCCCATTAACATTGGAATATTATGATAAAGACGACCAAATTTTCTATAAGCTATTATAGAGTCTGACAATCCAAAATTAATTGGCTTCAGTATAGGATCAGCAATTACTTTTTGAAAGTTTCTTTCTTTAGCTAATTTAATATTATTCTCTAGAAATTTAATCCTTTCATCCGGATTATCTGGTATCACTCCCTTTTTCATAGGAAGAATGACAGCAGCCTGTTCTACTCTTTTAAAATTTTTTATCATACTCTCATCAAAGCTGAGAATTAGATCTATACCTTCTTCAATAGCGCATTCTATATTTTTTTTGTTAAGAGTATCTATAGAGAGAGGTTTTCTTAATTTTTTAAGTTCTGGGACAACTTCTCTAATTTTGTCTTCATCTTCTTTATTTAAACCTAAATCTATAATATCCGCTCCAGATCTAATATAATACTTCGCAATTTTTATTATCTCGTCTAAGTTTTTACTACTAATATCCACAATTTCAGCGACTATTCTAATTGGGAAATCTTTACCGACGGGTAATTCTCCAATTAGAATGTTTCTTGAAGTTTTTAGTGTTTCTCTTATGTAATCAGGGGACTTGAGTTTTTCAAATTCTTCTAAGGCTTTTTTCTTTTTATAATCTACTAAAAACTCGTCAGCTGGAATATCCTTTGAAAGAGGGATCTTTTCGATATTTTCTAAGAGTATGTCGAGGTCTGCAATATCCTTTGGGCCTCTATATGTTTTTATACCTAGAGTATTCTCTATCTCGCTTAGATCTGCATCTACAAGCCCAGGTAGAATCAGGATATCGTAGTTTTTCTTTACACTTTTTTTAATGAGTTCTGGGGTAAGAAACGTAGCCACTTCGAGAGGAGGTATATACACATCGCATCCGTATCTTCTAGCTATATCTTTAACATAATTTTCAGTAGATTTGGCACTTATGAGGAGTACTTTGATCTTACCACCTCGAAAATCTATATTAATAGGTCTAACCTTTCATAGATAAATATGTTGAGTTCTAGATTTAGAAATTATATAGAGTACTTTATTATTCCTGTCGCAAAGCTAATAGCTAAATCGCGTGTAAGCCCAAATAGTCTTACTACAATAGGATTTATTGTAAGCATATTTGTTGCGGTCGCTTTTTTCTATAATAACTTAACTGCGGCTTTTTTATTTCTTCTATTAACATCTTTTTTTGATTTACTCGATGGGGCAGTTGCAAGAGTTACTGGAGGCGTAACCAAGTTTGGAGGTTTTTTGGATTCAACGCTCGATAGGTATTCTGATTCAGCGATATTGATAGGGATCGCATTTTTCTTAAAGAATTTCTACTTTTTGATATTCATAGTTTTAATAGGCACTTTCCTTGTGAGTTATAGTAGAGCTAAGGCGGAAGTGTTTATTAATAAATGTGATATAGGATTTGCGGAGAGAGCTGAGAGATTATTACTGGTAACGTTTGTTACATTTCTTTCTGCGTACAAAATTGTTGAACCAAAAGAGGCTTTTTTTGTTGTTCTAATATTTCTAGCTGTTATAACCCATTTAACCGTTTTTCAGAGAATACATTATACATACAAACTATTGAGATAGTTTTTCCACCATCTTATTCAGATATTTTACTCCCTCTTCAAGAAGATTTTTACCTTTTTCGGTAATGTAGTAATACTTCTTATTTTCTTTTTTTTCTCTTCTTACATAACCAGAAGTTTCAAGCCGGTATAATACTACATAGGGTGTAATTAATGCTGGTTCAAAATCAAATTTCTTTTTCAATTCTTTTTTTATTTCATACGCGTACATCTCTTTATCCGCTAGAAGTTTCAATATGTATATCCACAATATTTCTTTCGTAGTTTTTACCTTAAGTCTCTCCAGAGGCATATCTTTATTTTATCACCATAAAATATTTAAAAGAGTATTTTATACCCATAAAATAGGTGGTCTCATATGGGGAAAAAAAAGGTAAGAGTAGGAATCATCGGGATAGGAAACTGTGCGTCTGCACTTGTTCAAGGAGTTGAATTTTATAAAAACACTTCTGATGACGAGTTTATTCCGGGATTGATGCATCCAAAATTGGGCGAATATCATGTAGGGGATATAGAATTCTCTGCAGCTTTTGATATAGATAAAAATAAGGTTGGCAAGGATTTAAGCGAGGCTATTTTTACTAAACCAAATAATACATATAAATTTTCTGATGTTCCAAGATTGGATGTTCCAGTTCAACGCGGCATGACACACGACGGTTTAGGAAAATACCTATCGGGAGTAATAGAGAAACATCCTTCGCCTACGGTTGATGTAGTTGATGTACTGAGAGAAACTAGAACCGATGTAGTAGTAAATTTTCTGCCCGTGGGAAGCGAATTCGCAACGAAATGGTATGTTGAGATGGCATTAGAAGCAGGATGCGGTTTTGTTAATTGTATACCCGTCTTTATTGCAAAAGAAAAGAGATGGCAAGAACTCTTTGAAAAAAAGGGTCTACCAATAATAGGAGACGATATTAAAAGTCAAGTTGGAGCTACCATTGTTCATAGAGTGCTTGTAAATCTTTTCAGCAGTCGAGGAGTAAAACTCTTAAGAACATCTCAGTTAAATGTTGGAGGAAATACAGATTTTTTAAACATGCTTGAAAGAGAACGATTAGAGTCTAAAAAGATATCAAAAACTACTGCGGTTTCTTCTCAATTGCCCTACACTATTGCAGAAACAGATATACATATTGGGCCTAGTGATTATATCCCTTGGTTGTTAGATAGGAAGTGGGCATATATCAGATTAGAAGGAAGTAGCTTCGGTAATGTCCCTTTGAATATAGAATTAAAGTTAGAGGTCTGGGATTCTCCAAACTCGGCAGGCGTAGTAATAGATGCTATAAGATGCACAAAAATTGCAATCGATCGTGGTATAAAAGGGGTTTTAAAAGGCCCCTCTGCATATTTTATGAAATCCCCGCCTGAACAGTTCTCTGATGATACTGCACGCGAGATGGTCGAAGATTTTATTAAAAATAAAAAAAATTAAGTTTCATAATGGTGTACTGTATTTACATCATGCTTACTAGAATTACATTTTAATAATCCTTGATTTTCTAGGTACTCTATAGCTTTTAAAACCTTTTTGGGACTCACTAATATTTCAGACGCGATATCAGTAGCGCTACGTGGTCCTCTTTTAAGTAATCTTAATACTTTTTCTTCAACTCTCATTTTTTAGATGACAAAATAGTGATTGATTCCGTTGATCTCTTCTTTCTGAAGATGCTTGTGCAACATATTGTGGTAAATGAACATCTTTAGATGGGTATCCTTGACATTGTAGCCCTTCCTTTTGACCCTCTCTACAATCTGTTTTCCATTAAGTTTTTCTCCCTCATTGAAAACGCTTAATATTACCTTAGCTTTATGGGCTGCGTTTCCAAACTTTTTTCCCAATTTTTACACCTCCCTAATCTTTTTTTATTAAAATAGACAATTAAAGAGCGTATTAAATTCTTTTTAAATAAAATTACATTAAATTTTTTAAAATATAACAAATTATTGGACATTTTTATTTTTAGATTTCAATAATCTGCCTAATTACAATGAATCCTGCTTTCTCTATAGGAATTAATAAATAGTTTTCAATCGAGTTTTCGGACTCAGATACTCTAAGAATAGAGTAGCTCTTTGGAGCGTTTTTTGTATTGTTGTTATCAAAAATATTGAGGCATTCAACACCGCTATTCATTTTACCCTCCCAAAAGGATAATGGGGAAGACTACACAATGTAGTCTATCCCTAAGTCAGCCATAACTCCCTGTGGCTTTGGTTTTTCTGTTTTTCTGAAATGCTTGTTCTGGAAATTGAATGTGCCGACTCTTCTGTTTAGTGTCATCCTCTTGGGAATCTGAATATCCTCTGGTCCCAATATGTCTGGAGAGGTTACTCCAGTCATAATTACCATTACTTCTACCCTGCCATTGTAACTTGGATCTATTCTTGCGCCCCATATGACATTAGAATCATCCTGTAAGTAACCTGTAGCGATCTCTCCGATTCTATTAGCCTCAGCAAGACTCAAATCTTCTCCACCAGTGATATGCACTAAAGCTCCAAACGCTCCCCTATAGTCTACTTCTAATAAGGGATTCTCAAGTGCATGAGTTACAGCTTCCTCAGCTCTATTTCTTGAGTCTGATTCACCGAGTCCAATCATAGCTATTCCTCTACCCGACCCTTCTTTCATAACAGATCTTACGTCAGCAAAATCTAAGTTAATCAAGCTGGGAGTTGAAATAGTCTCGGTTATTCCTTTAACCATTCTCGCTAAAACTTCATCAGCTACTCCGAATGCATCTTCTATTGGGAGATCGGGAACATAGCTTAGTAGCTTATTGTTATCTATGACTACAACGCTATCACATGCCTTTCTAAGATTAGTTAGTGCGGTATGACTTTTGAGTATTCTCGCTCTTTCAATCTTAAAAGGCAACGTAACTGCCCCGACTACTACGGCTCCATTACTTTTTGCAACTTCGGCTACAATAGGTAAGCTGCCTGTGCCAGTTCCTCCACCTAAACCCCCTGTTACAAAAACTAAGTCTGCTCCTTCGACTATTTCTTTTAATGCAGGTTTTGCTTCTATAGCAGATTGCTCTCCCACTTCAGGATTTCCGCCGGCTCCCAGCCCCTTGGTTAAATCATATCCTATGAGAACTTTCTTGTCTGCTTTAGTGACTGCTAAATGTTGTTTATCTGTGTTCACCGCTATTAGCTGTGCTCCTTTCACGCCGATATGTGAAAGCCTGGTTATAGTGTTATTTCCAGCACCTCCACATCCTATTACTAATATTTTGGCTTCACCAATCTCGGTCTCGGAGACTGGTTTTGCCCTATTTATTATCTGGTTGTTCTCCATCGCTTTTCTAAATATAGTTTCCATATTCGCTTTTACCCCCTTTGTGAATAAGTGAACAAATATTGTGAATGTGCCCCTATATAAATCTTTCTATTTTATTTTTTTTTATAAATTAAATGTTAATAGACGTTAAATTTCTTATTCACATGATAATAATTGAATTATAATATGAAAAGATATTTATATGCGGAAATTTTTGTATACATAGTTGTGAATAAAAAAATAATCTGGTGATATTGTGAATAGCTATGAAGAGTATATCCTTATAAATCTTGAGGCAGAAGATAGGTTTGGAAGTTCTTCTATTACTCTCGAGGGCTTAGATTATGGGGATGCTTGGGAAGAGATAAAAAACCATCTAAAATTTTTATATCAAACAGAAAGATTCGTCGATATCACACTATCAATAAAAATTAAGGAAGAAACAACTAAAACCATTCAAAGAAAATTAAAAAATGTTGGATATAGTAAAGCAAAAGATGCAATAGCAGGGTTTTTAAAATATGCTTATAGAATTGAAGATGAAACGCTACTATTACCTGCAATTGAATCTCCGATAGAGCCAATTTTTGGAGAATCAAGCTGGCTTTCTAATTATGATCTTGAAAATTTAACTCAAAAAGAAAAAGTATTTTTGCTATTAAAATACAATCATCCTGGTCATTGGGTGAAATCGCAAGAACTTCAAAAGGAATATAAGATTGTATATGGAGAACAAATAAAACTTAGCTCCCTTTCAACATATTTGGCTAGATTCTACGAGAAAGGCAGTTTAGAGAGGAGGGGCAGTAGAGCACAGAGAGAATATCTACTTAAAGCAGCTTCAAGTTTTTAATGCTTTACACCCACTTTCTTTAAAAGACGCAATATTTTTTCATATTCACCTCGGCTAATAGTTTTTTCCATTATCTTAAGATACTCTGTGATATCGACATCTTCTCTTCGTGATAGCTTTATAGCTAGCTCTATAGCAGCACATAGACCCCTATTTACGGCAATAGGATTTCCAGAAACTGACATGTCCACGACTTTGCACTTGATTAAAGAAAACTTAGTAGGCCTGAATTTATCAGATTTCAGATATTCCTTATGGGCAAGGAGTTCCGTCTCTATATATGCACTAGATTTTTTGAGAATAGGGGCATTAACTTTTTTAGCTTTATCTACGCTCTCTCTTTCTATTTCTAGTTCAGTAGCCCCTTTGCCTCTACCTAATAGCGTAGTGCTCAAAAATAAGTAAGGATCAGAAGTAACATTAATAACACATGCCTTATTCCTCATAAGGTTATTATATGTATCACTAGTTGTGTGAATCCTCATTACTACAATATCCTCGCCTATAGAACTTATTCCAATTGGTGCCGCGTTTGGACTTCCATCTTCATTATAAGTTGTTACAATAGCTTCAGAAATCTGATTTTCTTTTATTCCCAAGTCTGACAATTTCAAATTCTCAATCCTCTTAAAAGCGATATCATTAAAGACGAAGTAACGAGATCAGCTGTTGTACCTGGATTTAAACGATTTTTGCTTTTTCTCAAATAATTATCAAACTCATGCACGGATAAACTTCCTTCTAATACTCTCTGAGCTTTCTTAGATACTTCTTCAGCAATTTTAGCACCCTCTTTCCGCTTAATCAAGGAGTCAGGTATTTCTGATAAAATTTTTAGGTAGGTATTTACTATAGCGTCATTAATATTTTTTAGTTGTGAATACTCTTCCATTAAGGTAGGGAATCCTATTTCAAATGAAATTCTCATTGATGTCGTTAATTCTTTAGCGATAGAATCATCTTTGCTTAATTCCATAAGCTGAAAAAGGTTCACTTTATTCTCTTCAATTTCTCTTAAAGATCTGTCACTAAAAACATCATATTCTTTTACTTTACCCATGCCTCCAGGTTTAACGATCCTAATCGTATTAAACAACGCCAGAGAATCATGAAAAGTGCTCTCTTTTATAATGTGGTCTATGTTTTTCCTTATTACTTTCTCATTCTCAGTTCCCATAGCAATTGAGGCGCCCCATGCGGAGGATAGGGGTATTAAAAGCATAGCAATCCCAAGATTAGTATTCTTGCCGGTATGCCATTTTTTTGACTCAATTACAGCATCCATTACAAGTCTTCCAATCCCTATCTCGCTAAATCTCATGTTACCGGTTCCGGATTTGAACCCTCTCTCAGCAGCTTTTTTAGTTGATTTCCACAGGGATACTCCGCTGGCTAAAAAATGTTCAAATCTGGTATCATCGAAATCATGGTATCTGTTCACATTGCCAGGTTTAGGAGCGCTTACTTCTAAAACGCATGCAAGTTGAGCGCATGTAGGTATATCAGAAATTTCCATATTTCTTAATTTAATAATTCTAATATAAAACTCGCTAGTGTAGTCTTATCGTTAAGGCTTCTCATAATTATATTTGTTTCATAGCATTCTACACCGAGATTTTCAATAGCCGCTTTTGAATCATCGGAGGAATTTATTATGAATTTGCTTATAATGCCGCTATAAACTTTGGCGACTCCGACTGGACTTACTTCGAATCCCATAGCTTCCATAAATTTATCTGCAGGACCAGATACGGGATTAGTACCTATAATAGGCGATATTGCTACGCATTTTGCGTTGTTTTTTCTAATAGCTTTTTTTATTCCTTTGATAGATAAAATTGGAAGAATGCTTGAAATAGGATTACTTGGTCCAATAATTATACCATTAGCATTTGCCAAAGCTTTTAACACAGATGGAAGAGGTCTAGCTTTTCCTATTCCATGGAAGTAAATGCTATTAACCTTTAATTTTCCTTTGTATCGGATGAGATAAGTATGGAGATTCATTTCTCCAAGCGGAGTTTGTATTATCGTCTGAACCCTATCGTTACTCATCGGGTAAACCTTAGCCTTTACTCCTAATGCTTTTTTTTGGAGTTCAATCACTCTTGATAGCCTCATGCCTTTTGACAGTAGAACCCCTCGTTGGATATGCGTAGCTCGGTCTCTATCCCCTATGTTCAAGATCTCATCGTAACCGAGTTCTTTCAAAGTTTTATGTGTTATAAATGAATCTCCTTTAATGCCGTACCATGTTTCTTCATTGATCTTATCCGCTAAAGTGTACATAACCGTGTCAACATCTGGGGAGAAATATCCATGTGGCAGCCACTCATCTTCAGCAGTGTTAACAATAACTACAAGTTGATTTTCTGGGAGTATCTCTTTTAAACCTTGAAGAAGCTTAGGAGTCCCTGTCCCGCCTGAAAGAACTACGAGCATGCTCATCTCCTGAATATATCAATCCTTTTATCTCTTAATAAGTCGCTTGCTTTCCCGCTACCGAGAAAATTAAGCCCTTTTATCACTGCACAGGGTATCCCTTCATTTGCCTCTCCAAAAATTAGAGAAGCAAATGCAGCCAATGCGTCTCCAACCGCAACTCGGGTTACTTCAAGACGGCGGTTGTATAAATCTCTGTGTCCTCTCCTATCCCATAAAACAGTTATTCCAGACGCACCTATAACAAATCCCACAGTTCCATATCTAAATGGTCTCCCCCATGAATCAACTATTATAACTCCTAATTTCTTTCCCGTTTTTTCTTCAAGGCTTGTTCTGATCTCATAGGCAGATTCGTCTGGATCTTTTGGTAAAAGCTTCACCATACCGCTACTAACATTACTCTGATCAACACCCCCATTAGCGCATATAAACCCCTGTTTAGTTTCAACAATTATAAAATGTTCACCAAACCCGATAATTTCTTTAGATTCCCTCAATACGAGTTCTATAATTCTTGGGTCCTTTCCAATTTTATTAGATAATTCAAGTGCTTTCTTGGATGGCTGAATATCGTCTAACTTATATAGCCTACCTTCAGCTTTTGAAACTATCTTCTCTGTAATAGCAATTATATCGCCATTGTCTAGCCTTATTCCACTAGCAGATAATGCATTCAAGATAATTTCAACGATATTGTCTCCAGGGCGTACCTCTGGGATTCCTTCTAGTCCGATCACTTGAACTTGTTTCATGCGAAAATATTCTATATAAGAGGGTTTAAGCTTTTCTTTATAGACAGAGCTCTCTAAAATAAGAAGAGGAGGCTCTTGTGGGGTTAAAAGATGAAAGTTTATTTCGAGACGTATGGTTGCACAATGAATAAAAGCGATACTGACTTAGCAATAGGTTTAGTACAGAGGGAGCATAAAATAGTTGGAAGTGCTCATGAAGCTGATGCCATTGTGGTAAATTCTTGCGGAGTCATAGAGACTACGGAAAGAAAGATAATAAAGAGATTATATGTTCTAAAAAAGTCTAATAAAAAAATTATTCTAACTGGATGTCTCCCTAAAATTAATCCTTCAGTAATAAAGAAATCTATGGTAGATGCAGTCGTTCCTCTCAGGGCGATAAACACTGCTCTGGGGAAATTTAACGGTAGAGAGATAGAGGCTTCTCATAAGAGCGAAATAGATAGGTATTATCTGCCTGTAAGTAGACCTAATGGTGTAATCGCAGTTGTGCCGATCTCTGAAGGATGTTTAGGGGAATGCACATACTGCGCTACTAAGAAAGCGAGAGGGAGACTTAAAAGTAGATATCCTGATTTTATATTGAGAGAAGTTAGGGACTTGATCAAAGAAGGGTACAAAGAAATACAACTTACTGCTCAAGACACAGGTGCTTATGGTTTGGATATTGGAGTTCGATTACATGATCTCCTAACAAAAATCTGTGGTGTAGGGGGTGATTTTAGGATTAGAATTGGGATGATGAATCCAAAGAATGTAATTGACATACTTGATGCCCTTGTAGATGTCTACCAAAATGAAAAAATATATAAATTCATCCATCTTCCATTGCAAAGCGGTGATGATCAGGTTCTTAAAGATATGAAAAGAGGGTATACTGTCGCTGATTTTATGAATATTGTTGAGGTAATTAAAAGGAAGTTTCCTGAAATGACTTTTTCAACCGACGTTATTGTGGGGTATCCAACAGAGGACGAAGAAGCATTTCTAAAGACAAAAAATCTTATAAAACAAATTGAGCCCGACATTTTGAATATAACGAGATTCTCTAAGCGTCCGGCTACTGAGGCAGCGAAGTTAAAGGATACTCTTGATAGAACCAAAAAAAATAGATCTAGAGAACTAACAAGTTTACATCATGAAATCGGATTAAAGAAGAATAAAAAATACAAAGGTAGACAATTAGATGTCTTGATAACAGAAAGAGGAAAAAATAACACGTTTTTAGGCAGATCTAATAATTATAAACAGATAGTACTAAAAAATGGTAAAATTGGGGAGTTCTACAAGACAAAAATAGTAGACTTTACTTTTACTTATTTGATCGGTAACTAAACATAACGCGATTTTTATGCATAATTCATTAAAAAAGTGAAGAATTTCGAAATAATTGGCGGAAAGATGGAAAAACACAACATGGAAGAAATATCGGGATACTCTGCGGATAAAAAGACGGAGGTGATATTATGGTTAGACCGGTAGTAGATACAGAACTTTGTACAGGGTGCGGAACTTGCGAGTCTCTCTGCCCTGATGTATTTGAGGTTGGAGACGACGACAAATCCCATGTTATAAATGAGGAAGGATGTAACGGTTGTGATTGCCAGGAAGCTGTCGACTCCTGCCCTGAGGGTGCTATTAGTTTAGTTGAGTGAGAGGACTCAAAGTGAGAGGAGGATTTGAGAGAGGGGACGAGCCTTAACTCTGAGGCTCGCCAAATCTCTCTTTTAGGATTAAATATAGATAAAGGCGTGTTTTTAGATTGATATTTAACCCCCTATATAAGTTATTTTTTGTTAATCCGTCAAAATAAATAGGATATGTGAATATAACATTACTTAATATTCCTTTTTCATCAAATTTGAATTCAAATTGATTTTCTTTAAATATAAACTCTTTCCTAAGCTCATCTAGGAACTTTTCGCGTGCATTTTTTTCCATATTTTTGAGCCTTTCTTTAAAGTATGAAGTTATAATTATTGGGTCGACAATTAATAATAAATCCCCGATTTGCTTCGGTTGCACAATATGCTGCCTTGTTTGTTTTCCAATTGGGTAATCTATCTTAAAATTAAAGGTTGCATTTTTATCCTCAATTTTTTCAATTGAATGGCCGTTTTCAGTTATCCACTTATATACAATTTCTTTTGCTTCTTCAGCATCTTTTATTTCCATTTTTACATCACCTCAATAGCATTAAAAGTAAATTATATAATATAAAGGCAAAGGCAGGAAGGCTTAAAAAAATTTTTAGTAGGAGGCTATCTGCAGAAGGAAAGAGGTGGATGAACTTATCCTGCCTTTGCCTATCTGTAATTTAATTAAACTCTAAATATAAAAACCTTTTGAATAATTATCCAAACTATTAGCGATATTAAAAAAATTAATTAGAACTATTTTTGAATATTTTTTCATAATCATTAAAAAAAATTAGACAAAAATATAGAAAGTATATCTATATGGCGGGTTGATGGATAATAGATCATTTATCTCCTCATAGAAGTATAATAAAAAAATGAGGCAGGGGAACCTTACATATCCATTAGGTTTTCCCCTTTATTTTTAGTGGGATTTAAAGTTTCTTTAACAGTTCATCCACACTTGGAAGTCCATTAAGCTCGTCTTCATTCATTTCTTCTTTATATGCAGATAGGTCCATTGCAATATCTTTTGCAGATTTCTCAGCCATTAATTCCTCACCTCTTTCCACTAAATACAAACTGACATTAGAAGTTCCCATATATAAATTTAATTGTAAAAAAAATTCAATAGGACTGCTACATTGTATCATGAGTGCGGCCACCGGGATTCGAACCCGGGTAGCTAGCTTTTTCCAGCCTTTAGCAAGGCTATGGGAAGCTAGTGTCTTAACCACTGGACCATGGCCGCATACTATTCAACTATTATAATTGTGGCTTATTAAAATTTTTTAAAATCTTTCTGTAAAATATCTTCCTCTTCGTTCGATGATGTGTAGTCTATTAATGACTTCTGAATGATCTTTATATTCCGAAGTATATCCATCTAAGAAAGCTTTAAAACATTCTTTTTCGTATTTATGATGTGTCGCATGAAGAGTTTTTTTGAAAACAAGTAAATCTACTCCCTTTGCCTCTATATTATTGTTTATTTCACCTAATCCAAAATCTATAAAGTAAATTTTATCATTTTTTAATATCATATTTGAAGTAGTAAGATCTCCATGAATAATATCTTTAGAATGGAGTTTTCCAACTAATATACCTATATCTTTAAATATTTTATATCTTTTCTCCTCCGAGAATTTCTCTATTATTTTTTTTATCTGTTCCCCTTCAATATAGCTCATTTCCAAAGTCATTTTTTGGTTATCAACATCCCTAATGAAAGGCGTTGGAACACCGGCGCGTCTTGCTAAAGAAATCAGTCTAGCTTCTCTCTTTGTTCTCGTTTTTCTAAGATTCAAGTCTAATTCTTTGATTCTGTATGGTTTTTTAATTCTTTCTTTGAGTATTGTACTATCCTCGAGGTATATGTCCGCTTCAGCGCCTTTACCTATTCTCTCCATTTTACGATTACCTCATCTGTTCTAAATCGCTGCTTGACATTGGTTTCTTCTATACTCTGTTTTTCGCCAGAGGAATACATTAATATTCCAAGCCAAGCTATCATAGCTCCGTTGTCACCTAAAAATTCGGGTTGCGGCACTGTGAAAGTAGCACCATGTTCTCCAGACATCGTTCGTAGCATTTCTTGAAGCCGTTTGTTAGCTCCAACGCCCCCGACTAGCATTACTTCGTCCTTTTCAGTATGCGCTAGAGCTCTTTCAGTGACTTCTGTTAACATCGAAAAAGCAGTTTCCTGTAAACTGAAACAAACATCCTCAATTTTATGATGCTTTAACGAATCTACAGCAGCAGTATATATCCCTGAAAAGGATAGGTCCATACCTTTAACTACATATGGTAGTGGAATATATTTCCCATTTAGAGCCAATTTTTCTACTTTAGGACCTCCTGGACTTCCCAGATTAGCTGTCCTCGCAAATTGATCTATGCAATTACCTATAGCGATGTCTAAAGTCTCTCCAAATACTCGATATCTGCCTTCATCAAAGGCGATTACCTGCGTATTGCCTCCAGAAACATAAAGTGTAAGAGGGTCTTCTACCCTGTTTATAAGTCGCCCAATTTCTATATGCGCTATACAGTGGTTTACCCCTATAATTGGAATCTTTTTAATTAAAGCTATCGTTCTTGCAGCAATAGCTGCTACTCTTAGACAGGGGCCTAAACCAGGACCCTTTGAAAATGCAACTAAAGTGATATCATCTAAAGTTAGCTTTGATTTCTGAAGAGACTTCTTTATTACGTCCTTCATATGTTCAGCATGATGCTGTGCAGCTTCGCGTGGATGTATACCTGCTACGAGTGGTTGATACTTTGTGATGTTCGCAAGTATCTTTCCTGAGGAATCAACAATTCCCACCCCTAATTTTTGAGCAGTGCCTTCAATTCCAAGGCATATCACCCTAATCACCAAGGCCTTCTACAGGGGCGGTAAATTCATTTTTTCTTCCAGATGGTATAACCACAGGAACCACATGCATAGCGATCCTTATGTTCAGCCATGAATACCCCATCCCCACACCGCGGGCATGACTTTTTCTTCCGGATAATCTTATTATCTTTTATTTCATATAGCTTCCATTTTTGTGACATTTTCTGACCTTCCTGAAAATCTTTTTAAGCCTCCTCTTTTACAGTTTTTTCTAAATTCTTTGTATCGCTCTCCTTTTCTTTCTCTTCCTCTGCGATAAAATTCTTCTTCAATATGTGTTCGGGCTCGATTTCTAAGGCTTTTTCCTTGCTTTCGTATATTTTTACAAAACCTACTGATTCTCTAGCTCCAAAGAGGGATTTAAATGAGTCAACGACTACTGTGCCTTTTTTAGCTGTCATTAAAGCTTCTATTTTCTCTCTTACTTCTTTTCTGGTTGGGGTAGCGCCATTATGGTAGATCCTCACCCGTAGCTCTTTCCTATACAGTAAGGGATTATCTTTTTCTTCTAGAATCTCTATCTTCATTTGGTATCCTCCGGAAGCTTCCATTTTTCTCTATCCCACATTAGTTTTATTATGCTACCAGCATCAAATTTTGCATCCTCTGTTACCCTTACCATCACAATCCCCTCATCTGGCTGGCCATATAAAATTACAGAATCCCAGTCAGCTTCTACGATGCATGGCAATACGGCTAGGTCCTCCTCACCGTCTACGATGATGAGAGTACCCTCTCTCTCCAATCCTTTATGGATTTTATCCCATAAATCCCTACTTATCATTCCCGGAGGGTTTTTTGCTTGTAATGCATGTTTCTTGATGTCGAATTTCTCTTTTATATCTCTCTTGGTCTTAAGATCTACTACGGCTAGATAAGGCTTTACACCTACAGCTAATACATTTTTAAGGGTAGTGTCTCCAACCACAATTACTTTCTCGCCTTTTAATTCCTTTTTTATCTCTTCGGCAGGTTTAAGACCCTCCCCCCGATAGATTTTTCCAAAGGGCTTTTTTAATAGGCCTCGGACCTCTTCAGGTAATATAAGATCTTTCATCCTTTTACCCTCAACGCATATTTACCTTTAACTTTAATATCCAACTTTTCAGCGATTAGAGAATTTTCAGGGTCTATAACACTCACGTAGCCCATCCAGTCAGCTGAAGTTGCGACCTTGCATATTGGGCATATATCAAGATTTGTTATCATCTTGCATTCTTTACAAGCTTTCTCTTTCATTTATTTTTCCTCTTTAGCAGCTTTTTTATCTTTCATTGCGCCTTCTTTACTTTTCTTTTCTTCTTCTAGCCATTCAAATTTACCTAAACCAGGTTGTCGCATTGTAAGATTTATTTTACTCTCTTTTTCTTTTTCTGAACTCAGGCTTATGGCGACTACACGGGCTCTAACTTTGTCACCTACTTGAAGTACTCTATTTGTTTCTTTACCGATCAATGCTTCTCTCTTTTTGTCATATATTATGAAGTCGTCTGTTATTTGAGATACGTGAATTAATCCATCCAGCGACCCAAATCTGACAAAAGCTCCGAATTCTACTATTTCTACTACTTCTCCGTCTAGTATCTCATGAAGTTCTGGCTTAAAGACCAAGGCTTCGAACTTAGTATTGTGAAAAGCGGCTCCATCTCCGGGAATAACGCTGCCATCATCTATCTCTTTAATATCGGTTATAGCCAGTACGGCTCCTAAGTCTTTATCAATTTTACCTTCGTATCCTCCTTCTCTACGTCCTTTGTAGCTATAACCCACTTTTAGAATATTATCAATCACGTCACCTAAGGGCTTTCCAAACATTTCTGGCGGTACTCTCACCAGATCCTCTAAGACCACTAATTTGAATATGGTGATACCTCCTTATTTCAAATATCCTTCAATGGTTAAGTATTTTTTTTGCCTTAAATAAATGATAGGTGCCCCCTTTTTTCTTATCTTCTCCTTTAAAACCTTATCGTTTGTACAAATAATAGTATCTCTTGATGCAAGATTTAGTAGGATATCGTCGGGATTTCCTTTTATATCAAGTAATTTCATTTTTTTTACCTCATGTAATGCAGCTCGTGCATATTGGGCACTAGTTCCCTTCTTTTTTGAGAGTTTTTCTAGTTCTTCAATAACTCCTTTCAAGGTGTATACTTCGTATTTAACATCCAAGATTCTTTCAATCTCAGAACGAATATCAACGCCAAATTGAAACTGAGATAGAATAAAGTTCGTATCTAATATTACTTTATATGATTGTTCCGTATCCTATCAGCCTCCACCGGGTACCTATACGTCTACTTATCGCCACCCTATCTCCTTTATCAGCGCTTACTGGTAACCTTAGCTTAAGCTCTGCGCTACCATTTCGTGCACTCGTTACAACGCCAACACTTGTGGACGTTCCTACATTTAGCATGATAAGTTCGCTAGTCTTCAATTCTTCAACTTCTAACTCTTCTTTTGCACCAACTACCCTATTGAGGAGATTAACTTGAAGTGTTAAGCTGTTAAGTATGGGAGGCAGAGTTCCAGGTTCTCCTAATATCATGCCACTTAGACCATCGGCTTTTGTTAGGCTTGGATCCAGTTTGGTACCTATGCCTATTAAACCTCCAGGTCTCGCTATTTCTATCTTTTCACTACCAACCATTAATGAAGTTATAGTAGTTTTAAGAGATCTCCAAAACGTTTGATTTTCTTCTTCTATCTTCAATCCAGGCCGGATTTCGATTGTGTCGCCTACTTTTAAAGTACCTTGCATCAATGAACCTCCAACCACGCCTCCCTTTAACTCTTCTGGAGGAGTCCCGGGGCGATTAACGTCAAATGATCTGGCGATATACATCCTAGCAGGCTTATTAGGATCCCTTTTAGGGGTCGGAATATTATTCTCTATTTCCATAATGAGGACATCGATATTAGCCTTATGCTGGGCTGCAATTGGTATAATAGGTGCGTTTTCAGCTGAGGTTCCCTTTATAAACTCTTTGATTTGTTTATAGTTTTCAAGTGCCTTTTCTTTAGAAACGATATCTATCTTATTTTGGACAATAACAATATTTTTTACTCCAATTATGTCTAGAGCCATTAAATGTTCTTTAGTCTGTGGTTGTGGGCAGGGCTCATTCGCAGCTATTACTAGTACAGCACCATCCATTATAGCAGCTCCTGATAGCATTGTAGCCATTAGTGTTTCATGACCCGGAGAATCTACAAATGAAACAGCTCTTAGAACCTCTGTTTTGGTACCACAATGGGTGCATATCTCTTCAGTTGTATAAGCTTGCGGTTCTGGGCACTTTGGGCATTTTCTAAACACGCAATTTGCATAACCTAGCCTGATTGATATCCCTCTTTTTATTTCCTCACTGTGCCGGTCTGTCCAAACACCAGATAAAGCTTGAGTTAAAGTAGTTTTTCCATGGTCAACATGACCAACCATCCCAATATTGATCTCAGACTGCATCCTACTGTTCCTCTGCTCCTAATATTTTTTCTATAGGAGTATTTCCTTTTTTCACTATTTTTGCATTTATCTGGACAATATTAGGTGTTATAGTGTTTCCAGCTACTGTTTTTCGCTTTTTAGTTCCTTTAGTTTTTGGCTTATAACCCGGGCCTTTTGTTAAATATACTCTTCTTCTTGTCCTACCGGGCACATCTTTTCTCATTGGGAAGCCATCTTTATCGCTTCCCCCAGTAATCATTAATTCATAACCGCTTAATCCAATACCTTTTGCATTTACCACTTCACCTATTTTTTTTCCAACGAAAACTTTTGCTTTAGCTTCGTCTAACTCTAAATTATAAGACCTCCCTGTTTCTGGGTCTGAGATTATGATCTTTTGCAATTAAACACCTCCAGTTGCCCAAAATGGGTTTTTCTTGCGCTTGATTCTTTTTATTTCTTCAAAAGCTTCATTTTCCTCAAACGATAGATCTTCTTTATATTTTGCTTCAATTAATCTGGCTTCGTTTTCAGATATATCGCTATATAAAATATCTCCCTCATTTATTTGTTTTCCTACTACTGGTCCCTCGATAGATACCGCAACTTGTTGGCCAATTTGTGCACATGAAATGTTTCTGCCTTTATCTTGAATTCCTTTTATATATCCAATTTGGGTTCCGTCCTCCTTCATTAATTTATAGTTATTCCTTATAACCCCTGCTAGTACTTCTATTCCTACTATTGCTGGCTTACTCGTTCTAAAAACAAAACCAGGGAGTATTCTTATCTTCGCTGGCATAATTATTTTCTCTAGCTCTCTCTTCTTCTCTTCCTCTAGTTTTTCTTTAACCCAGTCTAGGTATTCTTCAATTAATTTATAAATAACATTATTTCTGAAAATTAGTACTCCAGTATTATTTGCTCTCTCCTCAGCGTCTTTCAATACTTTAACATTGAATCCTAATACTACTGCCCTAATCGGGGCTTCCTCTTTTGCAGTCTCGGCTTCTAAAATATCCCGTTTTGTAATATCTCCCACATCAGCAAGTCTGATAGGTATCTTCTCTTCTTCTAGCATCTTTACAAGTGCTTCTAGAGAGCCTAAGGTATCTGCCTTTACTATGACTCCCAGTTTTTCTGTTTCTACTTTGACTTCCTCCATCTCAGCTTTGACTTCTTCTATTATCTCGTCTCTCCCATTCCATATTGCTCTTAAAGGAGAGCCAGCGAGAGCCTCTCCTAAATTTGGTGCTGCGATTTTGATTCCTGCTGCAGCTACAACTTCAGTAGTGCTTTGAAATCTATACCTAGGGTCTCTTATTTCGTCTAACGGTTTCGGCTTTAGAAGAGACCTTACTTTCGTCACAATAACATCTTTTTTTCCTCCTAAAGCAATGTAGTCCCCTCTCCTAATTTTTCCATCGTAGATTATTACATCTATTGTTGTGCCGAGCCCTACTTCCTCTTTTACCTCTAATATCGTCCCCTTAGCCGGGCTGTCAAGTTTGATTTGTAGTTTTTTCTCTAAGAACTTTTGAGCTAATCCGATTAGTATCATTAAAAGCTCTGGAAGACCTTCTCCAGTTTTTGCACTGACCGGAACTATTGCGACTTGCTTCTCAAATTTTTCTACTCTGTCGAATCTTTCTGATTGAAATCCTTCTTCATAGAGCTTGCCTACTAACTCGTATACTTTCTCCTCCAAATATTTTCTTACACCCTCAGTTTGTTTTGAAAAACTATGGGTAAATGGATATCTCTGGAAAACTTGCCATCCGCGTATTTTATCGATTTTATTTGCTGCTATTAGGAAAGGCGTCCTATTTGTTCTAAGAATATTTAGCGCTTCGAAAGTTTGAGGCTGAAAGCCTTCTGTTATATCTACAACCAGTATAGCAATATCAGCTAGCGCTCCTCCCCTTTTACGGAGCGTTGTAAAAGCCGCATGCCCGGGGGTGTCTATGAAGAGAAGTCCTGGGATAGTTATCTTAATACTCAGTTGTTTCATCAAGCCTCCACAAATATTTTCTATGACCTTTATAGGTATCTCAGTAGCTCCTATATGTTGTGTAATGCCCCCTGCCTCTCTCTCTGCAACCGCGCTCCCTCTTATCTTATCTAGTAGAGTAGTCTTACCATGGTCTACGTGACCTAACACGGACACAACGGGTTGCCTTATCATTCTTATAGAACTCCTACTAAAAATATGATATGACTTTTAATTAATTAGCTTAAGATAGTTAGCTTTCGTAAATCCACTCTTCGCCTGCCCTTTTATATTTGACGAGTTCTTCTTCACTAAAGAATAGTTCTAACTCTCTTTTGGCAGATTCAATCGAGTCCGAGGCATGAACTATGTTTTTCCCAACATCTATTCCAAAATCCCCTCGAATTGTTCCTATAGGCGATTCTTTAGGGTCAGTATTTCCTATAATAGATCTTAGTATCCTTACTGCATCCTTGCCTTCAATAGCCATAGCAACTGAGGGGGCTGAGGTGATAAAGGATATAAGACTCTCAAAAAAAGGCTTATCTTTATGTTCGGCGTAATGTTTTTTTGCGAGATTCTCGTCTAGCTTTATCATTTTCATTCCTACTATTTTCAGGCCTTTATCTTCTATTCTAGATATGACTTTTCCTATTAACCCCCTTGATACTCCATCAGGCTTTATCATTAGGAATGTCCTCTCCACTTTTTCAGCCCCATTAATCTCGCTTCTTTTTAATAACCCACCTTACTTTTCTAGGAGTCCTTCCAAGTTTAATGAGATTTTTTTCACATTTTGAACTGCAAAAATAGAGTACATGGCCGTCTTTCTTTACAAACATTATTCCAGTTCCGGGTTCGATCGTATCCCTACAAAATGAACATTTATGGGCTTCCATTTCCAATCACTATGGTATTTTTATCTCCCTTGCTTCACGCTCAGTTTCCATTAATATTAAGATATCACCAACTCTAACGGGTCCTTTAACATTCCTTCGGATAATCCTCCCTTTATCCCTTCCCTGAAGTATCCTACATTTTACCTGTAATATCTCTCCTGTCATTCCTGTTCTCCCAATTACTTCGACAACTTCTGCGGGAAAACCTTGATATTCCTCAACCATATAGATCGCTTACTCCTTTTTTAATGCTTTAAGTTGCTCTACAATCTCATCAACAGCTTCTTTTGCCTTTCCAGGATTTACTATGCATGATGAAGCAGTCGGAACCTCGATTCCACTAGCTTTTCCAAGTTCCATTTTATCTGGCACATATATATAGGGGATTTTTTTCTCTTCGCAGAGCATAGGTAGATGAGCCACTATTTCTTCAGGCTCAACATCTGTGGCGATCAAAACAAGTTTTGCTTGGCCACGCTCAACCAACTTAGTCACTTCGTTTGTTCCTTTTCTAATTTTTCCAGTGCTCCTTGCAGTTTCCAAGGCTTCATATGCTTTTTCAGCGAGTTCTTTCGGAACCTCGAACCTTACATACATTTTAGACATTTCATACCTCCTTTCATCGGTATGTCCTATTAGAGAGAATTAATATCTGATTTAAAGTTTTCCCTTTATTTATGAGTAAAGTAGGATACTATTTCTCCGTCTTTACTGTCTATTCTGACGTAACCAAATCTCTCAAATTGTACTATATCATCTATGTTAACATCAGTAAGGCTAATTTCTCCTACTCCTCCAATAACTCCATTAGGTGAGATTACTTTAACTGCGATATTCTCTTTTACGGGTACCCAGTGAATTAATTTTGCCTTTATTTCTCTTGCATACTCCAGTTCTTCACTTACAAATTTGCTAATAATCTTATCTTTCTTACTACAGATCTCTATATTAAATGCCTCCATGAGTCTAACAGTGTTGCCTTCTTTCAAATTATCGAAATCTTGTTTGGTAATGTATAATCTACACTCACCTTGCTCTGAGGTAATACTGATTACTCTACTACCTCTATCTGGATAATCAGGATGTAGTGGTGCTTTAACTTTTTTCCCTTTACATCCCTTCACGATCAATTCTTTTGGATTAAAAACAAAAAAGTACCTGTTTGATTTTGCATCGATGAAACTTCTATTAAATGCGTAGAGATTTTCCCAACTAAAGTTTATGTCCGCCATTTTTACCCCAATGTCTATCATGGCTTGTCTAACGGCCTCAGGCTGTATTCCTCTACGTTTAAGCGCTTTCAATGTTCCCAGCTTTATGTCATCCCATCCAGAATATTCTCCTTTTTTAATTCCTTCCCTAATATCGGAAGTGCTCAATGCAACACCTTCTATTTTTAGTCTACCATAATGAATAAACTCTGGAGGTGTCCAGCCAAGATATTTATAAATGAATTTTTGCTTTTCAGTATTTGCTATGTGATCTTTGCCTCTCAATACGTGAGTAAGACCATCTAAGTGATCATCAATTGTTACCGAAAAGTTCATAAGAGGGTATACTCTACAGTCTCCAACACGCGGATGGGGAAAGCCACTTATCCTCATTATCGGAAACTCTCGCATAGAGGGGTCTGCTAGGTTCATATCCGTTTTTAGTCTTACTACAGCTTCTCCTTCACCATAAGCAGTGAACATTTTTTCAAATCTTTCAAGGTTCAGTTCTATTTCGTTGTTTCTGCAGTTACAGATTCTCTTTAGTACTCTTAATTTTTGAAATTCTTTAGGATTGCAAGTGCAAACATACGCGTGCCCTTTTTTTATTAATTTCTCCGCATAGCGATAGTAAATTTCTAAGCGGTCAGATTGTATCACCGTTTTATGAGTAGTTACCCCGAGCCATTCTAAATCCTGCTTTATCATGTCATAGGCGTCTAGGTCTACTCTAGTTGGGTCAGTATCTTCGAATCTTAGAATGAGCTTTCCATTGTATCGTTTAGCATATTCATCATTTAATACAGCTGCCCTACTATGGCCTAGATGCAGGGGTCCTGAGGGGTTAGGGGCAAATCGTAAAACAACATTTTTGGTTTTAGATAATGGGGGTAATGTTTTCTCTCTCTTCTCTTTAACCGAGAATTCATATTTCTTTATATTTTTTTCTCGTTCTTTAATAGAAAGAGAATTCACTTCTTTTACTATATCCTCAACCTGAGGGAGGAGTTCCTTAATTCTGGATTTAAGCTCTGGAAGCTCAGCGAGTACTTTACCCAAAACAGCTTTAGAATCCGCTTTCCCATAGTCAAGGGCATTTTTCAGCGCATACTTATAGATTATCTCTTTCAAACTCATAAACTCCTTCGGTTTAAATCGTTAATGTAAAAAAGCTTTACCTTGGATAGAATAAATTTATAAGCTTTGAATTAAAAACATTACTGAAAACTCTTATAAAAGGTGGGGTGAGATGAAGAGAGAGATCGAGGGAATATTAGTAAGGGAGAAGGATCAGCCAGCTATCAAAACCTCTGATAATAAGATTAGACTAATTTATAATCTATTTGATGGACTTACAGGAAAAAAAGTTAAATTTATTATCGAGGAAATCACCGAAGAAGAGAGCACAGACGATGCCTAAGTCTGTAGCTAGCAGTTTATTTGACGAGGGAATTTTTAAGCGTTGATATCCTACTATAAGCTTCGAGTGATTAATATGGATATACTATGGTTAGATGATGAAGATATGAAGAAAGTTTTAACTATGGATAAGGTCATGGACGCGGTTAAAGAAGCTTTTAAGGAACATGGTTTAAAGAATGTCAGAATGCCTCCTAAGATTTATCTTAATTTAAACGAATTCAACGGGGATATTAGGGCTATGCCAGCATATATTCCCTCGCTAAAAACAGCAGGTGTAAAAATAGTTAATGCTCATCCAGATAATCCTAAAAAAAATCTTCCTACAGTGATGGCAGTAGTTATATTAAATGACCCTACGACAGGTGCTCCTTACTCTATAATGAACGGAACTCTTCTCACAGACATGAGAACCGGTGCTGCAGGAGGTCTCGCAGCGAGATATTTGGCAAGAGAAGATTCAGCTGTGATTGGAATGATAGGCTCTGGGAGACAGGCTAGAACTCAACTTATGGGGTTAAGTGAGATAATGGGTATCGAGATGGTAAAAGTAGCGAGTAAAAGCAGAGAAAGTTGCGTAAAATTCAAGGAGGAAATGAAAGAACTCATCTGTGGAGATATCGTTATAACTACGGTTAAAGAGGCATGTGACTGTGATATCTTGGTGACTACCACGCCTGTTACTGCTCCTATTATTAAGGCAGAATGGGTCAAGCTTGGCACTCACATTAATGCTATTGGAGCAGATGCGCGAGGAAAAGAGGAATTAGACCCTTTACTCCTAAAGAAGTCGAAAATAGTTGTAGATGACAAGGCGCAAGCGTTTCACTCCGGTGAAATTAATGTTCCTCTTGAAAAAGGGATAATCACCGAGAAAGATATCTACGGAGAACTCGGTGAAATAATAGCTGGATTAAAGCCCGGTAGAGAAAATGACTCGGAGATAACTATTTTTGACTCTACAGGTCTCGCAATTCAGGATATCGCTACGGCTAATCTCGCATATTCTCTGGCAAAATCTAAGGGTTTAGGAATGAGTATTCCATATAATCCTTTGAGCTAGTTTAATGGTGAGAGGATTTTAGACTTAGTGATAAAAATAAGTGGTCTTTCTCATATGGACTTAGATCGATGCTTTGTTCTATTTGAAAAACCTTTCTCAGTTTTCTTTTCTCTCTTCTGAAGATAGTTTCCGGCCTTTCCGCTACGTCTATACTTCGGGCTTTTACAGCTAGTAGTGCATGCCCCTCTTTTTTTAGGAAATATTCTGCATTAATGGTAAGTATCTCTGTTTGATTAGGCTGAGCTATATCTTGGTAAATTATGTCGACTTCTTCTAGCAATGGACTATACTCTTCAGGGTTTGACGCGTTCCCAAGGATAGGTATTAGGTTGTTTCTCTTTCTACTATTCTCAAGTAGTCCGAGGTATGCTTTTTTAGAAAATTCGATACAGTATACTACTCCTTCTGTAGCCACATCAGAGACATGGGAAGCAGTAGTTCCGGTTGCAGCTCCTAAGTACAGTATCTTTGAGTTTTTTTCAATAGGAAGGTTTTCTAGCCCATTCAGGATAGCCGCTGCGAGTTTACTTCTTGTAGGATTCCATAGCCTATATTCCTCTCCATTAATCTCAATTAATCTCTCGCCGTAGACGTTAAGTCCTGGCGTATAATTTTTGGTAGCAAGTCTGTCTCCTAGCAGATATATGCCTGGAAATTTTTCTTCTACCTGCGTTTTCTTTCCCTCCCCGTTTTCTTTTTCCGCTTAATAATCCTCATTTTCTTAGGTTCAACAGGATAACTTTCTTTTATCTCTTTTATCCTTTCATTTAACTCTTTATTAAGAAGATCAGCGATATACTCCCCTGTAAAAGCGTCAGCTCTAGCAGCTATAGATATTTTTTGGGCAATAATCCTCGCTATCTTTCCTCTCTGCCACCATGGTGCGGATTTTATTAGAGGGTGTTGGGATATTATTCCATGTTTAGGGGGTGGGAGTTTCTTTCTAATGTGCATGAATAATGCCCGTTCGGCTCCTAATAGCTGTAGTCTACTTCCGGGCATTTTAGCTAAATTATCCAGACCTTTCGCATAATGTAATAATCTGGCTCCTAGTGTGGGACCTATAATAGCTGATGTATTCGGAGCTACTTTTTCCATCTTTTTTATTATATATTTTTCAAGCTTTTTTTTAAAGTTCCATAATGATAAGATGCCCTCAGAAAAATCGGTAATTATACTTATATCCTCCTCCAAGAAATCTGCGCCGACAGATTCTTTAGCTAACTTCCCTAATTCCCCTTCAAACATTTCTCTAGGGCCATACTTCCTTATAAGCTTTGAATATTTTTCATTGTCATTGATTTCCTTATCCAATTCTGGAAAATGTAGGGAATACCATTCTCTTATCATTTCCGTCAGTTGATTAAGGGAGTACTCTATCACGTCTAAAGCTTTAACGCCTTGAATTATTAGTTGATCTTCTTCCATGCTTTGAAGCTCTTGTTTAGCTAACTCTTCAGCAACTCCTTTAAGTAGCGAGTAGTATTCGGGTAGAGAAACATCGAATTTTGCTATTATCTCTGGAAAATTTCGTCTTAAGATCTTCCCGCCATCTTCTATCTCAAAATTTTTGAATTTCTTCAATATTGCAGCGTTTGTCTTTTTCTTTAATCTCTCGGAGATTGCCTTTGGGTCTTTGGGGAAGGGTTCAAATTCAAGTAAATCTCCCTCTTCACTAAATACGAAAAAACCTAGGATATTTTTCGCTATGTAAACTTTCATGAAATTATTTAAATCCTTGCGTATTAATTTACTTTTGGTGTTATGATGTTATCAATCGAACTTTGCGGTTTATCTTTAAGAAATCCTACAATTCTTGCTTCGGGGATTTTAGGTTCAACTGGAGCTACGTTAAACCGTGTCGCTAGAAATGGTGCTGGCGCTGTCGTTACAAAATCTATTGGTGCTAAACCCCGGGATGGTTATCCGAATCCGACGGTATTAGAACTACGCCAAGGCTTACTAAACGCTATTGGACTTGCTAATCCGGGGTATAACAATTTTGAGGAAGAAATTAAAGTCGCGAAAAGAGGAGGAGTTCCTATTATAGTTAGCATATTTGGCTTTGATATAGGTGAGTTCGTCGAGGTTGCCAAGGCAGTCCAAAATTTTGGAGCAGACGCAGTTGAATTAAACCTCTCCTGTCCGCATGTAAAGGAAACTGGAGCGTACTTTGGGACTGATCCTGAAATCACTTATGAGCTAGTTAAAGCTATTAAAAGAGAAATAAAGATTCCAGTAATACCCAAACTCACGGCAAATGTAAATGATATTGTAGAAATCGCTAAGGCATGTGAAGATGCGGGTTGTGACGGAATTACTGCCATAAACACCTTAAGAGCTATGCAAATAGATATTCGAGCGAAAAAGCCTGTACTCGGGAATAAGGTTGGGGGATTAAGTGGGCCTATGATCAAGCCTATAGCAGTAAGATGCGTTTATGAAATAGCTAATGAAGTCGAAGTTCCTATTGTAGGATGTGGAGGAATAATAAACGGACAAGATGCGGTTGAGTTTATTTTGGCAGGAGCTTCTGCCGTAGAAATCGGCACCGGTATATACTTTAGAGGTATAAGCATTTTTGAAATGGTTTGTAATGAGATTTCAAGCTATATGAAAGAGGAGGGCTATGAAACCATTAGCGAGATGGTGGGGGCGGCCCTCTAATGCTTGAGGCACTAAAAAAAATAGAAGAGAGAATACAACTTTCTCCGGTTCAGAAAATTCTTTTAACGACGGATGGTTCTATTACTCGAATCCTTGAAGCTCTCACAGGGGAGGAGGTATCTATATCTACTGAGAAGCAAGAAGTAATAAAGGCAGATGAAGAGATAGCAACTAAGCTGCAAATTGAAGTAGGAGGCGAGGTAAATTTTAGAGTTGTAAATATTCGGTCTTCAGGTGGGGTATTAATGCATGCGATTTCTTACACTCCCCTAAAAAGGCTTAAAAAAAAGTTTAGGGAGGATATAATGAAGGCTGATATTCCTATAGGCAAAATAATGGCACGGTTAAAAATTGAAGCACGAAGAGAAATAATGGATATGGGGATTATAGAGGCGGATGAAAGATTTAGCCAACTTTTCAGTGTGAAAAAAGGCTCTTTTCTTTTAAAAAGGACCTATAATATAATCCATAATAATGAGATACTCTTGAATATCACAGAGATATTCCCATATGAGGCATTCAGATGAGAATAAAAACTCCTTCAAGAATCCATATGACTTTAATTGATTTAAATGCATCCATAGGAAGGATAGACGGAGGTATAGGCCTAGCGTTAGAAGAGCCCCATATACTACTAGAAGCTGAGGAAAGTGGAGAGTTAGAAATCGAAGGCCCTCTGTCAGATAAAGCAAAAGAGGCCGCTCTTAAGGTTTTGGAGGCATATAGAATAGACGCGGGTATAAGGATAAATATTGAAAAAGCCTACACGCCTCATATAGGTCTTGGTTCAGGGACACAAATCTCCCTTGCTGTAGGAACGGCGATTTGCAGGATTTATAAGAAAAATTTCACGATAAAGGGGCTCGCTAGAATGGTCGGAAGAGGAGGCACATCCGGTATAGGGGTGGCCGCATTTGAGGCCGGGGGTTTTATCTTAGATGGAGGTCATTCTACGAAGGAGAAAAAGGATTTCCTACCTTCTTCGGCATCAAAGGCAGCACCTGCTCCAGTGATTTTAAGGAGGAACTTTCCAAATTGGGATATTGCCCTCATTATACCGCGAAGAAGAAGGAGAATAAGTGGGGTTAGAGAAGTTAACATATTCCAAGAATTTTGTCCTCTCCCTATCAATGAAGTTCAGGGCCTTTGTCACTTAATCTTAATGAAGATTCTGCCGGCATTAGCGGATGAGGATATCGAAAGCTTTGGCGATGGCATCAATAAAATCCAAAATATCGGGTTTAAAAAAATAGAGGTAGAACTTCAAACTAAGGAGGTTAGAGAACTTCTTAAGACTTGCAGTGAGTACTCATATGGCGCTGGACTAAGCTCTTTTGGTCCAACAATTTACTGTTTGGTGAGAGATGAAAGGAAGCTTCTTGATGCAGTAGGTGAAAAGGCAGAAGTTATAATTACAAAAGCAAATAATAGTGGGGCCAAAATCGGTGATTAAAGGGAGATTTCTTTATAATAATAAGGCCGTAGAAGGCATCTTCAAGGACGGTAAGATTGAGATCGATGGATTTGATCTGGGATTAAGTCAAGTAAAATTTTTACCTCCAGTCATGCCGTCTAAAATCATCTGTGTAGGCTTGAACTATGAGGATCATGCTAAGGAGCTTAAGATGGATATACCTGATGAACCGATAATATTTCTTAAGCCTCCTTCTGCCGTTATAGGGCATGAAGATAATATAGTCTATCCGAGGATCTCTCGCAGAGTAGATTACGAAGCAGAGCTAGGTGTAGTAATTGGTAAAAAGTGCAAGGATGTTAAAGAAGATGAGGCTGCTGATGTTATTTTAGGGTACACCGCTTTTAACGATATAACTGCGAGAGATTTACAGAAAAAAGACGGACAATGGACTAGGGCAAAAAGCTTCGACACATTTGCACCACTAGGCCCATACATCGTGACTCAGGATGAAATCGCAGATCCTCAGAAACTTAGTATAAAATTGTTTTTGAACGGTGAGCTAAAGCAAGACTCAAGCACACGAAATTTTATTTTTGAAATTCCTTATCTGATAGAGTTCATTTCTGGTATAATGACGTTACAACCAGGGGATATAATTGCTACTGGAACTCCTCCTGGAGTAGGCCCGATGAAGGTAGGGGATATTATTGAGATAGAGATTGATAAAATTGGGGTATTACGGAATTACGTTTCAAGCAGGGCGGAGAGGTAGAGTAATTGTTTATCGGAGAAATGTCCACTCTTCGTTACTATATTTTTTCTCAGCTAGTTCTTCTGCTCGTGAAATTTCTTTCTCATTTAACTCCCCTCTATAGACGTCTTTCCCGTAAGAAAATCCCTCCCATAAGGCTTTCACTACTTCGCTGTAATCTACGTCCACGATTCTAGTTATACTCGTCACTCGCTCCTCAATTTTTTTTATTAATTTGTCAGAAATCTTTTCTTGGGAAATTCGTAGAACTGAGAACATTACTTCCAAATTTAAGTCATAAAGTATTGTACCATGCTGAAGGACTACGCCTTTTCTCCTAGTTTGAGCGTTTCCAGAGATTTTTTTCCCATCTACAATGATGTCGTTTATAGGCTGAAAACTTGATTCTATTCCCAATGTTTCAAGGGAACGCGCTATCCAGCCGCATATCTCGCGATAAGATTTTGTTATGTCTCTTGGTAATAATTCTTCAGGGGCTAGCACGCTATAAGTGATCTCTCCATTGTAATCGTGATATACAGCACCTCCACCCGTAATTCTCCTTACTACATCAATACCCAGTTTCCTACATTTATCGATATCGACTACTTCTCTGATTCGTTGAAATCTGCCTATAGACACTGCACTTGGTCTCCATCTATAAAATCTTACTGTGGGGGGAGATGCTCCTTGAGCTATTTTTTCAAGTATCACTTCATCTATAGCCATATTGATTTTCGCTGGGTAGGTTTGAGTAGGTATAAACCTCCATTTCACTTCAAAGCCTCCCATACCGTTTCAGCTAAGTCTTTCTCCGTAAAGCCTATTAACTCAATATTTTTTTTGAAGATAACTTTGTTTAAGCGCTCTTCAATCTCCACAGGGGTAGCGTTTTTGTCCAATCCTACTAAGGCGTTTTCGAGGTCTTCTATACTCTCTCCAGGGATAAGAAAAAAATCTCCTGAGATAATAGCTTTTTCAATAATCGTATCGGTATACCACAGTTCAACTTCTATCAGCTTTCCTCCCTTAACTTTTCTCTTGGCTATTCCCTTCATAGCTTGAGATAATAATCTTGGGAGTATATTTATCTTTATTTAAACTTAAAAGAAATCTCATACAAAAACTAAGGAGCATGAAGATCTGCGGAATTATGCTGACATTTATTATTCTTTAATTATCCTAAAATCAACTGCAGTTACACCTTTTTCAAATACAAGTAATGGATTAATTTCTGCTTCCTTAACTCGAACTTCTTCGCCTATCCGAGAAAATCTAGAGATAATCTTAGCTAGAGAATCAATATCTCTTGCAGGCATACCTCTAACTCCCTCAAGCAAAGGATAACTTTTTATTTCTTTAATCATCTTCAAAGCTTCTTTTTCATCGATAGGAGCGATTCTATATGTTACATCTTTTAGAACTTCAGTGAAGATTCCTCCGAGCCCGAACATAACAGCGTAGCCAAAAATCTCATCACTTATAACTCCCACAATAACCTCCGTTCCGCCTTGGTAGTACCTCTGAATCATTACCCCCTCAATCCTTGCTTCTCTACGAAAAGCACGGGCATTTTTTATTATTTCTGTAAATGCTGACTCTACTTCCTTTCTAGAGGTTAGATTAAGTTTTACTGCATTTGCATCTGTTTTATGTTGTATGTCCTTTGATACTATTTTCATTGCCACAGGGTAACCAATTGTTTCTGCAATTCTCACAGCTTCTTTTTCATTGGTTGCTATGTCTCCTTCTGCTACCGGAATACCAAGTTTTTTTAGAATAACAAACTCATCCATGTATTATCTTCCCCCTATAGATTAGCGATTTTACCGCTGAAGCTCCTCTCCTAGGATTTGGGTAGGATGGGATACCTCTTTCGACTAGCATTTTCATGGGTTCTTTTACTCTTTCTCCACCTATCCACGCAGAAATTAGGGGTTTATCTATGAATTTAGAACTCTCGAGTATTCCTCTTGCAACTTCCTTAGGGTCTACTAGCGTAGTTTCAACATGGAGGACTACTATTAGATCAATATTTGATTCTCCTAATATCTCTACTGCATTCTTATATCTCTCAAATCCTCCGTCTCCCAGTACATCTACAGGATTATTGGAGGATGCTATTTCTGGTAATACTCTGCGTAATTTTTCCTTAACTTCAGTTTCAAGACTTGGAACTTCTGCTCCGAATTCTTCAATTAGATCACTAAACATTACACCGGCTCCTCCACCGTTTGTGATAATCCCTATCCTATTTCCTTTCGCAGGTTTTTGAAATGATAGCGCTACAGCCATATCAAACAGTTCAGTAGTGTCTTTAGCTATTAGAACCCCGCTTTGTTTAAAAGCCGCTTCGTATAAACTATATTGAGATGTCATAGAGCCTGTATGGGACATAGCTGCCCTAATCCCTCCACTAGTTTTGCCGCCTTTTAATGCTATGATAGGTTTTTTCTTTGAAACTTCTCTGGCGATTTCAATAAATCTCCTACCATTCTTAAGGCTTTCAACATACATCGCTATAACGCGGGTATCCTTGTCTCTGCCTAAGTAAGATACGAGGTCTGCGTCATCGATATCCATTTTGTTCCCAGTGCCGATTATCTTACTCATACCAATGTTCTCAGTTTTCATCCACATTATCAATGCTTCAGCCATAGCACCTGACTGTGTAATAAACGAAATGTCCCCTCTGTCCGGCATTCCATATGCAAAACTGCAGTTCATATTGTGTTTAGTATTAATAATTCCAAAGGTATTTGGACCTACTACCCTAAAATTGCAGGCTTTTGCTCTAAAGCATAGTTTTTCCTCTAGGTCCTTTTTACCAATTTCTCGAAAACCAGCTGAAACAACTATAACTCCTCCTATCTTTTTTTGAAGACATTCAGTAAGGGAACCCTCGACAAGATTAGCCGGAACAGCTATTATTACTAAGTCTAAATCATCGGGTACTTCCCCGATACTCTTATAACATTTTAGCCCCATGATCTCTTTGGCGTTTGGGTTAATTGGATAAATCTTGCCAGGAAAGTTGTTTTCTAAAAGATTGTTCACTATCCGATTGCCTATCTTTTTTGGATTTCTCGATGCCCCTATTATCCCTATAGTTCGGGGATAAAAGAATTTATACATAGTTTTAGGATTAAAGCACTTTATTAAAAAATTAATCTATGAGTGTATGTGGAGTTCTAGAAAAACTTTTTTGATTGTATAGAAAAAAGTCTGTTGATATGCTAAGAATTGGTAGGTTGTATGAATATAAAAAAATAAAAAACTTCGAGTGAGAATATAAGAATTCTGCCGACTATGCTAAAGTCGAAAGTTTATATAATAAAGACGGATGACAGATTAAATGGAGTCACTGAGTTATTAAAAAAAGAGGGACTAAATAACCCTAGAGGGAAAAAAGTTGCTATAAAAGCAAATTATAACAGTGCAGACCCTTTTCCAGCGTCTACTCACATCGATACGCTATCTGCTATAATAGATTTTCTTAAAAATGAGAAGACAGGAAGCATCACTCTAGCGGAAAGAAGTGGGATGGGGCTTACTAGAAAGGTACTGGAGGACAGGGAGGTCATGGAACTTTCTAAAAGAAAAGGCTTTGACGTTGTAATATTAGACGATTTAGACATTAAAGATTGGAACCAAGTTGATCTCGAAAATGGACACTGGAGCAGAGGCTTCTTATTCCTAAAAATCTTCCAAGAAGCAGACATTGTGATACAAACTTGTTGTCTAAAGACGCATAGGTTTGGAGGCCACTTCACTATGTCGCTAAAGAACAGCGTAGGAATGATAGCAAAATATAACCCTGCAGACGGCTATAACTATATGTCAGAACTTCATACCTCCAGAGATCAGCGGAAAATGATAGCAGAGATTAATACAGCTTACGAACCCGATTTCATTATTATGGATGCCTTAAAAGGATTTTCTAAAGGAGGCCCAGATATTGGCGAATTGATAAACCCCGGGATTTTAATAGCCAGCAAGGATAGGATTGCGATAGATGCTGTTGGAGTAGCTATTCTTAGAATTTATGGCACTACAAGAGAAGTTTCTAGAGGCAATATATTCCAACAGGAACAAATAGCGAGAGCGGCTGAGTTGGGATTAGGAGCCCGCGGGCCTAATGAAATAGAAGTTGTCCCTATCAATGATGATGCTCAGCAAATCTGCTCTAAAATAGAAGATAAGCTCAAGGAGTAGTATTTTTTTACTTCTTTTTAAGTTCGATTATCTCTACGTCTACGCTACTTTTACTAATCCTTAATAGCGCAACAGAAGGGCTTGTGAAAAGAGGATTAGTGGGGCTTCCGGGATTTAAAAGTAAAATGTCCCCTTCTTTTTTTATTACTGGTCGATGAGTATGACCAAAAATTAATACATCGAAATTATTCTCCTTAGCGACTTCTTTTATCTTATCCATTTTGAAGGGAGATAAAGAATTATGGGTCACACCAATTCGCCAACCCATAACTTCTAGGGAGTTGACCTCCGGGAATTCAATGGAGGGATAATCCATATTTCCTTTCACTCCTACTACCGGGGCTATTTTTTCTAACTCAACAATCACTTCAGGGCTTACGAAATCGCCGGCATGAATTATATACTTAGTTTTTTGAAATATCTGGAAAACGGCTGCCGGGATTTCTTTCGCTCTTGTGGGGACATGAGTATCGGAGATTACTCCTATCTCAATAGTTTCTCCTCTTTCTTCTCCTTCTCTCTTTGTCTTTATCAAACTCTCGCTTTTTGTATCTAAAATAAGGCAACTTAGTGTAGAAGAAAGCAACATTGTTATCACGGCTACAATTATTAGAGTTCCCTGTTTCATGAGTTTTATATTTTTTATTAGTTGAGGTTAATAATAGGATCTCAAAATCAAAATTATAGAACCATTTCTACAGAAGATAAGAGATTATTTAACTTCAAAGATTCTTTTTACCATTTTCCTTGTATATCCTCAACTCCCCACTCTTTTATCCTCTCTTCAAGAATTCTCTTTAAAGCAAGAATTAAAGACCTTTCATCTTCTTCGTTGTATATCATTTCCCTATCTCCCTTATCCTAACCCCATAAATTTTCCTTAATTACTCTCTTTTTTAGATATAAATAATCCTGTAGAAGTTCCGCTATAATTCTTACTTGTCCTTCAGACGTTATAATGGGGGTACTGGGATTTGAACCCAGGTCCGTGGGTTTCTTCCACTTGGAGTGGAACGTCTGGAGCCCACTATGATAGGCCGCTACACCATACCCCCTTTTGCCAAAAGCTTATAAGCTTTGTTTTCCTATATAAATTTTTGAGTGTGTAACATGACCAAGGTAAGTGCATATACAATTGAAGAGATTGTCGAATTATTGGAAGAAGCGCACTTTGATTTAATAGACTATTTTCAAATCAGAGACGCTGAAAAAAGAAGCCATAAGCTACAGGAATATGAATCACGAGTTAAGGCTGCTTATGACATGTGCGTTAAGACGATGGGGAAATATCCCGAGGATAGTGAATTTAAGGAATATGTTAACAAGTTCAATAGATTGATGGAGAAAAAAGCGGAAGGCCTCTCTGTTGAAGATGAGAAGGAGTTACTTGAAAAATTTCTATCTGATATAAGGAGATTTGTTCATTGGAGGAAGCTGGAAATATCTTCAGGTGAATATCTGCCTTTCAGGGATTATCGCAGCCTTAGAGAGGAAGGGGGAAGGCGGGGTATCTAAAACCACTTCTCTAGGCTAGACTGAGATTTCACCTCTTTTGTTTTATTTTCTAATTTATCAAGCGCTTTTTTAACTCTGTCGAGAGAGAAGTCTCTTTCAGTGCAAAGGAATTCAATGGTTTTATCCTTGTTGGGCAGTTCCCAGTTAATTTTGTATTCGTCCGTTACTTCTGGATTTAAAAAGAGTTCTCTTATCTCGTCGATATCAAAATTGATATCTATTTTTTTCTCTCTTACTATTGTTTTGAGGTCGCCAAATTCTTTAATTAGAGCGTAGGCTTTTTTAGGGCCTATCCCCTCTACGCCCTTTGGGTTGTAATCAGTGCCTATAAGTATCGATAAATCAACTAACTGTGCTCTAGTTAACTCCAGCTCTCTTAGTGTTTCCTCCAGAGAGATTAGCTCTGGCTTAATTTCAATGTATGCCTGTTTTCTTGGGATCTTTCTTCTGCCTGAAATCGTGAGGTTCTTAGCAAGTCTAGGTGATCCAAATAATAGAGAGTCATAATCTTGACTCCCAGTAGCCCATACCTCCCCCTTGGCAGCCATATAAGCCGCCTGAGCCTCTCCTTCAGAAGGCGCTTGAACCACAGGCACGCCCATATATTTTAAAAGTTTTTTAGAGTCTTCTATCATCTCCTCTGTAAATCTTGAAGACTGTTGAGCGAATATCCTCGCTTCTTCAAGCCGTCCTTTTGAGACAGCCTCCAGCCATTTTCTTTGAGCCTCATCTCTTAGCTCTGATCTTTCCTCTACCACCGCTCCCTTTAGCTTAGGCGGCTTTCCATCAAAGACGTAAACAGGTTTTATCCCGAATTCTATTAGATTTACATTCCGGTAAAAGAGGCCAGAGAGATGACTTGTTATTCTACCTTGAGAATCCATTAGAGGCGTTCCATCAGGTTGCCTAATTATCGATAAGAACTGATATAAAGAGTTCATAGCGTCTATAGCTATCTTTTTTCCGCTCAATGCCTGAAAATCTATTTCTTTGGCGTTAACGAGTTCCGCAAGTTGTACTCCCATATGATTAAACTCCTTTTTAAAACTTAAAAAACTTTATATTATCCTTGATTAGAAGATGCCTTTAGTTTAAAATTGAGCGTGGGAAAATGAGTATAGTAGTAGACGCATTATATTTCTTCATACCCGCATATGTTGCAAATACCTTCGCATGCATCTTTGGGCATGGTCGTCCTGTCGATTTAGGAAAGACTTTCATAGATGGCAAGCGAATTTTAGGTGATGGTGTCACAATTAGAGGTTCCCTCGCCGGAATAACGTGCGGAACTTTAAGCGGAGTGTTAATGGCGCCCTACTCGCATCCTTTTTTGCCTAATGCTACATCTACTGATATTATATTGCTTGCTTTTCTACTATCCTTTGGAGCAATCATTGGAGACGCGGTTGGCAGTTTTATCAAGCGCAGAATTGGATTGGAAAGAGGAGCTCCAGCACCACTCTTAGATCAACTAAACTTTGTCTTTGGAGGACTCATTTTCTCAGCGTTTATTGTGGCAGTTCCGCTGAGAGCTGTTGTAGTGCTATTATTATTAACTCCTTTTGGGCATCTCATGGTTAATAAGACCGGATATTTATTGAAAATGAAGGATGTGCCATGGTGAAGGTATAATGGTCTCTCAAGATCTTATTCAAATGCTTAAGCCAGCGGTTAAAAAAGGCGACTTTATACTAGCGTCCGGCAAAAGAAGCAGTTATTATGTCGATATTAAAAGTGTTTCAACGAAACCAGCCGTATTAAAAATGATAGCACAGGAAATGCGAGAATTATTAGAGGGTACCGATATTGATAAAATAGCTGGCGTAGCTGTAGGTGGCGTTCCCATTGCTACAGCTTTGAGTTTGGAGACAGGTATTCCTTTCTTAATTATAAGAAAAGGTAAAAAAAAGCATGGTATGAAAACAAATATCGAAGGAGAGTTTATGGATGGCGACAAGGTAGTGGTGGTAGAGGATGTGACTACTACAGGTGGCTCCGTTATGGAAGCTGTGCGTGCTATAAGAGAGAGAGGAGAATGCGACATGGTGCTTGTAGTGGTTGATAGAAAAGAAGGAGCCGCAGAATTATTAAAAAGTAATGGAGTCAGGCTTATCCCCTTAGTAACCGCAGAGGAATTGATTTAGATGGAACTCCCATCTTTAATACTAAAAATTGTTGGAATTCTATTAATCTTTATTGGAGTAGTTGGTACTGCTGGGAGCTTTTATGCATTAAAGATTGTTTACGATTATGATTTTGAAGAGACATCTTCGGAGTTAGTTCAGGCTTCAATACAGGACGTATCAAATAGCTTGGAAAAGAGCAATGAAGGAGTGGGGGTTTCTATCTCATCTGCAAGCAAAAGCATCCTGAATGCCTCTCTCGGAATAATGGATGCAGGGCAAAAGGTGAAAGACGCGGCTCAAAACGTTAGGGCTACAGCTGAAGAACTTGACAGAACCTCTGAGGAACTGCTTTCAGCTTCAAAGTTCCAAAAAGATGCAAGCGAATATTTAAAAGAGGCTGCTTCTACCTTCTCTTTATGGGCGGATGTATATAGCTATAATGGTAGCTCTCTGCCTGGAAAGAGCACGTTCCTTTCAGCTGTAGATAACATTGACAATGCTGCAGAAAAGCTTGAGAGTTCTTCAATAAAACTAGCGGAGTCATCCGGCACCCTAACCTTAGCTACAAATAATTTAAAAAGTACTTCATCGAATCTCAATGGAACCGGTTTATATTTAGCAACAACTGGAGAGAGCTTGGAAAAAACGGGTAATAGTTTAATGGGGATGCATAATCATTTAGGAGATTTCATGAGTTATATCTCCGCACCAGTAAAAGAACTTCAGAGTAGTATGAGTATAATTTCAGATACCACAAGAAACATCAAAACAGTATCTTATGCTATTGTCGGGTATCTAATAATAGCCCACCTTATATTACTTGGAGTAGGTATAGCTATTATTATAATAGAAATGAATCTTTTTTATCCAGCTAGGTAGGAGGTGTATTTCTTTGGAAAAAATAGGAGTGTTACTCGTAAGCTATGGGTCTAGGGCTGCCTCGATCGCTGATGCACTGTGTAGAAGCGATAATTATGATGTTAGAATATATGATGCTGATAAACAACGCAATCCCTTTATTCTGAAGAGATCTGCGGACTACATAGTTAGTCTAGACCCTAGCGATATAGTTAATTTCGCAAAAAAACATAAAAATGAAATAGATTTCGGGATAGTTGGGCCGGAGGCTCCGATAATAGCTGGTGTGAGAGATCTCGTTGAGAAAGAAACCGGAATACCTATGATATGCCCTACAAAAGAGTTTGCTCTTGAGGGAAGCAAGGTAGCTCAGAGAAAGCTATTAGAAAAATGCTATCCAAAGGCGAATCCAAGGTTTAAGATATTTGATCCAGAAGAGTACTCTAATAAGAATGAAGTGAAGAAGGATCTTTGGAAGTGGCTTGACGAAATGGATAATCAAGTAGCAGTAAAACCTGACAATCCTACTGCTGGGAAGGGCGTAGGAGTTTGGGGTGATCACTTTAGCAGCAGAGAGGAGTTATATGCTTTTTTCTTGGCAAATTTTGAGCATGGCAAAGTGATCGTTGAAGAAAAAATCGATGGAGAAGAGTTTAGCCTTCAATTTTTCTCTGATGGAAAACATTTAGTTGAGACACCCTGTGTAAGGGACTACAAAAGGGCTTTCGATGGGGATAGAGGACCTAATACAGGCGGTATGGGATGCTATAAAGATGTGAGCCATAAGCTTCCATTCATGTATGAGAGCGATTGGGAAGAAGGCTTGAAAATAGGCCGTAGAATATTTGAAGAATTAAAAGGTGATGGCAGTAACCTAGGATTAAGAGGCATACCTTTATACATGGCTTATACTTGCGCAAAAGAAGGGGTTAAGGTTTTTGAAATAAATTCCCGTCCTGGCGATCCGGAAATAATGAATCTAATGCCAATTTTAGAGGATGACTTTGTGGACACATGCTTTAACATTATCGAAGGCAACCTAGCTAACCTTAGATTTAAATCTCTTGCGACTGTTATTACATACGCAGTACCAATGACTTATGGGGGATATCGCAAAAAATATTCTGGTGATAGGAAAGTGGATTTAACGGACGCTTATAAGCTAATGGAAAAGTATAACGGTGCATTGAGAGTTTACCCCGGCTCTATGGAGCTACGTGATGACGGTAATAGCTATCTATTGGGCTCTAGGACCGTAGGTTGCGTGGGAATTGGAAGAAGTATAGAAGAAGCGAGGGATATTTCTCTAGAAGCGATTCAAAGTATAGATGGGCCTTTATGGAATAGATGGGATATTGGCTCTAAAGAACATATTGCCAGCAGTATAGAACATGTGAAAAGCCTGAGAAAATGAACCTCATTTCAATATTAGATGTGAAGGACATTAGCCTTCTATTTGAGAGAGCTAAACAGTTTAAGAAGGAAAAGAGAATAGGTGTCTGCCATGAGTACCTCCATGGCAAAACCCTAGCTATGATTTTTGAGAAAGCATCTACTCGTACTAGAGTATCCTTTGAAGTGGCGATGAATCAGTTAGGTGGACATTCTATCTATCTAGAATGGAAGACAATGCAGCTAGGCAGGGGGGAGTCTCTTAAGGATACAGCAAAAACTCTTAGTAGATATGTTGACGGGCTGATGATTAGGGCCTATAGACATAGTGATGTTGTAGAAATAGCTAAACACTCTGATATACCCGTAATAAATGGATTAACTGACCTAGAGCATCCTTGCCAAGCTCTTTCAGATCTCTTTACAATTCAGGAGCTAAGAAGTTTTGATGCAAAGCTTGCTTATGTTGGTGACGGAAACAATGTGTGCAACTCTTTACTACTGGGCTCCGCATTGGTTGGAATGGACATCTCAGTAGCCTGCCCTAAAGGATACGAGCCTCCTGAAAGCATTATCTCGATAGCAAAAGAGATAGCGGATACTACGGGATCTAAAGTATCTTTAACGCATGACCCGTTTGAAGCGGTAGCGGATTGCGATATAATCTATACCGATGTATGGGTTAGCATGGGGCAGGAAGAGGAGAGAAAAAGAAGACTTAAAGTTTTTAGGCCTTTTCAAGTTAATTCTGAGTTGGTTAAACACGGGAATGATCCCTTAATTATGCATTGTCTTCCAGCGAAGAGAGGAGAAGAGATTACTGATGAAGTAATAGATGGTCCTAACTCTATAGTTTTTACTCAGGCAGAAAATCGATTGCATCTCCAGAAGGCTCTCTTATTTAGACTTTTAAAATAGTCTCGTAGCTCTTACAACCGATACGTCCCCTACGCCGGGAATTTTTTTTAGAGTTTCTTCAAGGTCGTCAGTTGCACCTTCTGTCTCTTGGACGACAAATGAGGATCTAAGCGCTACCAAGCCAAAAGCTATAGGTTCTTCTTCGATTTTATCCAGCCTTCCCTTTTTTACTTGCTTGATTTCTTCTTTAATCTTATTTATGTCCGTTTCTGCGCTTTCAGGCATTATTTTGATGGTTACTAATACTTCTGCCATTTTTAGGGTCCCTCAAAACCGCACTTGCTTACATACCTTTTTCCAAGTTCACGACATCTTTTGCATCTACCAATAATTTCATCACACTCTGGACACGGGAACCTTACAGCGCCTTTACCCACCTGTATATAGGTACCGCAGGATATACATGTTAGTCTTTCCATATTACACCTCTAAGGGCATTCCTTTAATTCGTTTACATATTTAAAGGCTACCTATGAAGAAGGATACCAATGCTGTTAGCATGCCTATTTTTATATTTTTCTGAAAGGATGTGGGACTTAGATCTCTTAGGAATTTTATCGTAGAGTATAAGAAGATAGCATCAGCAATGGTCACTAGCGCAAGATATACTGTATTTAAGAACCCGAGGAGATATGGGAGAGGACTGATTAAAAGAGCTATAATTACCAATATTGCAGCTATTTCCGACGAGCTTTTTAACCCTATCTCTGATGGTAGTGTCCTTATATATTTCCTATCCCCCACGAAGTCCTCCATATCTTTGGCTATTTCTCTACTTGTGTTTACAATAAATGCAAGCAATGCTAGTAGTAGAGTCGGTAGGATATTACCCACAACAGCCAATCCTCCGAATACGAATGGGGACGCTACTAAGTAACTTACTGTGAAGTTTTTGGTAATGCCCCCCCCTTTTTTTATTTTCCAGGCGTATATGTAGAGTAATATTGAATTGAAAAAAGCTAGTAATAACGCGTAAATATTAATGAAAATTGACACAAGAATTCCTATCGCAAAAAGTATTAAAGAATAGTAGTAGGCAGTTTGTAGGGATATTTCGCCTGAAGGTAGTGGACGGGCAGGCCTATTTATCCTATCAATTTCTATGTCAAAATAGTCGTTAATGGCGTTTCCAGCGCCACAGATTAGGAAAGTAGCGAGAAAAGCGAGAGCTACATCCCATGAAAGAGGGCCTAACGCAATACTTGCTCCAATTAAAACAGCGATTCCCGCCATCATGCAATTTAGGGGCCTTAGTAGCTTAAGGTAGGCCATACTACCAAAATTTTTTTGTAGGTATTTATTAATGTTTATCCCATATAGCCCGGTAGTGTAGTGGTCAATCATGGGGGACTCTGGATCCCTCGACAGCGGTTCGAATCCGCTCCGGGCTATACTCCAAGAATTTCATTGCTGATATCCTTTGGATAACCGTAGAGGATAAATCTATTGATGAGCACTATAGAGGTTACCGTAATTATATTAACTCCAATAAGGAATAACTTTAATATTGGGGAAGATAATATCAAACCCAATTTTTTATAATCATGAAGTAATAGGGGGTATCCCTAAGTGTACAAAGATGAGTTGATAGGTCTTCACCAATTGCTATACCATATATGCAAATTACTCCAGGATAATGGGGTCTCGTTAGACGATTTCCAGGAGTATATGAGCTTGGAAATCAGCCCCCATCACATCCACAAAAGGAAAGAAGAACACAAATGTGCAGTACTCTTACTTTCTAAATGCATTTCTAAAGCTCTGGCGGAACACTATATTATGCCAAAGGCGCTTCCAAAAAGCTTTGACACGTTGGCGCAACGATGTAAGAAAGAGGCTCAAAAAGCTATTCCTAAATCCTAGAAATCTTTTATAGCCCGGTAGTGTAGTGGTCAATCATGCGGGCCTTTGGAGCCCGCGACAGCGGTTCGAATCCGCTCCGGGCTATACTTTTTCATGCTTTTGTCACATAATATCTTTGAAACATTTTTATATTCGTGTGATTCCTTATGAAAAATATGAAAAAACTGCTAATAATGGCGATTTTTATCTTTTTTATCCAGCCTGCTTATGGTATATCTTGCCCGAAAAATGTTCATATGCTTACTCCGGATTATAACTTCGCTGATGGAGTCTTGGTATTTAAGTATCTTGATATGGATGTGTCGGCAGGCGGCGTACAGGATAAAGTAACTACTAAGCCTAGTGAATTACTTACCGGAGAAGTAAATTGGATATGGGGCCCTAACTGTCCTGAATGCTTGGTATATGTCAATTCTTTTGGCTCATGGGATCTTACTTCCCCAGTAACCGAGATATTCTCAGGATATAAAGGTGGAGTTACTTCTACAGTTAAGATTCCTTTCTCATTCAAAGCACCAGCTACTCCGGGCACATATAGATTTAGAATTATATTTGCGTTTGACAAGGGACCATCTAGTGATTTCCATGCTTCAAATCTTTGCAGCCAGGTAGAATGTGAAGAAAAGGGGGAATGTCATATCCTCATTGCTGAAGGAGAGGTTATCGTTACTGAGCCTGGGGTCAATAATACTTTACCTCCTTCTATTGATATAATAAGTCCTATTTCAACTTCTGTTTCGGGAATAGTGACCACAGAAGTAGGATCAGTAATAACAATCAATGCTAAGGCAGATAAGCCTGTGAATTTTTCAGTTGAGATAGACGGCAATAAGGTTTCTGACATTCTGCCTTACAGCTGGAACACCTTTAATCTCTCAGAAGGAAGTCATACTATAGCGGTTATCGGTAGAGACAACATAGGGAATGTAGTAAGAAAGGAAATTACAGTAATTCTTACTAATACAACGTTATCGCTGGGCCAGCAGCCTATATTATTATGGAGCTATGAAGCAATTGGAGAAGTAAACTCTATTGATGTTTCACCAGACGGAAAGTATATCGCTGCAGGCACTAGTGTTGGGGTCTTTTATCTATTCGGAAATAATGGGGAAGTAATATTAGATTCCAAATTTCTAAGGGGAGTAAGAAAGACGGCTATATCCTCTGGTGGAGAATACATAGCATTAAGTACGGAGAATGTTCTATATTATCTTCAGAAAAATGGAACGATCCTGTGGAACACTTCTTTTCCCGTAGCAGTAAACAGTATATCTATAACTCCAGACGGAGAGTTTGTAGCAGTAGGATCTGGAAACATCATAAAATATTTTGATAAAAATGGAGTAGAACTTTGGAGCTATTCAACATCCAATAATATAAATGACGTTTCAATATCTTCTGATGGGGAATATATAGCCGCAGCCTCTGGCAATGTTATCTATTACTTAAAAGGAGACGGCTCGCTAGACTGGACTTTTTCTGCTTCAAGAGAACTTAAGGATTTATCAATTACGTCTGACGGGGCCTTTATTGCTGCGACAACTGAAAATACCCTATATTACTTAGACAAAGTTGCATCAATATTGTGGAATTATTCTGGAAATAATTTTAAAAGCGTTACAGTTGCTTCGAATGGAGAGATAATCACCGTTACCTCTGGATCAACAATAATTCTTCTGGAGAGAAGAGGCAGAGTAGTTTCTAGATTCCTAGCAGACGGTGAAATAACTCTTACAGATCTTTCTTCACAAGGGGATTATCTTGCTTATGCTTCCAGTAAAAAACTCTATTTTCTAGATAATTCAGGCCGGAGGATAGTCGCGACGCCCAGTATTCCTAGATACCTGTTGCCTACTGGAGTGGCAGTGCTTTTTTTAGCGATTGTAGTTTTACTACTACGCCGTAAGATGAGAGTGGTCGTCAAAAAAGAAGAGAAGCCATTAAAAATCGAGTCTAGTGAGATCAGAATATCTAAGGAAAAAGAGCCATTACGGGAGCAGTACGGCAAAGTTCTTGTAAAAGTTGTTAATTCAAGAACAAAAAAACCTATCCCCCTAGCTTCTGTTTCGCTTAGAGGTCTTGTAAAAACAACAGATGAGAGAGGAGAAGCGTCCTTTGAGAACGTGCCATTAAGAAGGGCAGAATTATCGGTTGTAAAAGAGGAATATGAAGAACAAATTGAAGTATTTGACGTAGATATCGAGAATAAGATAATTATAGAAATGAACCCAAGAAGCATACTTACTCAAGAGCAACGTGAAGAAATCCAGAGGAGTCTAGAGATTCTTAAAGGTGCATATGAAAAAGTCTCAACGCTAGATACGTGTATACCTAACTATTATGTTTCAGTAGCCGAGAGAATAGCTAAGATAATTGAAATGGCAGGTTATTCGCCTGAAGTTTTTAAGTCCGAGAAGGAGCTGGAAAAAGTACTTGATTATTTAATCACAAAATTTCAGGATATATGCAAAGAACTTTCTGAAATAATGGTAGATTGGAGGAATATAAAGATTTATAAAGCGGCCGGAAAGCTTGATCCTAGTAACTGTATGGCCGGAGAGATTGATGAGAAAGTTGATGAACTTCAAGATCTCGACGCATTAGCTGGACGAGGATTACTGTATCTTAGGGAGGAGATACGGAGCGTAGACAAGCTTATTATATCAAAAATGGATGAGCTTACCGTTCTGCCTGTATCCAGTTTATGGAAGATTTCTAAATATCTGGCTGATGAAGCATCTAGTAAGGAGAAAGTTGAAAAAGCAATTAATGTATTTCTCTCCAAGATAATATTAAACTATTCCAAAGATATGTTAGAGAATGATTCCATCGTAAAGAGACTAAAATTTGCTCTTGTCTAATCTTCGCCTATCACGACATCGCCTACACTGGATTCTCTATCATCTTGTTTAAATCTCTGCATTCCAATAGTTACTCTGCCCATAAACCAGATAAAAGTTAAAACTAGAATACTGCCATATGCAACAAAAGCAATAAAAATCTGGTTCTTTTGTTTGTAAAGAATTTGTAGTTCTTCGGCAATGCGTTCTGCGTCTTTAATCTCGCCTGCTTTTCTATACAGACTTTCCGCCGTTTCATAATTTTTTATTGCGCTTTCGTAGTTAGTAGAAACTTCATCATAGTCAAGAGGATTGTATACGAAATAAAATGTTCCTTCTCCCTCACCCAACTGGAACATCTTGCTTCTAGCATTACGTAACATTATTTCTGCCTTTTTAACATCTTCAGATGCAGAGAGCAATGATTTCTCATATCTATCCTGCAATAACTGTTGTGTCTGTTGGTATTCTCTTGCTTTTTTCTCATCACCTGAATATTTAGAGATCTCTGACATTCTCTTGTATAATAACGATGCCACTTTATAGTCGTTCTCCTTGGTTTCTGCGGCTTTATTTTCTAGATCCTTTAAGACATTCTTTGCAAATCTTTGCCAGAGATTTTGAGCTGCCGTCACGCTTTTACTTGATTGCAATTTGAGTTCTGCGTCCTCTAGGTTCTCATCTCCGATTCTAATCTTATTTAAAGCACTATTAGCTTTAATTATTGCATCAGCAGAACTGATTAATTTTCCATCTATAAGATCTTTCTCAGAGTCTTCCAAATAACTTAGAAGTGACCTCACTCCACTATACACCGACATCACCATCGCGATCTTACGAATCTCGGTTTTCCCCTTAGCATTTTCGAGAAGGAGAAGGGTATCCTGTATTAGAGACTTCTCTTCTTGGCTATCCGTTGAAGCACTCAGATTTTTAAGATAGCCGGTGGCTTCTTCAATTCCTGGAAAATAGACAGTGACATACAGATAAATGGTTTGTTTTCCAGCGTAGTGAGTTTTTAGGTCATATGCCCAGTCCTTATCCCCTAAACTGGCATCTGGAGGTAGAGTAATACTAAAGCTATAATTTTCAGATTCTCCTGGAGCTATATAATCATCGCCCTTAATGCTTACCCATCCTTTTGGACCATTGGTAAGAGAAAAACTTAATCCTTCTATGGGAGTAAATCCACCAACTTCGCTAATTGTTATTATTCTAGTAGTAGTGTCCTTTCCCGGCTCGAAGGTGATCTTACCCATATCTATTGTTTTTTTGCTTATTTCCATTTTCGGTTGTGGTATAGTATATTTAGCTTCTTGAGGCTCTGACGTGATCACACTTGTAGAAGTAATGATTGGTTTAATATTATATGTGCCGGGTTTTAGTCCCTTTTGGGGTATAGTGACGTTTACTTGGATGTTTTTGGATTCAAGAGGATCAAGGTCCCCTATCTCCCCAGAGTATAGAAGTTCTGCAGGACCGATCTCCGCTATTAAGACTGTAACGTTAGAAGCGTTTTTATATCCATAATATTCCTCAACTGTTAATATTCGTTTAAAGGATGTTCCAGCCTTGACATTCCCCCAGTCTACTTTGTCCCAGATAGCCCTTATTGTTGGATTGGGATAATTTATCTTTACTGTGAATCCTGTAATATTCTGAGACGCTAAATTAGTGCCGGTTATTGAGAGAACTCCGCCAGTATATGTCTTTTCTTCCATAGAGGAAGATGCATAGAATGTTACTGTTATATCCTTGTGCGTGTTTGGATTAAGATAGAAACTCTTTGAAGCATCATCTATTGAAGCCGTAATACCGTCAATACCATAGAATGATACGCTTAAATCCTGAATATTCCTACCAGATTCATTGCCTAAAGTTACTCTTATAACCCTCGTTAGCGAGAAAGTTTCCCCCTTTGGTTTATCAAAATCATAGATAAGTTCTTTATCTCCTAGAAAACTTGCAGTTGCATCTGCATATGTAAGAGGAACTAACAAAAGGAAACAGAATAATATAATTAAATATTTAATACTCACTTTGGCTCACCTGCACTAACTCGTTTCCCAAAAAATATTCGTAAGTATCTATGTTCCAAGCTTTTATTCTGTGTATGAGGTAAACTGTTATTATAATTAGTAGAACTGTAATTCCACTAAAATATGCTGCGAGTCCTAGAAGTAAAGAATTCATTTGTTTTTGGATTTCTACAAGATTATTCTCAACTTTTATTTCCCACGCTGATTCATGGTGGTACTGGTAGTACTTTTGAGCTTCCTTGAATTTTATCAAAGCACTTCTGGCTAGAACATATGATTTTATTTTTGAAGGAAAATATCCCCCCCGGAGTTCTGCTGATTTTTTATATTCGTCTTCAGCCTGCGAAAAAAATGAATTTGCTCTTTGCATGTCTTTATCGTAGCTTTCTTTTAAACTCGCCTCTTTTATCCGATAATTTGTTGCCTCAAGGGTTTCGCCAGCGGCCTCAAAAGCTCGCGATGCAGCTCCGTAAAAATCTATCTTCCTTTTTGTAATTTCTGTTGTGTCAGCTTCCCTTACGTAGGCATTAGCTTGTGTAGTCAATAAGTCGATAACCGCCTGCCTAGCAGAGTTTACAAGGTCTGTGGCTTCAACTCCAAAGTTCTCTTTCATTCTATCCAATTGAGGGATATCCTCAGTTGCCAGCTTTTTGGCTATCTCAACTGATTTTTCATGATCCTCCGAGATATCCGACACTGCAAGGAGATACGCTTTATCAAACTGTAAAAGGAATTCTTTAGTGGCTATTGAAAAATCGGCCACATACTTAGGGCAGGAGGCTCTTTCTCGTCCGTATAATATTAGGAGAATGTCTTGTTTCACATCATTTAAAAGAGGATATTTATCGAATGCTTGAGATTGAAGTCCCCTTATCTCGGAAGCTAAGCTGGTACAACTCTGTGCAAAAACAGGGGATGAGAAAGTTAGAATTATCAATGCAAATGTTAAGATTATTTTAAGGTCCATACACCTGAAAGCATTTATATTTAACGTCTTTATATAATTTAAGTGGAATTTCATGCCTTATGCATTTATAGGTGTAGGACAATGCGGCGGAGGTATAGTTGATGCCGCCTTTTATGACAAAAATATGTTTAAAGTAGCGGTTCCGATAGCTATAAACTCCGCCACAATGGATCTTCAAACGTTGAAACACATAGGGAGAGAATATTGGGTAGGGATGTCTAGGGATAGGGGTTTCATTGACGGTACTATAGATGGATTTGAACACTTTGTAAGTGGAGGATATGGTAAGAATAGAGCTAAAGCTTATGAGGACGCCTTAAAATATGAGGATACAATAAGGGATATAATAATTGAGCGCGCAAGAGTAAAGGGTGCAACAGATGATAGAGGAGTAGGCATCCCTGTCGCCTTTATAGTTTTTGGGCTTGGGGGAGGTACTGGCAGTGGCGCCTCTCCCGTTATAGCTAAGGTCTTACGGGAGATGGGGATCCCGGTAATTGCTGTTGTGGTTTTGCCGGCTAGTCATGAGGGTGGGCTTACTGCTAAGAATGCAGTAGAAAGTCTTAATATTCTAGTAGAACATGTAGATTCAGTAGTTCTGGTTGACAATCAAAAATTGGCCTATGCTGAGAGCGCAGAAACCCTTTATCAACGTTACAATGAATATGTAGCGAGAAGCCTAAGGGATATTGTGATAGGTACTGCGCTTGAGAGGATAAATCCTGCAGATTTTGAGGGATATGCGCCTGTGATTGATTTGAAGGATATGATTGCCGCTACCTCTTTTACATTAGGTAAGAAGACTAAGCCTGGATTTGCGTGCCTTGGGAGAGCTAGTGAAAAGACTAGAGACCTACTGCACTATATACTACCAATAGGAGGCTATAAAGAAATAGACGTTATAAGTCTGCTTTATAGAGCTTTTATGAAGCTAACTGTCGAGGACGTTAGAGCTGAAGACGCTGAAAAGAATCTCGTGTTATTAAGATTACCACCTGTCTATATAACTAAATCTGGAAAGATTAATACTAGCATGGCTAAGCAGGTTATGGAGGAGAGGTCCAGATTAGGGGAGACGCACTTCGGCGTTTCTCTCACTAAGAGGAATCTCGCTACGGCTACTGTACTTTTAACTTATAGGCCAAACCAGATTGCAAGACTAAAGGTGCTCAGCCAGCTCGCAGGGCAATATACAGATATTTCTCTTAAAGTACTTGAGGAATATGAAAAGGATTTTGCTCTCGAAGAGTTACCTGAGGAGATAGAGGTAGAAGAATGAATGAATATGCTCTCGCTACTCTGACTATAATAATTATACTTGGAGCGGGATTTGGACTTTTGATTTATTTTGGTATTGATGTTGTGACATATTTTGGTGTAGGGCTTGTTGTCGCCTCTATCGTAGGAAGTGTTATCTATACATGGTGGAGAAGTCAGAGCGATAAGACTATTGAGCGTCTTAAATTGGAGATTTTGACAAAAATTAAAAGGGAATTGGAAGACGTTGAGAGCCTTGTTGAAGAGGCGTCAAAAATCACAGATATGGCTCCTATCTCTACGAAATTAACACTCTTGAGAGAGAACCTAGTAAAGCAGAAATTTTTCGATAACCATTTCAATATCAATAAGACTATAAGGAAATATACCCTTACTTTTATTGAGCAAGAGGCCAGAAAAGTAGAGCAGAGGCTTAGAAGCTTAGAAGCCCTAGCAGCGGGAGCATGTAGACCTGAGCTTGAGAAATTTATAAAGGACCTGCAATCCAAGCTTGAAAAACTTTTAGATGCGGGGTATGGTATTGAAGAAGATATTAGCGAGTTTAATATAATTGCTGCACAGCCATCGCAGAGTTTGAGAGAGATGATAGAGAAGAAAATGAGGCTCTCTGAAAAATTCGAGGAGGTTCTTGATAAATGCGTTGAAGAGGCGGTTTCAGTTGCTACGGCTAGCAGGAGATTCGGCGACACCTCGACCTTAGAGTCCAGCGTGCTAGAGGTAAAGAAGATGAAGAGCGACTTTGATAACGCAGTTTTTTTACTGGTTAAGGCGAGGAATGAGTTGAAGGATATTTTGAGAGATGTCTTCTCTAGGCAACATAGTAAGCTTATCTCACATGTTAAAGAGATTTATAGCCTCTTAAGCGCCAATCATGTAGGCGAGAAATATAAGACGGTCATTAGAGATATAAGAGACGAACTTTTATCTCTTAATGACCCAGGAAGAATTCAAGAGTTAAGGGAACTTGAAAGAGAATTCAAGAACAAAACAGCATACGTTGTAACCGATCTTTTCGAAGAAATGGTTGAGTTAGAAAAAAACATAAATATCTATAAACCACATGAGAAAGTTTGGACTTCTGACAAGAAGATCCCCGAACTAGTTAACAAAGTAAACCCTTCAGACGAACTTGAAGTATTCGCAAAGAACGCTAGAAAAGCTCTCAAGTGCCTTGTGAATCAACTTGAGAAAGATGTCGGTTTTCTTAAAATAATAGAGAACTACGCTAAAGTGGAACCTATTATTAGTAGGAAATTAAATGAGAGGGGAGTACTAACTATTTCAGATTTGAATGTAAAGTATGCAGACAAGTTTATGTTACTATACAGTCTGAAAAATGAGGATACAACCTATGAAGAGGATCCCCCCACATTAACTCTTAAATCTAAGGTGGCAGCAGAGTTGAAGAATAAGCTATTAAAGAAGAAAAGGTCTTAGTCATGGAGGATTATTCTACTAGGTGGAGCATTATAGCCTCCGGCGAAGGAGCCAACCGCATCTCTTTCTTATATTACGCGAAATATAGAAATCCCGCAATTGAGGATAGGGTTCTTCTCCTTAATACAACTACGGCCGATGTAAAACCTGAAAAAACTTTTGAATATATGTTAACTAAGAACCCCCGATTTCAGGAAATCTATGAAAAGATAAAGCGAGAAAAGATATGTATTTTTGGTAAATCGCCTTCTGGAGCCGGAAATAACTGGAAAGTAGGTGAAAACGAAGCAAGAGACGATTTCGACACTATAAGAAGATACATAGAGAACCTTAAGCTTGGAGGGCGGGATGTAATATTCGGGATATCTACTCTAGGCGGCGGAACTGGTAATGGATCTCTACCCTTTATAATATATCAACTGAAATATGGGAGTGAGGCTTTAATACTTGGGCAGAACAGTTTTATAGCTTTAGGGATAATGCCCTATGATTTCGAAGCTCCTCAGAGATTTTTTAATACCATCTGTGGCATCGCTCGGCTTTTAAAGTATGGTCCGAGGGGAGTGCAGAATGCGGATATGTTATTATTAGCTGATAACACTCAAATTGAGAGACTTCTCGGAATCACAGAGTCTTTCAAGGAGGAGAGATACTACAGAATAAATGAAGAGATAATTAAAGCCATAAACATGATGATAGCTCCTGGAGGTCCTGGGGCAAGGTCAACTATTGATGTAGCTGATTATTATCAGCTTCCAAGCAATATAGGAACTTATCATTTTACTCCTTGTATGAGTCTTGGAAATGATCCGGAAGTATTTGGAATAGAGACCGCTTTGGAAACGGCTATGGATCGCCCTATGGCCCCGGTAGACCCAAAAACAGCTACTATGGCATATGTAATTGTTGTGGCACCTAAAAAATATGTTGAAAATGGCACCTTTACTCAGGAAGGGTTAGAGGATATAACGAGAGATTGGGCAGTCAAAAACTTAGCTGGGCGTAGAGGAGGTATTTTGAGATATTCCAGCCTGGTTGCCAGCAGAGAGATAGAAACCTTGGATGTTATGATATTACTAGGAGGCTTCAGTCTGAAGGACATATTCTCTAAAGCTCTTCAGAAATATTACGATTTTAAGGATAGCTTGGAAATAGAAGGAAAAGAAGTAGAGCTTGCTGACGAAAACAACCCAAGAATCAAGGTGAGAATAAATATCGATGATATAGAAACTATAGAATCTCGGATAAAGGAGTATATTAGGCTTACAGAAGATAGAATTAAAAGAGCTAGAGAAGAAGAAATTGATTTAAAAGAAAAGCTCTTAGAGTGGGGATTTGGAAAATCCACTCCCTAATGTTACATTGCCCCAATTATGTCGCCTCTTGTTATGATCCCTACAAGCTTTCCTCTCTCTACAACCGGGAGCCTGTTTATATTGTGAGATGACATCAGTCTAGCAGCCTCTTCTAGTGAGGCTGTAGATTTAATGGTGATAACTTTTTTAGTCATTATATCTCCTACCCTCATTGACGAAGCCTTCTTAATTTTTTCTAGAGCCTCCTTTAATTCAAGCTTCATTCGCACCGGAAGTTCAAGCAAGTCAAAGGGAGATGGCAACAGCGTGGTTATACTCATGTAAGGTGGCTCTAACAGTTTCATTATATCTGTCTCGCTGATAACTCCTATTACTTTACTATTTGAGACTACAGGGGCTCCGCTTATTTTTTTCTTCCTTAATATTTTCGCTGCGTCGTAGATTGAATCTTCTGGAGTAAATACGACGACATGCTTATTCATAACATCTTTCACTTTAACCACTGCTATTCCTCCTAGGGGTGTATCCCTATGTTTCCTAATCCTTCCCACTCTTTGTATCCCATCATTATATTCATGTTTTGAACTGCTTGCCCAGAGGCACCTTTAACGAGGTTGTCTAGGGCTGAAACTATTATGAGCCTCTTCCTCTCTTTATCTACTTCAAAGCATCCTATGTCGCAATAGTTAGATCCTCTAACAGCGCTAAGTCTTGGTATTTCACCTGCGCTTAATATCCTTATGAAAGGCTCATCATCGTAGAATTCTTGGTAAAGGTTTCTAATGGTTTCACTGTCAATCTCTTTCCGTAGAAAGCAGTGTATTGTACTTGAGATCCCTCTAATTACAGGGACAAGATGAGGGACAAAAGATAACTTTACTCTTTCATTAAATACTCTCAGCTCCTGTTCCATCTCAGGTAGATGCCGATGGTATATAACATTGTAGGGTAAGACACTTTCAGCTGCATTGGGGAAATGGGTCTTCTCCTTTGGAGATGCTCCTGCTCCAGAAATGCCGCTTTTAGAGTCTACAGCAATCTTTTCTACATCGATTATATTTTCTTTTATTATAGGAGCTAAAGCTAATATTACGCTAGTCGGATAACATCCAGGGTTTGCCACAAAAGAAGATGCCTTTATTTTGTTGCGGTAAAGTTCAGGAAGTCCATAAACTGCTTTTAGTTCGGGATGCTCATGTTTAATGCCATAGTACCTCTCATATATTCTGACATCTCTAAATCTGAAATCACCGCTCAGGTCAACGAATTTCGTTTCTAACTTTAAAAGTACACTTGCTAGTTTCATTGAGAAGCCATGCGGTGTTGCTAAGAAGACAAAATCACATTTTCTAGCTACTTCCTCTGGACTAAGGTTCTCAAATTTTAGGTCAAGTATGTCTCTCAAGTGAGGATGAACCGTATAAACCTTTTCTGTTGAAGTTCTTGAAGTTGCACAGGTAATTTCGCATTTTCTATGTTTTGAAAGTATCCTTAAGAGTTCTCCACCCGTGTATCCGGTTGCGCCTATGATTCCGACTTTCATTTCACAGCCTTCTTCTTTGTGCTATTTAAGCGAGGTACTACCTTGAACAAAATTATTACGACAAGGAGAATAACGAGAACCTCCTTTAGGCCGAATAATACCATTTTTACACCTTGCAAAGTTATTTAATCTGAAAGATATAAAAAAACCTTTGGGATGCTAGGAAAGCTGAAAGATATCGTAGGCAAGGAGAATTTCTCTGCCTCAAAAGAAGATTTAATTTCTTATTCCAAAGATTTTTCGCATTATGAGGTACTCCCATTAGCGATAGTAAGACCGAAAAACGCCGAACAAGTTATCAAGATTGTTAAGTTTGCAAGGGATAATAGACTCTCGCTTATCCCTAGGGGTGCAGGCACTAATACATGTGGGCAGACTGTAGGTAGTGGGATAATTATTGATATGACGCAGATGAACAAAATATTAGAAATTAATGAAAAGGATTTTTACTGCATAGTACAACCTGGTGTGGTATTAGATGAACTCAATCGAGAGCTTCGGTTTAAGGGACTATTTTTTCCACCTGATCCTGCAAGTTCTAAAGCATGTACAATAGGCGGCATGGTAGCTAATAATTCTTCAGGACTTCATGCAGTTAAGTACGGCGTAACTAAGGACTATGTTTTGTCATTAAAGGTTGTTTTGCCTAATGGTGAGATGATTAAGACAGGCTCCCTTGCTTCCAAATCTTCGTCGGGGTATAACTTAACCCGACTCCTTGTAGGAAGTGAGGGAACTTTAGGTATTTTTACCGAGATAGCTCTTCGAATACTTCCCCTGCCAGAAAGCTCTCGAACGCTCGTATTCGGTTTACATAGCGTAGAACAAGCGGAACCTCTAGTACAAGAAATTTTAAGAGAATCGAGTCCTGCCGCATTAGAAATTATGGACGAGATATGCGTCTTTTCTCTGAGAAAAAGATATAATCTAGACTTTTCTCGTGAGGTATTGCTTGCGGTAGAGTTTCAAGGCAGTACTGAAGAAGTTGAGAGAGGGATAAATTCGATAGAAAAACTTGGAAGCACTATAGAAATGCGTGAAGACATCTGGGAATATAGGAAAAAACTCGTACCGGCGCTTATGAATTATAGGAAGGGAGCCATCCCTTATGCGGTTACTGAGGATATAGGGGTTCCTATATCCATGGTAGTTGAAGCTATACTAAAAATCAAAACAATATATAGAGAAGCTGGATTTGAAGTAGCTGTTTATGGTCATTGCGGTGATGGAAATCTTCATATGCGGGTTTTTTCAGATGAGAATGCGTTTCAAGAGCTTATTGAGATTTCAGGGAAAGTTTATGACTATGTTTTGAGTATAGGAGGCACGATAACAGCTGAACATGGAGTTGGGATGCTGAGAAGCGGATATTTAATAAAGGAACATGGCAAAGCTTATGGATTGATGAAAAAAATCAAGAAAGCAATAGATCCAGATAGCATTATGAACCCTGGGAAAATCTTAGAGGAGGTATGAGATGGTCAAGCAGAAGCTTATGATACCGGGACCTGTGAGTCTTACGCCTGAGGTACTTCAGGAAATGGCACGTCCCTTAATAGGGCATAGAACCCCAGATTTTGAAGAAATTTTAATCAAATGCTGGGACAACATGAAAGAGATAATGCGTACAAAAAATGATATAATACTTATAACCGGGTCAGGTACCGCCGGCATGGATGCCGCCATAGCTAGTACTATTGAGGAAGGAGATGAATGTGTATGTATAATGGGCGGCAAGTTTGGAGAGCGGATGGCAGATATTGTAAGAAGTTATGGCGGTATTCCAAGAGAGGTTAAAGTTGATTGGGGGAAAGGGGTTGACCCGGACGATGTCGAAAGAGTGGTGGAAGAGAGTGACGCAAAGGCGATAACCCTTACTCATAATGAGACCTCAACCGGAGTTATACATGATGCGAAGGCTATTGGAGAGATTGCACAGAAGCATGGGCTTCTCTTCATAATGGATGGGATTACTTCGGTTGGCGGCGATTTAGTTGAGGTTGATAGGTGGGGAGTTGATATTTGTATCGTCGGCTCGCAGAAATGCCTTGCAGCACCCCCGGGTTTGGCTATGTTAAGCGTTAGTGAAGATGCCTGGGGAGTAATATCTAATAATAACACCAGAAATTTTTATCTTAATCTCGCTTCTTACAAAAAATCACTTAAGAAGAATACGACTCCCTTCACCCCCTCAGTTAGTCTTGTATATGGGTTGTCTAAGGCATTAGATGCGGTTTTAAAAGAGGGCATGGAAAATAGAATACAGAGGCATAGAACTTTAGCTAAGGCCACAAGAGAAGCTGTTAAGGCGATGAACTTAGAGCTTTTCGCAGATGAAAAGGTTGCATCTAACACTGTTACTTCTATACGGATACCAGAGAAGTTAACTGATGAGGATGTCAGAGGAAGAATGAAAAGAGAATTCGGAATTCTTCTCGCTGGAGGTCAAGCACAGGTTAAAGGAAAAATTTTCCGCATTGGACATATGGGTAACGTTGATTATTTGGATTTGTTGACAGTACTTTCGGCACTAGAGATAGTCCTAAAGAAATCCGGTCATGGATTAGTGTTAGGTGAGGGAGTTAGCGCTGCCCAGGAGATAATTTCTAATGAAATCGGTTGAGATAACTGAAAAGAATCTTGAAGAGAAGTTTAGGACTTTGGCTGAGGAGTCTCCGAACATGATTTTTATTAACCAGGGGGGCAGGGTGGTTTATGCTAATAGGATGTGTGAGGAGGTGA
>Ga0180886_121_pt1 | contig 63073 bp, 65 predicted proteins | sample Deesub1362A_J573_FD_124183 | JGI IMG/M metagenome (GOLD analysis project Ga0180886, IMG submission 124183) | Candidatus Hydrothermarchaeota archaeon JdFR-18 | reverse complement strand
ATCAACCTTAACCCGACCACGCCCATAGACTACGTGCCCAGGTTCGGCTCAGCCCTCAAGCTCTCAGGCGAGGTCCAGAGCAAGGCCATCGAGATACTTAAAAAAGCCATGGAGCAAGAGCTCACCTCAGGCAGGGGGCCCACGGGCGTCTCAGCCGCAGCCATATACATCGCCAGCGTCCTGCTCGGCGAAAGAAGGACCCAGCGGGAGGTCGCCGACGTAGCCGGCGTAACCGAGGTCACCATCAGAAACAGATACAAGGAGCTAGCCGAAAGACTAGACATCGAAATCACCATCTAAGACTACTTTTTCTCAAAAAAAGGGAAAAAAAGCAAAGGTAAGAGAAGCCTGGAGTTGGTGGCAAATTCGGGGGATAGGGGAGAACTCTCTTACCTTTGCCTGGTTACTAAAAATGATAATTTACATATAAAAAACTTTTGTATGAATATTCAAACTATTTATACATTATAAGGATTTAAATTTGGATAAAAATTGGATAAAAGTCATAATATTTTAAAATTTATTGGATTTATATACAAATTGTTCCTATTATTTTTGAAAATTCTTCAGTAGCTTCCCGTGGGTCAGAAGCTTGATATATCCCTCTTCCTATTATTTCAAAATCTGCACCTGATCTTATAGCATCACCTACCTTAGCGCCCTGTGCCTTTATACCGGGGGATATTATTATGAGATCTCCCACAGTTTTTCGTAATATCTTTATTCTTTCAGGCCTTGTTGCAGGAGCTACAATGCCATATGCATAGCGTCTAGCTATCTCTGCTATCCTTTCTGCTCCAGTAGTAAGGAAATCTTTTGAGCCTGGATGGCTCATTTCTGCTACTACAAAAATTTCGGCGACTTCTGAGCATGCTTTTATTACGTCTTCGCCAACGAAGCCGTGAACAATTACGTAATCAGCCCCGTTATTTTGAGCTAGCTGGCAAATTTTTTGGCTTATTATGGGGATATCAGCTACTTTAAAGTCTGCTATTATTGGATTTCCGAATTTCTTCAACTCTCGTAAAAACCTTATTCCTGTTGGAAGAATTAAGGGATATCCGACTTTTATTGCGTCAACTAAATCGGATACTTCTCCCGCTATCCGTAAAGCTTCTTTTTTCGAATCCACATCTAAGGCCAGTATGATACCACTCTTTTTTTTCAATCCAATCTCTCCATTAGTGCAGCTACTATTAGAGGGAATAGTACGGTAACGTCCCCTACTACTGATACGAATTTCCCTGTTTCTCTTCCTTTTCCCCACGAAATGCCTTCTTCCAGCTTAGCGCCGCTGAGACTTCCTGCTTCATCTCTATCCATGGTTATTTGAATCCCGTAGTCGATCCCATCTTTAAGGAGATTGGCTCCAAGAATATAATGTTTTGGAACACCTCCGCCAAGAAATACTCCTCCCGTTTTTTCGGATTGGAATACCATTTCTACCAGATCATGCATGTCTTTTAATGAATTTAATACTATCTTATTATGTTGAGAGAAAAAATAAAGCTGTAATCCCAGCATAGAGTCTATTAATGCCGGCGAGAATATTGGCACTTTTTTTTCGTAGGCGTTACGTAGTATTGACTCCTCATCATCTATTCTTGAACCTATCTCCCATAATAGTTCTTTGACTGAGATATTCTCTCTCTTCTCTTCACTTATGTCACCTAGCATTTCTTGGACTTTATCTTCGAAGGTCTCGAAGTTACCGATTTTTGTATAAATGTTCCCGATTCTCCCGATCTTCTTTTTCTTTAATTTTCTATCATCTGCTGTAAAGTCTCCTACATAGTGGCAGCCTTTAAAAGACTCTATGAGGTCATGAACCATATTGGCTCCGTTTGTAACTATAGCGTCTACGTATCCTTTTCTAATGAGTTCGGATACAATGCCTCGTAAACCTGAAGCGGATAATGGTCCGGCCATTCCTAGAAATACTGTTGATTCTTTAATCATTTCCTCAAAAATGTCTACAGCCTTAGCGACACTTCCAGCTCCTAAAACTCCTGCTTTTTTATACTCATGAATTAAAGAATTAACACTCATTATTCCTCTTATTTTCATATTCCCTACTTTTTTCAATTATTTCACCTTTTTAAGCTCTTTCAAGGCTTTTTCTAATTCGTATAGTCTTGCCATAATGTCGTTTATCTTATTTTCTACCCTCTTTTTTTCAGAGTTATAGGTCCTACCGGTTATCTCTCCAGAAGCCTTCTTTCTTCTTAACTCTTCGAGCACGATATCCATTTTTTCTTTTTCTTTTTTCAGGTCTCTGATTTCTTTTGCTATACTAACTCTTTTATTTACAGTTTCAATTTTCTTCTCGAAACCTGTGAAAGTCCTTCTCTTAAGGTTATTTATTACCCGGAATTCTTGTAGCGTTTTCCTCTTTTCTAACATACTTCTTGTCACATAAACCATACCAATAGACAGGGCAAGTATTACTGCTATGAAAGCGGCCAAAAAGTTGTTTATATTGAAGCTCTTTTCTTCTGACTTTATAACAATAGGACTCTCTTGGAGTCCTTCGATTCTCTCATCAAGGCTTTTTCCTATCTCCTCTATTTGTCTTTCAAGGGCTGATTGAACGCCTAGATTTGCTAAATTTTTAGCTTGTAGTGCTAGCCGATACGAATCCCTAGCATATTCAATAGAGTCAGTAGAGCTTATGTATGCTTCATAGGGAGAATACTCTGGGTATTCGGGATTGTTTTTAATTCTCGCTATTACAACAAGGTCCTTTGCTTTCTCTAAAAGCGCATATGCTTTATTATATGTATCGTTTGCATTACTCAGATTTATATTGTGTTCTGCGGCGTTAGTTATTCCGCTCCGGGTATCATTAATGATGAACTCTGCCTCTAAGATGAAATCCTCGGCTTTCTTTATTTGTTCCTCAGCGAGTTCTTTGTAGTTAGCATACTCTATTTTTACTGGGAAGCCGTCTCTAATAGCGGATAAATCTTTAATTGTTATAGGTATTGCTTCATAGGATATTTTTTCTCTCCCTCCCTCTAGAGTCTTATCAGCTGGAGGAGTTATATTGCCGAACTGGTATCCTACGGGAGTTTTAAACTCAATGTAGACCCTTCCGGGTATCCATGGATATTTACCTAGCGCTAAGCCGCTTAAAACGTTTATGTTTTCACCTCTAAAGAGCATATCCGTTCTGCGATATTTGAGTATAATCCATCTCTTCTCTCCTCGCCACATTGTCAGGTTTACTGTTATAATCGTATTTTTATTTGAAGTAAAAACGCTGTATTTAGAGGGTTCACCTATGACTTCTACCTCTACATCTTGGGCATCTCCTCTAGCAAAATAAATCGAATCTCTAAAAAGATTACCAGTAGGACCTCCGACATTCTCTATATGGATGTTCTCCTCAACTAAAAAATCGTTTTCACCAAGAGTGTAGCTCAGGTTATGTGCCTTGATAAGTATCTCCTGAGCATTAACTCCGGGTACGAAAATAATAAACAAAACTAAATAGGCTAATTTCATCTCTATTTCTTTTTATACCCAGTTTAATTTAAATTTTTGTGGGAAAAATTTTTAGCTCTTTATTGCAACAGCAAGAGATTATTTCCTGCACTTGTTATGGTTATCAAAAGCATTTTAAACGTTGAATATAAATACGGGAAAATTAGAGAAGTCCTTACCCGGCGTAGCTCAACCTGGTAGAGCGGTGGACTGTAGATCCACTGGTTGCTGGTTCAAATCCGGCCGCCGGGACTACTAAAATTCTACTACTCTTTTTAGCTGAGCAGTAAAAGATCCCCAGATTTTGAGCTTGGTGGATAAGAAGCTATATCTTAAAAGAAAAAGCTGGAGATTAATTTAATTCCGCACAGCTGGTTAAAACGGTGGTATTCTTGCGGAATCTTTATAAATAATGGAACAAAAATGTTACACATGGAACAAAATTTAATCTTCGAAATTGTGGATGCCCTTCTAGGCGAGGAGCTTCATGCAAGGGCGCTGGCTAAAAAGCTGAAAACCAACCACATGACGGTTGTGAGAAAGTTGAGGGGGCTTGTAGAGGAGAATGTGTTAGACTTTAGGCTGGAGGGAAGAAATAAGGTCTACTTCCTTAAAAAGAGCGTGGAGGCTAGGAGCTATGCAATCATGACAGAACTCTATAAGTTGAACAAAACGCTGAGGAGGTATCCAGAATTGAGAAATATAGTTGCGAGCATCCAGAAAAACGCAAAGATAAAGCTTGCCGTTCTCTTTGGGAGCTATGCAAAAGGTATAGCAAAGGAAGGCAGTGACATAGACCTTTTCATAGAAACAAGAGATAGGAGCCTGAAACGGGAGTTGGAACTTCTGAATTCAAAGCTGAGCGTTAAAATTGGAGATTACGACAAGTCAAGTCTGCTCATTGGGGAAATTGAGAAAAATCATGTAATAGTAAAAGGAGCAGAATTGTACTATGAGAAAAACAGGTTTTTTTACTAAGTTGCATGAAGAAGGCAAGCTACAACTTGCTGAACCCAGTGAGGAGATAAAGGCAGCCTACCTGAAAAAATCTGAAAGCTACCTTGTATCCGCAAAGCTCCTCTTAGATAATGGTAGGCTAGAAGAATCCGTTTCTATGGCATACTATAGCATGTATTACATACTTCTCGCCCTACTTTTCAGGGTCGGTATAAAATGTGAAAATCACTCTGCTGCAATAATTCTGCTTAAAAAGATATTCAACATAGATAACTCAGAGATATCTTCAGCTAAAAGGGAGAGGATTGACAAGCAGTACTATGTCGATTTCTCCAGTGTCGAGGAAGAAGTCGAAGAATTAATTACTACAGCAGAGAGGTTCAATTCCAAAATTCTAGACTTTATAGAGAAACTGAATAGTGAAAAGATATCAGAGTTCAGGAAGAAGATGGAAAAGCTACTGAGGTAATATGCCAACCTTCATGGGATATTATAAAAATTATTAAAAGATTTTTGTCCTGATTTTTGGTTCAAGGTTTTTCACTTTTAAAGCCTTTCTAATGGGTTAGATTTTTTTCATTTTTCACTTTTCCAGTGCTCTTGGAAAATATATTAGGTGTTTAATTGAGAATAAAAAGTGTTAATGAGTATGTTAGGTTGTTAGAAGATAAAGGAAGTTTTAGCTTTATTTTTAATCTTTCTAGTGGTATCTTCTCTTGGATGTGCTGCGCCTACTAGCGTTAAAAAGAGAGATTTCGTTCAGCAACATGGTGTCCTCTCTTCCTTTGATGATCTAAAGAACTGCGGTTATGATGAAGAACTAATAGCTTTAATACAGAGTTTTTCAGAGCTAGATGCGGGGTTCGATCAGTCCCTTGCTGCTGGGGTTGCAGTAAAGATTTCTTCAGGATTAGAAGAACTTGAACCTATCGATCCCACGAGGCTTGAAGACTATGAGAGCTTCAAAAGAAACGTAGAGAGATTTAACAGGGTCTCTGATATAATCAAGGAGAACACTGGTAAGGATTTTGGAAAAATAACGATATCGCGAGGTAAATACGACGAAATAATGTCAACTGCAGTGAAATACGCTCCTCTTGTCAACTCTTATAACGAGCTAATCGAATCGTCTAAAAATCTTGATCCAGAGGATGAGGACTCGGTAAGGAGATTTTATATCGCGCTATTCCTAGTAGGCGTGGATATTGCGCTAATAAACTCGGGGGCAATCTACAAAGGGACATATAAGTCGGTCTGGGAGATAAACCAAGCGCTTGGACTGAGAGAAGTTGTTCCTTTCATAGGATACAAAGGATATGGTTTTCTCCTTTCATCCATACACTGGACGTTAAGGGGGTATATTGAAGGGTTTAAGAACGACGTTTATGAAGTTTTATTAGATGAGACCACGCAAGACCTTAAACGGGGCCTTAAGAACAAAGGAAAAGACATAAGCGCAACTATTGAAAAAACTCTACAGAGGTTATTGAGACGATAGAGTGATCCAAGAAGTAGGATCTCTTTAAGATGTAGTAATCAGTAGACGGAAACTTCACTCTCTAGTTCAGATCCTAGTATTCTTCTATTCGCCGGGACTACTAAATCTTCCAATCCGGGCGTGATTCTTGCCCTATTTCTGCGTGTTTTTTCCATTCCGCTTCTACGTCTAATTAAAAAACTATCATCAAATGTTTTAGATGGAGCATCCAAAAAATAGGAAATCCTATCGTTCAGGCTATCGGGGGGATTTCTAAGATTCTCGGGAGAGACCTGATAGAAAGCCTCAAAACGCTATTTAATACTTAGGCTTCCAGTCTGATTTCTCCGGCAGCGATAGGGTGAGCCAAGGGCCTACCCTCATAGAAGTCCCTCATCACCTTGTCAATCTTCCGCGAGATCGATTAAATATCTTCTATTTTCCGGATAGCTTCTTCTATTATCTTTGGTTCGATCCAGTATTCCTCGGGCTTTTCTATAAATTTCTCTAGTAATGCTACAGCATCTCTTCTGTCAATTACTCCTCTTTTTGTTGCCTCAAATATAATCCCAATGGTACCTTTGACCTGTAATCCTTCATTTTTTGCGGCGTCTCTACCTTCCCCTTCGTTCATGAGGACAAGAGAAGCTCCAACTTCTCTTGCCAACTGGATGGAATCGGCCTCCCCCTTGTGAATGCGATACTTTTTAATCAAGTGTTCAGAAGAGGATTCAGGATTTTTAATGTAGATGCTCTTGTCTATGTAATTCTGGATGAGTTCTGCATCTTCTTTTTCTAGGAGAGTTCCCTCTTCAACAACCTCTCTATAAACCTCACTTGTAATCGCCACTTTTTTATACAATGAGAAAAGGACATCCAAGCGACCTATTTTAGCGAGGTGAATTAGAGGCGTAGAATCGCTCACCACGATCATGTAGTGTCCTCGGCGAGTTCTTCTTTACCGTAGTGGATATACACTCCTCTTTTTCCAAGCTCCTCTAACGTCTCCCGTAGGGTGAGGCCCATAATATCTGCAGCTTCGCGCATAGTTATTTTGCCCTCTCTGTATAATTCTGCCACTTCATCTATGGACTCTTTTTTGCTGTACTCTCTAAGTATTCTCCTTATTCCGTCCCTTATAACTTCTGAAAGATTAGAATAGTGTTTGCCTATTAGATATTTCTCTACGTCTTTTTCCAATTCTCTGGGTATAGTTATAGTTTTTTTCACATACATATTTAATACCTCTTTTATGCGTATTGAATATTTAACGATATTAATTTTTTATCAACAACTCAACCAAGCTAATAAAATAGTTTTAGGCGTTTTTAGTTAGTAGTTTTAATTGTATGTTTTCTAGTTAAAACCTAAGCTTTTATCTAGTCGCTGGGACTGCTAAAATCTTCTACTCTGGCGTAATTTTTACCTATTTTTTGAAAATAGTTAGGGGTTTTCTTGCTCGATGTATCGTATTTTTTCTATTTCACTTCTATTTAACCAAATCTCCTCTTTAGAGTAGAACAAGCTGAAGCAAACCGGCTGATAGTTTTTTATTCTAGTTTGTTTTTTGGCTACTTAGTAAAATAGGATGTCAATATCTCTATAAATTTCTCTGGATCCCTAGTAGTTAATACAAGAGCCCTGAACACTCCGTTCTTTTTCTCAATTTCTACGGCAGGCTTATGCATACTCACATAAGCTAACCTTCTTCTCCAAATTCTAAGACCCCAACCTACATACCAAGGGATCTTTTCAATTACCCGGACTTTTTTGATTTCATTAAATGAGATCCTATAAGTAAAAGGGGGCATTATGGCTTCTACACCCTTAGATGTTATTCTAAACCGCATATTAAAAAAGGACCAATACGCTACTACAAGAATAGTGCTTACGGCCGCAAGGAGAGTAGGAGGGGCATCTGACATTTTATAAATACCTACAAGAGAGAATAATGTCGCGACGATCAAAAACAGAACAGAGCATAGAAAGATCGCTCTTATTCTAAAGGAATATGGTGCACTCTCTTCGTACATAATCGCGGACATCATTTTTTTAGATATTTATAACTTGGCATTATAACTGGCCACAATATCCCCTCCGATTTCTATGAATCTTTTTGTTAATGTATTTTAAGCCGTTAACATTATATCAATTTACCAGCCATTACTAATACTAGGACTGAAATAAAGCGTTACGAAAAGTTTATATATAGATATAATAATGTCATGGTTACCATACATTGGGTATGGCGGCCATAGCGGAGGGGCCACACCCGTTCCCATCCGAACACGGAAGTAAAGTCCTCCAGCGATCCTGGCGGTACTATGGTGCGCGAGCCCATGGGAAACCAGGGACGCCGCCAGCCCACTTAAAATCACCCAAGAGAGTGATCAAAATAGTTTGTGATAGGTATCTAGATAGCCCTGGTAGTGTAGCGTGGCCTATCATACGGGACTGTCACTCCCGTGACTCGGGTTCAAATCCCGACCAGGGCGCCTCCCAAAAGGAGTATGAAGGGGACGCGAAAATGAGGCAGAGCAAATGGGCCCGTAGCTCAGTCTGGCTAGAGCACCGGCCTTTTAACAGTCCTTTTCACTGCGTTACTGGAAGGGTTGAAAGAAAGCCGGGTGTCGCGGGTTCAAATCCCGTCGGGCCCGCTAGCTAAATAAAGGGGGATGAGAAAATAGTAAAGGTAGATATATCGAAACATGAGTTGGTTCCAAAACATGAAATACTTCCAAAGGAGGAGGTTGAGAGGGTATTAGAAAAATATAATATTACAAAAGGTCAGATTCCTAAAATATTGGAATCTGATCCGATGGTGAAAAAAATCAAGGCGAAGCCAGGGGACGTTATAAAGATAACTAGAAAAAGCAAGACCGCTGGGGAGAGCATTTATTACAGGGTAGTGGTTTCTGATTGAGGTGATAGAGTGATCGATACTAAACCGGTTATGCGTGCGTTTCTTAAGAAACGTGAGCTCGTTAGGCAACATATAGATTCTTTCAATGATTTCGTTGAAAACAGGCTACAGCAGATCGTTGATGAAACTAAAGAAATTGAGACCGATGTAGGAGTAACTGTTCGCTTTGGTAAAATCGAAGTGGAAAAAGCTGAGGTTATAGAAGCTGATGGAGCGAGGAATAGAATAAAACCGTTTGAAGCTCGGCTGAGAAATTTGAGCTATTTTTCTCCGATTTATCTGGAAATGACTCCAATTAAAGATGATCAGGAAGGGGAGACAGAGAGAGTCAAAATAGGAATGCTGCCGACCATGATTAAATCAAAAATATGTAACTTGTATGGCTTGACGAGGGAGGAGCTTATTGAAGCGGGTGAAGACCCATTAGATCCTGGCGGTTATTTCATTGTTAACGGCTCTGAGAGGGCTTTAGTTACAATAGAAGATCTCGCTCCTAATAAAATAATGCTTGAAAGAACAGAGAAATATAACCGAATAACTGAAGTAGCCAAAGTATTTTCTAAGAGAGGGGGATTTAGAGCCTTAGTTACCGTTGAAAGGGATAAAGAGGGAATGATTGGTGTTTCATTTCCTTCAGTGCCCGGGAATATTCCTTTTGTCATACTTATGAGAGCATTGGGGGTGGAAACAGATCAGGGCATAGTAAATACGATTTCCGATGATCCTGAGATAATTCAGACAATATTAGAGAATCTGGAAGAGTTTCTTGAGGTAAAAAGCTCGGCTGATGCTATGGAAATAATTGGAAAGAAAGTCGCTGCAGGTCAGACTAGAGACTACAGGCTTAAGAGAGCTGAGCAGGTTATAGATAGATATCTGCTCCCGCACATAGGAGTTGAACCTGAAGACAGAATAAGGAAAGCATATTATCTTGGCAGAATGGTATTAAGGGTATTAGAACTTGCTCTTGGAAGGAGAGAGCCTGATGATAAAGATCACTATGCTAATAAGAGGCTTCGTTTAGCAGGGGACCTGATGGAGGACCTTTTCAGAGTGGCGTTTTATAATCTTACTAGAGATATAAAATACCAGCTGGAAAGAGCAGTTGTCCGCGGTAAAGAGCCCTCTGTGCAAACCGCTGTGCGTGCTGATGTTCTTACCGAGAGGATACGCCATGCTCTCGCTACTGGCAATTGGGTCGGAGGTAGGGCGGGAGTTAGTCAGTTGCTTGATAGGACAAATTACATATCGGTATTATCTCATCTGAGAAGGGCGGTTTCACCTTTAAGCCGGTCTCAACCGCATTTCGAAGCTAGGGATCTTCATCCGACTCAATGGGGTAAGATTTGTCCAAGTGAAACTCCAGAAGGCCCTAACTGTGGTCTGGTTAAAAATCTAGCTTTAGCATGTGAGTTCTCTACGGGTTATGATGAAACATTACTTTTACCGAAGTTATACGAATTAGGGGTTAAGAAGATTCAGAAGACAGGGTGAAAAAAATGGAAGCTAATATATATGTTAATGGCAACCTCATAGGCACTCATTCAAATCCTTTAGAGTTTGTTAAGGAGTTAAAAGAGCTCAGAAGGAAGGGAAAAATCTCCGGGCAGACCAACATAGCTTATTTTGAGGATACCAATGAGGTAGTAATTAATACGGATGCCGGTAGGGCTAGGAGGCCTCTTATAGTCGTAGAGAATGGGGTACCTAAGCTTAAGGAATCCCATGTAGAGGCACTAAAGAAAGGGGAAATGGATTGGGATGACCTGGTATCTAAAGGAATTGTTGAGTATTTGGACTCAGAAGAAGAGGAAAACGCCTATATAGCGGTTAAGGCCGAAGAGCTTACGCCTGAGCATACTCACCTGGAGATTGATCCTCTTTTCATGCTTGGCATTTGTACGGCTATTCTCCCCTTTCCCGAGTACAACTCTTCTCCCAGGAACACTATGGGTGCAGGTATGTCAAAACAGGCCTTAGGCTTTTACTCTTCAAATTATAAGTATAGGGTTGATACGAGAGGACATCTACTTCATTATCCACAGAAGTCTCTTGTTCAAACTGAGGTGATGGATAGTATTGGTTACAATAATAGAGCTAGTGGTCAGAATTTTGTAGTTGCTGTGCTATCCTACGCCGGGTATAATATGGAAGATGCCTTGGTACTCAATAAAGCCTCGATAGAGCGTGGATTAGGCAGGTCAACATTCTTTAGAGCATATGAGGCTGAGGAAAGGCGTTATCCTGGAGGACAACTCGACAAGTTTGAGTTGCCAGATGAAGAAATAAGAGGCTATCGTTCTGAAGAAGATTATGCTCATCTGGGAGAGGATGGTCTAGTAGAACTTGAGGCTGATGTTAATTCTGGGCAGGTATTAATAGGAAAGACGTCACCTCCTAGATTTTTAGAGGAGATAAGTGAGTTTGGAATAGCACGTGAAAAAAGAAGAGAGACGTCTGTAACCGTTAGACATGGGGAGACAGGTACAGTTGACTTTGTAATGCTAACTGAAAATGTAGGTGGGAATAGACTCGCAAAAGTTAGGGTTAGAGATCAGAGAATACCTGAGCTGGGCGATAAATTTGCTTCTAGACATGGGCAAAAGGGCGTGATAGGTGCTATAGTTCCACAGGAGGATCTTCCTTTTACGGAGGAGGGAATTATTCCTGACCTTATAATTAATCCGCATGCCATACCCTCTAGGATGACGGTGGGTCAGGTTCTAGAGATGATCGGAGGCAAGGTCGCTTCCTTAGAGGGGAAGAATACGGATGGAACAGCGTTTTCAGGGAATACTGAGGAAGAGCTAAGAAGGGCTCTTAAAGAGAATGGCTATAAGTCGACCGGCAGAGAAGTCATGTATAATGGGATGACTGGAGAGAAAATAGAAGCAGAGGTTTTCATAGGGGTTGCGTATTATCAGAAACTTCATCATATGGTTGCAGGTAAGATTCACGCAAGATCAAGAGGCCCTGTGCAGGTATTGACTAGGCAACCTACGGAAGGAAGAGCCCGAGAGGGTGGCTTGAGGTTTGGTGAGATGGAGAGAGACTGTCTTATAGGCTATGGTGCAGCCTTGTTACTCAAAGAGAGACTATTAGATGAATCTGATCGATATGTGATGAACGTTTGCGAGAAATGTGGTTCAATAGCAGTCCATGATAAAATTAGAGATACTATCTACTGCTCTATTTGTGGAAGAGATATTGATGCGGCTGAAGTAGAAGTAAGCTATGCATTTAAATTACTCCTAGATGAGTTGAAATCGCTAGGAATAAATCCTAAGCTTATTTTGGGTGAAAAGGCATAAGGTGGTATGAATGAGGATAATTCCCAAGAGGATTGAGAAGGTCAAATTTGGACTGCTATCGCCTGACTATATTAGAAAAATAGCAGAGTCAAAGATTATTACCGCTGATACTTATGATGAGGATGGGTACCCGATAGAAGGCGGGCTTATGGACCCTAAGCTTGGAGTGGTTGACCCTGGTTTAAAGTGCAAGACATGCGGTGGGAGAGTTGGTGAGTGCCCAGGTCATTTTGGCAGGATAGAGCTTTCTAGGCCAGTAATTCATGTCGGATATGCTAAAGCTATTAATAAAATTTTGAGAGCAATATGCAGGAAATGCGGTAGACTTTTGCTTCCTCCGGATAAGATTGAGGAGTATCGTAAGAACATAAGGAAGTATAGGAAAGTAGGTAGAAACGAGGATCCGATTGTAGAAGATCTGCTTAAAAATGCAAAGATGACTAAGAGATGCTACTACTGTGATGAGGAACAAGAGGAGATAAAGTTTGATAAACCTACCACATTTATTGAGGGTAAAAACAGGCTTTCTCCAACTGATGTGAGAGAGAGATTAGAAAGGATAACTGATGAAGATGCTGAAGTAATGGGCTTTGATCTTGAAGTAGCTAGGCCTGAGTGGATGGTATTAACTGTTTTGCCTGTGCCGCCTGTTACGGTAAGGCCTTCAATAACGTTGGAGTCTGGAGAAAGAAGTGAGGATGATCTTACCCATAAGTTGGTGGATATTTTAAGGATAAACCAAAGGCTAATGGAAAATATAGAGGCCGGGGCGCCTCAACTCATTATAGAGGACCTTTGGGAGCTATTGCAGTACCATATAACTACGTATTTTAACAATGAGGTAGCGGGCGTTCCTCCTGCAAGACATAGATCGGGCAGACCCCTGAAAACTCTTACACAAAGATTAAAGGGAAAGGAGGGGCGCTTTAGGAGCAATCTTTCTGGTAAAAGAGTAAATTTCTCAGCGAGGACAGTTATCTCTCCTGATCCCAATATTAGCATTAATGAAGTTGGAGTCCCTGAATTAGTAGCAAGAGAGCTAACAATACCTGTGAGAGTTACTCCTCAAAATATAGAATATGTTAAAAAACTTGTTAAAAATGGTTCTAGAATATATCCCGGGGCTAATTATGTAGAGAGACCAGATGGCTCAAGAGTGAGCTTGAATATAAAAAGGACAGAAGAAATAATAGAAAAGATTGAGCCGGGGTGGATTGTGCATCGTCATTTACAAGATGGAGATATAGTCTTATTTAACAGACAGCCTTCGTTGCATAGAATGAGCATAATGGCCCATGAAGTAAGAGTGATGCCTTATAAAACCTTTAGATTAAACTTATGCGTGTGTCCTCCTTATAATGCTGATTTTGATGGGGATGAAATGAATCTCCATGCAATCCAAGGTGAAGAAGCCAGGGCCGAGGCTCGAGTTCTCATGAGGGTTCAGGAACAAATATTATCTCCAAGGTTTGGCGGCCCCATTATAGGCGGGATACACGATTATATCTCAGGAGCTTATTTGATGACAAGACCAGGAGTCAGATTTACGCGAGAGGAAGCTCACCAACTATTATATGCAGCTGGGATTACTGAAGAGTTACCTGATCCTATAGTTGAAAATGGAGCAGAGTTTTATACAGGGTTACAGCTTTTCAGTCTTTTATTGCCCAAGGATATTAACCTTACATATAGAGCTAAGATTTGTAAAAAGCATGAAGTCTGCAAAAAAGAAGATTGTCCCTATGGAGCTTATGTGGTGATACGTAATGGAGAGATCCTCTCAGGCGTTCTGGATGAAAAGTCCTTTGGGGCCTTTGCTGGAGAACTTCTAGATAGGATTGTAAAGGACTATGGTACTGATGCTGCTAGGGAGTTTTTGGATAAAGCTACCAAGCTTGCTATTAATGGTATAACGAAAATAGGATTTTCTACGGGTATTGATGATGAAGACCTTACTACCGAGGCTAGAGAACGTATAGAGGAGATTTTGGACAACGCTGAGAAAAAAGTTGAGGAATTGATAGAGGCTTACAATGAAGGTATCCTTGAGCAACTTCCTGGAAGAACCCTTGAGGAAACCCTTGAGATGCGAATAATGCAAACATTAAGTGAAGCTAGAGATAAAACTGGGAACATAGCGAATGAATATTTAGAGAAGAGTTCAGAGGAATTAGGCCGGGAAAATAGCGCTAGGATTATGGCGATTTCTGGTGCTAGAGGTAGTCTCTTAAATTTGACTCAGATGGCAGCTTGCATAGGTCAGCAGGCCGTTAGAGGTGAGAGAATTATGAGAGGCTATGTTGGCAGAACTCTTCCCCACTTTAAAAGAGGTGATAAAGGAGCGAGAGCAAAAGGATTCGTTAGATCCAGCTATAAGAAAGGTCTAGATCCGTTAGAATACTTCTTCCACTCGATGGGCGGAAGAGAAGGCCTTGTTGACACTGCGGTAAGAACTAGTCAGAGCGGCTATATGCAGAGAAGGCTGATAAATGCCCTTCAAGACCTTAAAGTGGAGTATGATAATACGGTGCGTGATACTCGCGGTATAATAGTAGAATTCGCGCACGGCGAAGACGGTGCGGATCCTTCTAGAACGGATTGGGGCAAAGTAGTTAATGTTAGCAAGATTATCCATAGTATAGTAGATCAGAGGGAGTCAGAAAATGTTTCTTGAACCAGATGAAGTAAAGAAGAGGATTGAGAAAATCCGAGAGGAGATCCCTAGAAGCGTATTTTCTGAGTTAGAAGAAGAGTTATCTAAAGTTGAGGTTACTGAGGAAGAATTGAATAAAATTATTGAGGAAATTAAGAGGAGGTATGATTATTCTTTGGTTGAACCTGGGGAAGCGGTTGGCATAGTGGCTGCTCAGAGTATGGGAGAACCAAGTACTCAGATGACTATGAGAACTTTTCACTATGCCGGTGTCGCTGAGCTTAATGTAACTCTCGGATTACCTAGGATAATAGAGATAGTAGATGCTAGGAGGGTTCCTTCTACGCCAACTATGACTATTTATCTGAAGGAGGATATTGCGGAGGATAGAGAGAAAGCAAAGGGGATAGCTAAGAAAATTGAAAGCGTCACAGTGGATGACGTAATAAAGAGAGCTGAAATGGATTTAATAGATTCTAAGGTGACTCTAATCCTAGACGAGTATGAGCTCAAGAGAAGAGAGATCACGCTAGAAGAGATCGTTGAAAAGCTTACCCCAATTAAAGGAGTAGAAGTAGAGTATAATGAAAACCAGATTTCACTAAAAGTTCCAAATCCATCTATGAAAGAACTCCGAAAGGTTGCGACGAGGGCTAGGGGACAGTATCTGAGGGGGATAAAAGACATACAGCGGGTAGTGATGAGGAAAGAGGGTAAGGAATATGTGATTTACACAGAGGGATCAAACTTGAAAGAGGTGTTAAAAATTGATGGCGTTGATATAACTAGAACCAAGACTAATGATATCTTGGAGATACATAAGGTTTTAGGAGTTGAGGCAGCTAGGAACGCTATAATTAATGAAGCATTAGATACCTTGGAGGAGCAGGGGTTAATGGTCGATATACGTCATTTAATGTTAATAGCTGATATGATGACTGTTGATGGGGAGGTTAAGGCTATAGGTAGACATGGGGTCTCCGGCGAGAAAGCTTCAGTACTTGCGAGAGCGGCGTTTGAAATAACTGTTGATCATTTACTAAAGGCAGGTATAAAAGGAGAGGTAGAAGAGCTTAGAGGCATTGTTGAGAACGTTATCGTAGGTAGACCGGTGCGGCTTGGAACTGGAATGGTAGAGCTTAAAATGAGACGGGAACTGGAGGAGAAAAGGGAGGAAGCTTAATGGTTAATGTTGACAGAGCAATACGAGTTGCGGTAGACACAGGAGATGTATTAATGGGTGAGAGGGAGACTCTTAAGGCAGTAAAGAACGGGGAATGCAAGCTGGTAATAGTTGCTTCTAATTGCCCTTCTAATCTAAGAGAAGATTTAGAGAGGTTTGCAAAGATTTCTGGTGTACAAATCTACGAATATAAGGGTTCTAGCCTTGACTTAGGTGCTGTATGCGGCAGGCCTCATGTTATATCAATGCTTGGAGTTAAAGAAGCAGGCGATTCAGATATTTTTGAACTTGGTAGGAGGTAATCTCTTGAAGTCGCTCAAGCTATCTTCTGAGGATATACGATATATTGCCCTCTTTGAGAATCTAACTGGAGCAGTTACAAAGGACTGCATTCCAGATGACAACGAGAACAAGATCACTTTCATCGTAAGAAAAGGAGACATGGGCTTAGCCATTGGAAAAAAAGGGACAAATATCCAGAAAGTAAAGCAAACCTTAGGAAAAAAAGTTGAGGTCATTGAGCATTCCGATGATCCCAAAGAGTTTCTGAGGAATCTCTTCTCTCCCTATAGGGTTAAAAAAGTAAATATAACAGAAAAAGTTGCCCACGTTGAAATCGATGAACGTGACAAAGCCATGGCGATTGGTAGAAAGGGAAAAAATTTAGAAAAGATAAAGTTATTAGCAAAAAGACATCATGATGTTCATGATATAATAGTAATTTGAGGTGCAAGTGATGGCCAAAAAAACTACAGGAGAATTTGCAGGTAGGAAGCTAAAACTCCGTAGGAAGACGTTTAGATGGAACGATCCAAAATATAAAAAGAGAGTTCTAAAACTAAAGGAAAAGTCAAATCCTCTAGAAGGAGCTCCTATGGCGAGGGGAATCGTACTCGAGAAGGTGGGTATAGAAGCTAAACAACCAAATTCAGCAATAAGAAAATGTGTCCGAGTACAGCTCATAAAAAGCGGCAGACAGGTCACCGCATTCACGCCTGGAAACAGGGCAATAGATTTTATCGACGAGCATGATGAAGTAATTATTGATGGAATAGGCGGTAGAAAAGGAGGTAGTATGGGAGACATCCCTGGAGTAAGATTTAAGGTTATAGCGGTTAACAATGTTAGTCTTAAGGAACTTGTAAGGGGGAGAAAAGAGAAACCCATAAGGTGATGGGATTGAAGATATTTGGTATATGGGATACTAGCGGTGTAGAGGTCAGAGATCCGGGTTTAAAATCGTATATTAATTTGAAGCCGTATTATGTTCCTCACAGTGGAGGAAGACATGCAAAAAAACCGTTTGGTAAATCTGAAATTAATATAGTTGAAAGACTTATTAATAGGATAGCAGTTACGGGGCATGAGGGTAAAAAACATAAAAGGACTAGCGGGAGGAATACCGGAAAGAAAATCCTTCATAGTAGAATTGTCAAAGAGGCCTTTGAGATTATAGAAAAAAGAACAAAGAAAAACCCAATCCAGGTGCTAGTAGATGCGTTAGCTAATGCTGCGCCTAGGGAAGATACAACTCGGATTAGATATGGAGGTATAGTATATCACCAGAGTGTTGATATATCGCCGCAGAGGAGATTGGATCTCGCATTGAGATATATAACTGTAGGTGCAGCTAAATCCGCTTTTAGAACCAAGAAATCAATAGCTGCTGCCCTCGCAGACGAAATAATAGCGGCAGCAAACTATGATATGAAATGCTACTCAATATCTAAGAAGGAAGAGCTGGAAAGGATAGCCAAAGCTGCAAGGTGATAACTATGGGTAGAAGAGAAGAGATGATCAAAAAAATCGAGAAGCTCATGAATGAGAGAGATAGAATCAGAAATATGGGTATAGTGGCTCACATAGATCATGGGAAAACTACTTTAAGTGATCATCTTCTCGCAGGGGCCGGCATGATTTCTACCGAACTTGCAGGTCAACAGCTCTATCTAGATTCTGACATATTAGAGCAGACTAGGGGTATAACAATTGATGCAGCAAATTGTTCAATGGTCCACGAATATAAGGGAGAGTCGTATCTTATTAACATGATAGACACCCCAGGGCATGTTGACTTCGGGGGGGACGTCACGAGGGCTATGAGGGCGGTAGATGGAGTTATAGTTGTAGTTGATGCGGTAGAAGGAACCATGCCACAAACTGAAACTGTTTTGAGGCAAGCGTTGAAAGAGAGGGTGAAACCTATTCTGTTTATAAATAAGGTTGATAGACTCATCAACGAGTTAAAGCTAACGCCTGAAGAAATGCAACGTCGATTCATCATGATAATAACAGAATTCAATAAAATAGTTAGGGACATGGCACCTCCAGAGTTTAAAGATAAGTGGCAAGTAAAAGTTGAAGATGGAAGCGTCTCCTTCGGTTCAGCGTATCACAGGTGGGCTATAAATGTTCCTTTGATGAAAGAGAGTGGGCTGACCTTCAAGGATATTATAGAATATAATGAGAAAGGTAATCACAAGGAGCTTCGGTTAAAGGCCAAGATTCATGAGGTTATACTGGATATGGTAACGAAACACCTGCCCAGTCCAGTTGAAGCGCAGAAATATAGAATACCTAACATTTGGCCTGGCGACATAAATAGTCCTGAGGGACAAGCTATGTTGAATTGTGACCCGGATGGTAAGCTGGCTATAATGATTACAGATCTAACAGTAGACCCTCAGGCAGGTGAGGTAGCTACGGGGAGAATTTTCTCAGGAACTTTAAAGAAGAGTCAAGAGGTATATCTGCACAACTTAAAAACTAAGGCTAGGGCTCAGCAGGTTGGCGTATATTTTGGCCCTGAAAGGATGCCGACGGCCTATGTTAAAGCAGGCAACATCGCTATGATTACTGGACTTAAAAATGTGCAGGCAGGTGAAACGGTATCTGAAGGAGAAGGATTATCTGAGCCTTTCGAGGAGATAAAGCATGTATCTGATCCGGTTATAACCGTGGCAGTGGAAGCGAAGAATACAAAGGACCTACCTAAGCTAATAGAAATACTGAATGTTACTGCAAGAGAGGATCCTACAATAAGGGTTGAGATTAACGAAGAGACAGGAGAGCATCTGCTCTCAGGCATGGGTGAATTGCATCTTGAAGTTCTTACATATAGGATTAGAGAAAAAGGCGTTGACATAGAAGTATCCCCTCCAATAGTGGTATACCGTGAATCAGTGCAAAAAATCTCTCCAGTAATAGAGGGGAAATCTCCTAATAAGCATAATAAATTCTATCTTCAGGTAGAACCTCTTGAGCCTGAAGTGCTCCAGGCTTTAGTATCAAAAGAAATAAAATATGATAGACTTAAGGGCAAAGAGCTAGCGGATGCTTTTATGAAACATGGTATGAACAAAGCTGAGGCTAAAGGCGTTATAGATGTCTATGAGAACAATGTTTTAGTTGATGTTACTAGGGGTATACAATATCTTAACGAAGTCATATCGCTAGTGCAAGAAGGCTTCCGTGAAGCTATGGAAGATGGGCCTCTCGCAAAAGAAAAATGCTTAGGTGTTAAGGTTAAGCTAACGGACGCAAAGTTGCATGAGGACTCTATTCACCGCGGCCCCGCCCAAGTGATTCCAGCGGTTAGGGACGCTATACGGCAAGCCATGCTTCAGGCGGGAGCGCTTTTATTAGAACCAAAGCAAAAGGTATTTATCCATGTGCCGCAGGATTATATGGGAGCAGCTACTAGGGAGATCCAGAGTAGAAGAGGCCAGATCCTTGACATCCGGCAGGAGGACGGGCTTGTAGTAATGGAATCTAAGTGCCCTGTGTCAGAGATGTTTGGATTTGCTGGGGATATCAGGTCTGCCACGGAGGGCAGAGCTCTTTGGTCAACTGAGCTGGTTGGATTTGAAAAATTGCCGGCCGAGCTTCAAGACCAGGTTATAAGTGAAATAAGAAAGAGGAAAGGTTTAAATTAACAAAAAATAAGTTCATTTGCAAGAAAGATAAATAGGAGGTATAATATGGCTGAGAAACCACATCTAAACTTGGTATTTATTGGACATGTAGATCACGGCAAGTCCACCGCCGTGGGCAGGCTTCTCTTTGAGTTAAAGGCAGTTGGAGAGCATGTATTGAGACAATATAAAGAAGAAGCCGAGAAGATAGGGAAGGCTACCTTTGAGTTTGCATGGGTGATGGACAGACTAAAGGAAGAAAGGCAAAGAGGCCTGACTATAGATATATCTCACACTAAGTTGGAAACCGATAAATATTATTTCACCGTTATTGATGCTCCAGGGCATAGAGATTTCGTTAAAAACATGATTACTGGAGCTAGCCAGGCAGATGCCGCAGTACTGGTAGTTGACGTGGCACAGAAAGATGAAAAAGGCGGACTAATGCCTCAGACTAAAGAGCACGTTTTCCTGTCCAGAACCCTTGGTATAGGGCAGATAATTGCAGCGATTAACAAGATGGACACAGTAAATTACGACCAAAAGAAATTCGAGGAAACAAAAGCACAGCTTGAGAAGCTTTTCCAGATAGTAGGCTATAAGTCTGATCAAATAATTTATCTGCCAATGTCTGCTCTGAAAGGCGATAATGTAACTACTAAGAGCGATAAGATGCCGTGGTGGGATGGTCCAACTCTCAAGGAAGCTATCGATATGCTTAAGGTGCCTGAGAAACCCACGCATTTGCCACTTCGCATACCTATCCAAGATGTCTATTCTATAACGGGCATAGGTACTGTTCCAGTAGGCAGAGTAGAGACAGGCGTACTAAAGGTAGGCGATAAGGTTGTCTTTGAGCCGGCAGGAGTTACAGGTGAAGTAAAGAGTATAGAAATGCACCACGAGTCTATCCCTAAAGCCGAGCCTGGAGACAATATAGGTTTTAACGTGAGAGGCGTAGGCAAAAATGATATAAGAAGAGGAGACGTATGCGGACATCCTGATAATCCTCCAACAGTAGCAAAGGAGTTTACCGCCCAGATAGTAGTACTCCAGCATCCAAGCGCTATAACAGTGGGCTATACGCCTGTGTTCCATTCACACACAGCTCAAGTGGCTTGCAGAATTACAGAGTTGATCAGTAAGCTTGATCCAAGGACAGGCAATGTCCTAGAAGAGAATCCGAAATTCTTAAAGACTGGAGATGCAGGGGTTATTAGAGTAGAGCCTACTAGGCCCATGGTAATCGAGAAAGTCAAAGAGATACCCCAGATGGGCCGATTTGCTATTCGGGACATGGGTATGACGGTTGCAGCAGGCATGGTAGTTAACATTACTCCGGCGAAGAAATAATATAAGGGACGCAATATGCAGAAGGCAAGAATAAAGCTCAGTGGAACAGATCATAAGAAGCTAGAAGAGGTCTGTGCTCAGGTTAAAGAGATTGCCAAGAAGACAGGGGTAGATATGGCTGGGCCTATACCCCTACCAACCAAGAGGCTGAGAGTACCGGTAAGAAAATCACCATCTGGAGATGGAACGGCCACTTGGGAGAAATGGGAAATGAGGATTCACAAGCGCTTGATAGACATTGAGGCGGATGAGAGGACTATGAGGCAGATAATGCGGGTTAAAGTACCTGACGGCGTTAACATCGAAGTTGAGCTTAGAGCATAATTCTTGCCTTTTAGGAAATTTTTTATTAGGGTATTATATAAGGATGTTTTATGCCGGGGTAGTCTAGACCGGTAAGGCGCAGGCCTGGAGTTTTATCTAATATATTCTAGTTAGGAAACCAGATAGCCTGTGTTGCTCATGCAACGCGGGAGTTCAAATCTCCCCCCCGGCGCTCATTAAAATCCTTCATCAAAGCACGATTCATGCTTATTTTCCGCAGATTTACCCTAATTATCTTGTGCTATTTTTTCATTCACCCTTTAATTCACTCTCAGATTTGAACTTGTATCTAATTTTCAGATCAGCAGAGCTAACCTTTTTCTATCACTCTCTCTATATAGTCCGTTATCTCTTTGCTTAGAGCCGGATTGAGGGATACTGTTTTCCCACCCTTATGTAAAAGGAGATAACCGTCCTCCACAAGAACCTTGACGAGCCCTTTAATCCGCTTCCCATTCCTCTTGACTTTTTTGGAAAGCCAGTTAATCAGGGTGTCTACGGGCAAATACTTCGCTCCCCAACAACCTTTTCTTAACAACCTGTTCATTATGTCGGCTTTTATTTCCGCATCGCTTTTGACTGACATAAAGTTCACTTATAATACCTTTTAAAGGAAAAATATAAATACTTTTATCCTCCAATTTGTTCTTGAGAAGATGCCAGAAGAGCTGTACACAAAAAAAGAATACGGGTCGTTACTGATAAAGACCCTGGGAGACTCGCCAAAGCTGAGGATAATAGATTTCTTCCTAGACAACCCTATGTTCGACTTTACCAAGAAAGAAGTCATCGAAGCCCTAGGAATGAGCAAGCAAACCCTCTACAAGTACTTCCCGGATTTGGAAGAATATGGGGTGATCGAAGTTTCTAGGAAGATAGGAAAAGCCAAACTCTACAAGATAAACTTGAAGCATCCCCTAGTCAGTATGCTTAGGGAATACGAGAAAAAAATCTCGCTTCAAATAGCAGAGAAAGAAAGAGCCAAACTTCAAGAACCCGTGCCAACGCAGCCCAGGGAAAAATTGAAAACTTAAATCGGCTAACCGCAAAAACCTAAAACCACCAAAAACGGCCATTATAAGTTTTTAAGTTCAGACCTGAATATTTACCTAGCCCTCGGCGCTTTTTTTACCGGTAAATTAGGGAAAGACAAAGACTATCTAGGAAAGGGCTATTTATGTCTAATTGCCCCAAGACGTCCATAAAAAATGTTTACATCTACTAGGATCATGCTCTCATCCTTTCCCAGATTATTTTCCTGATTTCTCGCTTCTCTTCTTCAAGAGACATCTCAGACTGGGTCCCGACAAGATTGAATAACGCTTTATCCACCCTGGATGAGGGGAAGTGCTGCATGAACTCCTCTTCTGGGGTGAGAACTTTCCGATGGATCTTCGACTTCCGGATGAACTCACCGTACCGAATAAACGTATCTGAGGAGATCGTGGAGGGCATGTGGTTATACTTCTTCTTTATTTTCGATATACCGACCTCTCCTCCTGTGAAAGCCTTTCCCACAGAACTCTGCCAATCTTGAGCCCGTTCTCTGTCAGGCTGAAGACCTCGATCTTCATTTCTTTTATCTGGGCCGGGGGGAGGTTTTCCACACACTATTCATCTGCTACTTTAAGGTAGTCCCCGTCGAAAATCTCCACAGGTTTTTCTTCTATCTCTAAGGCTCAAATCTGATTCAAAGTTTCTCTGTAGTTGAAGACCTTCCTTGAAGGCAAGTTTGGCCTAGGGGGTCGCAATTTATGGGTTTCGGGTGGGTAATAAATGACAACCTAAATGACAACCTAAACGACAACCATCATTTAAGTTCATAATGGGCGCCTCTCCCGCTTCCTTTGAGTTCTATCACATCCATTTTGACGAGTTTTGATAGTTCCTTTAAGGCTGCCTGCCTGGTGATTTTAAACATATTTGCCACATTTCCTGCCGTTATCCTTCCGTTTCTCTGCATGAATTCTATTATTTTCATTTGTCTTTCGGTTAAAGCAATCTGTCCTTTTTCCTTTCTTTTTCTTCCTTCAACAGAGAGCTGTAGAACTTTTTCTTTAACCCTTGATATTGAAATCTTTACTCCTTCTGTGAAATACTCAAGCCATGGGGTCAAATCAAGTGCGTTCTGATCAACCGATTTTAGAGCTTCATAATAGGCTCTTCTGTCACTGTCATAATAATCATCCAGTGTAAAGAACCTTTTGATGTCAAATTCTCTTAGATAGAGAATAAGGGTGGCAAGTGCCCTTGCGGTTCTTCCATTTCCGTCTGCAAAGGGATGAACCCTCACGAATTCATAGTGGGAAATGCCAGCAACAATAACAGGATGAAGTTCAAGAGTTTCTTTGGAATTAAGCCATTTGATAAAGTTTTTCATCAATTCGGGGACTTCCTCTGACGGTGGAGGCATGAATATAACCTGGCCTGTAATTCTATTGCCAACATAGACCAGAATTTTTCTGTATTTTCCTTCCCATTCTGGATTATCAAGCGTGTCTTTTGTTATGTCTTTATGCAACTTTAAGATGTGTTCCTCTGTAATCTTTCCGTTTTTCTGATATTTTTCTATGTTTTCAAGCACTTTTAGATAATTCAGGACTTCCTGTTTTGCCCTTCTTGTCGCGGTTACCTTTCTTCCCTGTGCGAGGTTGCTTACTTCCTCAAGAGTTAATGGATTTCCTTCAATGGCTGTGGATGCATGGGTTGCCCTGATTAGGGCTTCTCTTCTCAAAGATATCTCCCATTTAGGAATGAGATATGCATTCAGAATAACCTCTCTTGCCGAGGTAATTTCAACGAGGTTGTTGACTATGGCGTTCGTGTATCTGAAATTTGGCTTAAGCATTTTCTCCCTCTATCACTTTAACCCAAGGGTGGGATTTTATCTTTTTAATAGTTTCCATTATCTCCCCATCCGCAGTTATCTCCTCATAGACCTTTTCAATGGCTGTCATCTTTTCTTCATCCGACCCCAACTCTTCAATATCAATAAGATAGGGCTCCACCAGTTCGGCAAGATTGGTGGGCACGCCGTCTTCTTGGAATTTTTCTTTGAAGTATAATGAATAAATTAAAGAATCAAGTATTTTTCCAGAAAAAAAATCAATAATTTTAGAAACTTGATGAGCATTATTATTGAGAAAAATTAAGTAACTTGACAGTTTTAAAAATCCTGTAATTTTTTCGGGGATTATAATTGGAAGATCTTTTAGAAACGAAATTGGATATCTTAAAGAACCTTGTGGGATTCTAGCAGAATAGAATTTTTTCTTGTGAATCCAGTTAAATAATTTTGAATTCAACAACGTTAAAATATACTTATTTTTCTCGATGTCGTTTGTACTAAAAGAATGGACAGCAACTAATAAACCAATGCCTTCAGTGTCAATAGCTGCAGTTAATTTTTTTGCAACCCCTCGAATTATTATTTTGTTTTTCTGTAAAAACAAATCTTTTGTGTCATCAGATAGAGGAGCACTCTCAATGGAGATATGCGGAAAATTGAAATTCTTTTTATAGATTTTTACATTTTTACCCCACAAAAATCCATAAGGTTTTATGTAGCTATTTGTTACGATTTTGCAAGATTTTTTGTCAGTCTTTCCTTCGTGTATATAGGACTCCATATTCCAATATTCAAATCCCATGACCCCTGTTCGAACATCTCCGACCTGTCCCAATGGAACTGAATTAGAACTACTTGAGCTGAGTATTTCATTTACACTCTTATCACTGAAGACTTGGAAATGTCCACTGGCAGAATCAATTAATTCGCTTTTTTTGATAGATTTGCCTTTATTTTTATTTAAAGTTCCTAGTTCTTTTTCGGATTCAATTATGATAATTTTTACTTGATAGTCTCTTTCATTTTTTTCTTTTCTTAGGATCATTACAGCTGTCGAAACTAAAGCATCTTGGAAGATACTCTTTGCTTTTGAAAAATCAATTATTTCCCTGATAGTACAATTTTTTAAAAGAAAATCTCTTAACTTTTTCCCGTAATCTGCAACAAAATATTTGTTAGATGTAATATAACCCATAAGCCCCTTTTCGTTCAAAACATTGATTGATTTTTCAAAGAACAGAATGTAGATATCATACGGCCCGTATGCAGTAGAATAAATTTTATTAAATATCTTTTTTTCAGCAGGGATCTTTGAGGCTTTCACATATGGTGGATTCCCTATCAAAATATCGAAACCTCTTTCACCTTTTGGTCTATCAGGATCAAAAACTTCATAGAACTCAAAGCCCCAATGGAAGGGGTGGAGGGCCTCAAGCTCTTCTTTGGAGATTTTGATTTTGTAATCCACAGTAAGCATCCTGTGGAATTTTTCATTGAGCTCTGGTCTGAACTTCTCGTTAATCCGCTCGATGTCCCTTTTCAAATTCTCGGCAATCTTCGGGTCAGTAGTGGCTTTGTATTGATCAAGAAGAGCCCCCTTTGCTTTTATTATTTGCATTGTCGTATCTGCAGAGTCCAGGGTCGTCTGTTCCACAAGGGGGGCTTCCACAAAGCCGATTAGACTGTTGCCGTGCATGATATTGTAATCGATGTTGGGGAGGGGTTCCACGCTCTCGATACTCAGGTCAGAGATCATGGAAAGCCACAGCCTGAGCTTTGCGATTTCGACAGCCCCATCCTCTAAATCGACGCCGTAGATGTTTTGGGTGGCTATGATCCTCTTAAAATAATAATCTGGGGAACCATAACTATCAATGGCCTTGTTCTCGGCGGAAAAAACCAACTCGTCTTTAAGAATTCTATAGCACTTGCGATAGAGGGCAAGAAGTATCTTGTGGGCGGCCATGAGAAATGCTCCGCTCCCGCAGGCGTTATCCAGCACCCGGAGTTCTTTCAAAATATTGAAATAGAGATAGGAGACCCTGTCAATTTCATTTTTGGAGAATTCCTGCTTGTCCAGCAATTCGGACCAGATGTTCTTGTAATCTGTCCCAAACCTCTCGTTCAGCCTGTCCCGTAGATATGGATAGATGGTGTTCATGGATATGTATTCGGTTATTTCCGAGGGGGTATAATAGGCCCCCTTGCACTTCCTCCCTGTTACACTCTGCTCGAAAATGTGGCCGAGTATCGAGGGAGTCAGGACGACCGCATCCTCATGCCGTTCCTCAACGACCCACTCATAGGAGTCAAAGAGTCTGAAAATCTCTCCCCATATCCCGTCCTTTATCGATATCTCATTATCAATCTCAACCTCCTTCTTTCTAAAAAGACCTCCATTGAGATAGGGAATGTTTCCAAGATTTACTCCGTTCACTTCGATTTTTTCATGAAAAGGGTGGTCATAGTTGAAGGCATTGAAGAAGAGGGGTTTGAGGTAGTCGTTGAAGAAATTCCTTTTTTTGTCCCTGTTTCTATAGAGATTTGTTAAGTAATCCTTTTCTATAATCTCTCTGCTTTGGAGGAAATAGATGAAAATAATCCTATCAAGAAGCACTTGGGAATAAAACCATCTCTCATCGTCATCCAGTCCCTTTAGCGAATCTGAAAGTCTGGTCTTTATAACCTTATATTCATCATAGAACTTCTTTACAAGGGGTTTGGTATCAAAAAGTGCCTGGAAACTGTCATTGTATGCTTTGTCTTCATATTTCAGGGCATTCAGCAACTGGAGCCTGCTCAGCTTTGTATAGTCCCTCTCCCTGCGGTTCTTGTCATAGACGAACTTGAAAGGAGTATGGTATTCAGAGAATATATAGTAAACGTCGAAGTCATTATCTATGAAAATGTAGTAGGGCGTCATATGGACACCCTTCTTTTCTCGAAATAATTGATAGGCGTGTGAGTAATTCAAATCATCAGTGAAATAATACTTGGCTTTATGCTCCCTGTCGATCCAGAAAGTCTCCTCATCAATGTATACAAAACCCTTATCATGGAAAAAATGCTCCTCAAAGTCTTCCCTCGAAGAGATGTCTTCAAACTTCATTCTAAGGCCTCACTGCAAACGATGTAGGTAAGGGGATCCTCTTTCTCCTCAATCTCCTCAACCATTCTCGCAAGATTGTGGTCATAATACAATATCTCAAGTTTCTTCATCAACTCTTCCCCCTTAATCTCGTTGTTTTTAATCAATGTTAACTGTTTGTTCAACGGCTTTGATGGAATCTCTGTGGTGAAGACCCTTTCAAACTCTACGATCTTCGATATTAGGTCTTCCTTCTCTTTCGCATCTTCGAATTCTGATACCTCGACCTCTTTTCGAAACTCGTTTAGGGCTTTTTTGATATACCTCTGGCCGGTAGTGAGCTTCACTTTCTCCCCGGCATCTTCGGCCTCTTTAACCATCTGGGAAAACTTCTTCTTCATATCAGAAACCGTCTTGTTATATCCTGGCGGAATCTTGAGCACCGGCTCATCCTTATTACATTTTATGATTTTGAGAATCTTAGCCTCATCTTCAAAGACGATATTACCCTTCGGGTCCAGTAAGTATAGCCTCTTGTAGTTGCCTTTCTTCAAAAACACAAACCGATACTTGTTCCCATCTGGTGATTGTCTGGCGCTCCTGACCCCCATGGAGATATTTTTAATCCTTTCAAGGAGTTCAGGCTCTTCTTTCTGGAGTTTTCTGATGATATCCTCTGCCTCAGATACCTTTACTTTCTCATCCTCTTCTTCAAACCGGTCAAGCTCTTCTGGGTTCTCGTCATATATTGCATACATGGCTTCGGTGTTCAACATTTCCCTAGTATGGAGGATGTACGTATCCTCGCCGATGGCAGTATGTATCTCTTTTATTCTAATATCGAGTTTTTCCTTAAGCTTCAGGTTCTTCTCAAGCTTTTTCTCAGGGAGAAAATTGTAAACTCTGATAACCTCGGCCTCTGTTCCGATCCGATCCACCCTGCCAATCCTCTGAATCAGTCTGACTGGGTTCCAGTGAAGGTCGTAGTTAATAACATCAGAGCAGTCCTGTAGATTTAAGCCTTCTGAGAGGACATCTGTTGATATTAGGATATCTATCTCTTCCTCTCCATTTTCAAACGTATATTGATTAGAGCGTGGAGCGAACCGTCCAACAACCTTATGCCGGTCTTTAGTATTACCGGTTATGACCTCCATGTTCCTCTTGAAGTGACCTTTAAGTTCTTCATAGATATAATTGGCTGTGTCCACGAATTCTGTAAAAACAAGAACCTTCTTTCCCTTGAGTTCCGGGGATTTTAATTTAGTCATTAGTTCGCGAAGTTTTGTATCAGTCCATAGCCCGGGAATATCCTTTACAAGACCGAATATCTCCTCCAAAATCCTCAGGTCTGAACTGATATCGGCTTCAAGAGCCGGGACATCAAAATCTTTTATGTCATATTTCTCTGACAGGCCTTCAATATTCTGCAAAATCTCAGCAAGGTCCTCATCTTCCTCAATTTGCGAGTCATAGATGACCTTCTGGACCTCTTCCCCAGCAGGTACATATCCTTTTTTTAATGCTTCAAGAAAAATTGTATTGATTTTTATAAAGTTCTCAATGCTTCTTTTGAAGGCAAAGCTTGAGCTCTCAAACCTTTTGAAGAGACCTGATCTCACAAGTCCCTTGAGATTCTGTCCTGCACTTTTCAGTTCGAGATAAGGATGTTTATTCTGTTTGGCTGGCAATACGTAATCATAAAGGCCGTATCTTGCAAGAGTTAGCCTAGATAACGACTCGTAAACCCTGTCGTAGATGCCTTCATAAACCTCGTCTATACTGTAACTCAAGGTCTTCAAGTCCCTCTCGGGGAAATAGTTTCTTTTCTTGCCGATTCTAACATAATACTTTCCGTTATTATCCTTTTTTCCATAATATTTTATGATCTGCTTTCTCGTCCTTCTGACAAGGAGATGGCTCAAGATGCTTGAAAGAGCGGCTTCACCGTTTTCAACAGTCTTGAAGAACTCTTTGAGGTTTGCCGGGGCCACGGGAATTTTAGTCCTGTCCTTTGCATGAAAGAGCTTAATCTGATAGTAAATATCTAGTGGCGTATTGTTTAGAGGGGTTGCTGTTAAAAGAACCGTCTTTCTCCTTGATGTGAAGGGCTGGAGCAGTTCATATCTCTTGGTGTTGGGGTATCTGAAATTGTGACTCTCATCGATTAGGACAATATCACAGTTCTCGTATCTCTTAAGTAGGTTCTTATTTCTATCACTCAGCATGCTCATGGACAAAACCTTGGCTCCGAGTTCGTATTTCTCGTTGGATTCTTCCCACATATCCACAAGCGACTTGGGACAGATTATCAGCGGTTTATAACCATAAACATCGGCGAAATATTTGAGGACACCTGAGCCGATATAGGTCTTTCCCAACCCAACAACATCAGAAATAAAGGCACCATTGTACTGTTTGATTATGGATATTGCAGTTTTAACAGCCACTTCCTGAAAGTTGGTGAGAGTCGGCAGAGTGTCCTTCCAGAACAGCTTGATATCCTTTTCCTCCTCAAGCCGGTCTTCCACCAAATGGTAGAGGGTTTTGAGATATAGTTCGTATGGCGTGACTTCAGCTATGGGCCAGGAGACTTTTAACAGTTCCATTAAGCTTTCATCAAAATTTTCTGAGTTTTTCCATAAATCCATGAACCATTTTGTCAAATCTTCATGGTCTCTTTCGTCTCGTGTTTTGATATTGAGTTCCGTATTGTGATACATCCCTGCCATTGACAGATTGCTTGATCCGATGATTGCCATACCCGGGCCATATTGGGCTCGAAGATCTGGCGGATAGTCGAAAATATATGCCTTGCTGTGAAGCCTCCCCCGCGTATAAACTCTCACCCGGATTTTCTCTTTGGAAATCAACTCAGCAAGGTTATACATCCACCCCTCATTTTCATCGGTTTGATCCATCCCTTCGAGAGTAGATTTAACTCGTTGCTTAGTATCGTCCAATTTTTGTTTTTTCTTCCCAAATTCAATTTTTTTATTTGCAGACTTTACACGTTCGAGATGGTTATATCCTTCTGCCAACTGTTCTATTGTTTCTCTATCCGATGTGTTACCTATCAAAAGCCGGAGCTTTTTGAATCCTTCCCTATTCAATTCCCTCTGAATGCCACTAAATCCGCTGAGAAAGAAGTAGCCAATTGCGAATTTTGCTTCTACACTCCCATCAAGGGCTTTCTTTACATTATAAAGGAGTTGCCTTTCGATGACATCTTTATTGTTATCTATTATATTGGATGCCATCTCTTCTCCTCCTCAACCACACTTGCGTAATTGTCGATGATCCTTTCTGCCGGGTTCATATTCATCCCCCATATATGGGTCTTATTTTATGTCCCTTTCCCAAGGATGCGCAAGAAAGGTGTTCGGTTAAAATTAGGTGGGTTTAGTATAAAAAATATCCGAAAACCAAAATTAGGATTTACTAGTAGAGCTCCGCCGAAACATCGCCCCGGCGTACGTCTACTCTAACTTTATATACATAGTCTGTCTGAAAATATGCGTTAATGAGAGAGGAATAAGTTAATAGTATTTCCTCTGCGACTCGCTGAAGAAGCTGTGTAAAATAGATAAAATTTTATTTCGGTAAAAATCTTTCTAAACTTAATAAGCGGGGGTGCCCGAGATTGGTCAAAGGGGACAGGCTTAGGACCTGTTAGCTTAGTGCTTGCGAGGGTTCGAATCCCTTCCCCCGCATTTAATATTTTTTCTTGTACAAATTTAATGCTTTTTATCTGTTTTACCGGTAAAAAACTGCATTATCATTCAACATCGAAAAACCCATTATTCGAAGGAATGAGGGACTCTAAAAAGTCCGTAGCCATTCCATTATTGTTTTCTTACGAAGAGTGAAACTTTAATAGAATGCGCATCCAACTTAAAAAGGAATGTTTGAAATTTTAAAAATAGATAAAATTAAGAGAGGAAGGATTTATTCTTTGAAAGTCGGGGAGAGGGAAATAAGGATTCTCCTCACATTTCATGCAGTTGAACGGGCGAGGGTCTGGAATTTAAAAGATAAACATGTGCTGTCTGCTATTTTATACCCGGAAGAAGTGTTAGAGGGACATCGCCGCAGATTCATCGCCCACAAGAGGAGAGGAAGACATTTAATAAGAGCAGTTTATGAGTATGATAAAATGTTGCCCGTCGTTATAACAGTGTATTATCCGTATAAAGAGAGATATTTCAAAGGAGGCAAGACTTTTGCAGATAAGATACTCCCCTGATGCAGACGTTCTAATAATCAAGCTGAGAGAAGGCAAACCCATGGATTCAAGGGATGTCGCAGAGGGCATCATCGCCCATTATTCGAAGGATAAAAAAATCCTAGAGATAGAGATCTTGGATGCTTCCAAGGTTGTTCAGCTTAAGGACTTAAGCCTTTCGATAAAGGGGCTAGAAGCTGTTAAGGCTTAAAAAGAACCTTACCAGCAAATTCGTACTGGGATTCCTCCCCCCTACCTCCCCTACACTTATTTTAACATCTAGGAAACAGGGCATTTCTATCTAGAGTTTGGTTATTAAGTATGTGAAGTTTACGGAGCGATAGCGGAGTTAGATGGCTTTGTCTGCAAGATAGAGGATGAAATATTAGAATAGGGTCAAAATAATTAAAGTTCTAGAAGTTTGCATGTTTATTTCATTGATAATGGAACAATCAGAAAGGGAAATGATGTCTTCACATTAATTGAAAGACCTAGAGAAGCCAGAAGTGCTGTCATTGAGGTAATATAGAAGAAACAGGTGAGACGCTGTTCTCTGAGAGATGCATAAGAATGAGAAATATATCAGGGGAGTTATAATTTATATCTCCTTCACGAAGTGGGTGCCCAAGCGTGAGAGTTCTGCAATGAGGTAAGGGAATTCGTAGACCTTTTCGCGCCTGAAGCCCATCTTTTCCATAGTTCTCATGGAGGCTATATTGCCTTTTCTGACGAAGGCGATTATCCTCTTTACTCCCATTTCTTTAAGGACTTTTTCCGTCTCCTCCATCAACATTGTGCCAATTCCTTTCCTCCTGTAGCTTTTCAAAACTCCGATAGCAATAAGCTCTGCTGTTCTGCTCCCTTGGGAAATACGGCAGTAGGTGAAACCAACCTGTTTATCTTCATCCTTCGCAAACAGTATCAGTCTTCTGGAAGATATTATGAAGAGGAGGTTTGCTGTAATGAGCCACCCACAGGTTCTATAGCATAGTTTAATGGCCATTAAGACCTCGTCCGACTTTTCGATCCGTATCTCAGCCATTTTTCTATTTTACCTCCAAATAAGCTGCCAAAAGTAAAAGCAATTGTATGAATATTACCTTCCTTAAGGTTTCTCCCCCTACTATTCTCTCTTGTAACTCCCTAGTGAAGCCTTCAAAATCTTCCTTAAATAACGTGACTTTTAGGTCACGAGCTATGTTGAGAGCTATTACAACACTTGCAACCATAGCTGGGAACTCAATGAGTCCATGAGGCATCAAAGAGCTGAGAAAATATCTGATGGGATAATGGGTCAAGAGGAGTCCCATAACAACCCCATTAACCCCGATAGCAAAGAGAGGCACAAAGTTCAGGAAAAAATAGCACGACCGGAAGAAGGGACTAAAGTCTTTGAAAGGTGGATGAAGGGCCTCAGCCACCTTATAGAGGGGCTTGGTTAAGGTCTTTAGTAAACCGTAGGTTTCCTCCGGTAAAACTGTGTATACTTTCACCTCAATCAAGACGAAAAGAATCCCCAAATAAATGATAGTGAGGGAGGCGAGAGAGTTCTTCAAGAATATCTGGAAGAAAGGATTTCCGCCTGAAACAGGTGCAAAGAGACTTGGAAGTGATGAAATCTTCTCCATGGCAGCATCAGAATAGCTAGGAACAAGTCCAAAAAGGAGTCCGATAGTAAACAGGTAGAGCCAAACTAAAAGAGTGAGCTGTAAGGCCATGTAGAAATTATATTAAGGAAATATTTATAGATTTTATTTGGTTTTCTTTTTACAACAAATAATTTTCCAGATAAGGCTTTCTTCTTCCTTGATTAAGATGATTAATAAGACTAAATAGTATCTTCTAGTGAATTTAGGATTCAATGTTCAATATAGTAAATTGTGCATTATTTTTTTTAAGTTTGATAAAGAAGATAATGTAGTAGCCCTATGGGAACAAAAAATAGGAAAGCTGGCAGCCATAGCGTCCATTGGGGCGCTGTTGCAGATTCAGATGATGAGGTTAAATCGTTCATAATTGGAGCTGTGGAAAAACCTAGGTGGATAGAATCGCTGGAGTTGCATGATAGAAAGATAGACACCTACTTTTCAAAGGGTGAATACTTGAACACCTGTACCATAATCGTTAACAACGAGATTTGGACGGCCTATCCTTTTATCTCCAGTGGAGTGGTCCATAGGATTCAGATAGATGAGATTGAGGAATGGGAGAACGGTATTGAGGCGCAAATTCATGGTGGCCTAGAGGACGCTTCTATAACATTTTTTGACACCATGTATTTTAAGAACAAAGACACCTATAAAGGGGGGGAGAAATACAGATTTTCTATTTCAGCCTTGGCATATGCCCTATCTAAGGCTGACTCCAGAGTTATCAAAGATATTGATGGAATGGAATTCTCAACTGAAGGACTAGCCGGATATTTTCCCTTCGGTGAAGGGGATGTTGATGACTTTCTCTTTCAGACCCCGGTAAAGGAAGTCTCAGAACTAGGCTTTGGGGATAAGAGGGTTTATAAAGTCAAGGCAGCTCTTTTCAGGGCAGATTACGGCTCAAGGGATGTGGATATTTTCATCTATGCTTCAGAAAAGGCGACCAAGGGCTATGTTCCAAAGGTAGGCGAGGACATCGGTGGGCTTCTCTGGCTACAGGGGTATCTCACTGGAGATGAATGAGTTCTATAACTTCCATGGAGTCGTTGGAGAAGGGGTTTTTAGCTAGGGTGATGGTGTTCCATGTTTTTTGACGGTTCAACTGCATAGGCATATTTATTCTATGTCTGTTCCCGAATAAAAAAATTGGTCCTCTGGGAAAAATAGTTATTTAAGAAATTAGAATTCTAATTTGTCGGAGGTGCACGAATGATTGCAAAGCAGGGGGACAAGATTGTCCTGATTGAGCCTGTCAGGAGCGAATTCAGCGATACCGTTTATCCACCCGGAACCGAAGGAGTAGTTGTTGAAGTATATGCGAGCCCTGAAGAGGGCTACGCTGTTGACCTGAGCATCCCTGACGACACCCAGCCCGGAGGGTACCGATATGATAACGTAGTCTTATCTCCCGAGCAGTTCAGGATCGTTGATTTCGAGGAAAAATAAAATTAGCTCCTTGGCGTCTTATGACCTTGTGCCTTCCTGCCTTCGATAGCAATCATCGAGGCCGATATATGAGCCGTAGATTTGGCCAGGTGTATCCAAAGGCAATAGTCATCCATGCTTCTTGGAGAAGCTCTTCTCTTTTTCCTTCTACTTCCCGACAATTAAAACGATTTTCAAATCCTTCATCGAATGAGAGTATTATTTCTCGATCAGAGAAATTTTCAAAAAGGTTTCTCATGAACCTAAGAACAGGAAGATCTAGTGGGGGAGTTGTGCGATAAAATTCATTTACTTTTTCCATGGTTCCGAATTCCAATGTATCCCAACCAGGTATGTTAAGCTGTTTTGCTAACTTACGATAGTAACGAATCATAGATTCTCCATTATAGTCGCCATATAGGGCGGTATAGACTTCATTTTTCAGCTCAAATACCAAGAAGCGTTCTTTACGGTCTTTGGGGATATTGAATAATTCTTCAATAGAGTAATTATGTTGAAGTTCTTCAAAATCAAGATTCCAAGCTACCTCTTTAGCTAATTTTAATATTTTTTCAGTTATACCATTTTTGTCGTTTTTTAGCTCGACCGCACCATAAAAGAAGAGGCTCATTTTATTCCTTTAATTCCCATTCAATTTTGTGAGGCAAGCATATATTCCATATTTAATTCCACTAGTATCTTACTCATTATTATTCAAATCTTTCTTTCTCTTTATCGATTATCGAGTATATTATCTTTTTAATGTCTCTTATTTCCTTGGTCTCTGCGCCTCTTACCACTACCTCTACCGCCCAACCACCGATCCTAGTATAGGGCAGAACCACCTTCATCATACTCTTCTCATCCCCGGGAGGGATGAATGTGATCTCCAAATCAATTCCATCCTTCTCCGGGTAGAATGGTATCTCTTTAGGAATATGCCGTCTTAACCTCACAGGCTGTATCTTATCTCGTTCCTTCTCTTCTTTTACAAGCTTCTCGTAATCTGGATTTGGTATGTATTGCACATTATTGCTGTAGTCTATCCACAGGCCGTAGGCGTGTTTTTTTACATCGAAGTTCTTAAAATGCTCAAAGTAGGCGGTCTGGCTTTTTATTTCCTTCGCAATATGCTGGACTATGTCTTCCATGACCCTCCGATCGGGAATTTCAATTTTCATTTAATTTATATTATAGATGTTTTGAAGATTAATACTTTTACCTTAGGAGTAATACGTTAGGTGTAGGCATTACTGCTACTACTTTGACTCGAAGAAAAAATATAATAAAGAAAGACATCTTCTAGTTGGGAAAGCTTTAATACAGAAGATAGATAATTATAGAATCATGTGCCTTATACCGCCTGAGCATATGAGGCGCTATGAGCAGGGGGAGGTACCTTTAGGTAAGGAGTTTGAATGTAGAAACTGTGGAGAATCCGGGATAGTGAATGTATGGAAGAACAAGCGGCCAGTATGCCCGAAATGTGGCTCCTCTGATGTAATCCTAACTCCTGGCGGGACTCATATGCCTGATGGTTGCCGCGACTAACAGGGTGGTTTTTTAACATGTTTTATTGTTAGGACACCTGTCATGGAGTACTCGATCAGGGTCCTCGGTGCCCCGGGTATGAATCTTTTCTCTCCCCTGTCAAGGGCTTCTTCTTCTTTCCAGAGGGATAAGCCGTGGTATGGGAAGTCTGGGTCGTTTATCTTCGCCCATGGCCAGCCGAGGGCGGGTTCGCCGTCCTTGACTAATATTATATCGCTCTTAGAAGCCACGGCTAGCTTAAGCTCTTTTTGCGTTATCCTTGTGGCCCAGAAGACCTTGTCTCTTAGAGCTTCTGACAGCGCTGTTACCTTGCTGGTTATCTCGTAGGCTGTTTCAGCAGGCTCTAGGTCTATGAATCCAACGTAGGCGTCATCTATGATGAAGTGAAGGCTGGGGGCTCCATCGTTTACTACGTACTGGGCCTTTAAGCCTTCTCCAAGGCTCAGGGCGGCCTTCGGTTCGAACTCGCTGTACGCCAGAAGGGTCTTAACTTTTGCTGGGGCTATGCTCATTCTGTAGTTCTCGGAGCTCGTTACTAGGTAGTCTTTTCCCTCGTAGGCGAAGACCCCGCCTGCCTCTGGGCCTGCGAGGACCTTGCCGAGCCTTATCCTCACCGGGGGCCCGCTGTCATGGAGGTAGAGGGAGTCATAGAGGGAGTCGCCTTCGATGTCTTTTATCGGTGAGAGGGTGTAGACCTCCCCTGATTCTCCTTTGATGTCCACGCTCAGCAGGGTCTCGTAGTCTCCTACTTCCTCTGGGAGCTTGTGCACGGTTACAGGGAGGGATGTTGTAACCCCCCCGATGGCGGCGGAGATGATGCCTGAGCCGGGGGCTTCAGGGGAGAAGGCGAGGGTCTCCCCGGTCTGGGAAATTCTGAACTCCGTTGAACTCCAGGAGACCTCTACAGGGTTGCCCGCGGGGCCGTAGGCAGTGAAGGTGGCTTGCTCGCCCTCATAGAAGCACGTGCGGTTACCCGGGGTGCCTATTGTCACCCCGCCGGTAATAGTTGCATTTCCTTTTTCAACACAATGAGCTATACCATTGCCGCTTATCCCTCCGAACACGTAGTTATCCGGAGCCTCTTCTGGCGACATTTTAAAGGAAAAAGTAACGCTATGATAACCCGACCCTTCGCGAATACAGGTAAACTTGAATTTTTTAGTCCAGCGTTCACCTGGCCTAAGAAGGGGATATACTGTGCCGTCCTTTTCTAACTCCAAACTACCTTTAGCAGTGGGTTCTATTTCCACATTTTTTAATTCAGTTGGTAGTTGTCCTTCTTCTAACTCCCCCTTAGGAAGGTTCTGGATAATGAATGTTGCTTCAAAAGAATTGCCCACAGAAAGACTAATTTCATGGGGAATTATCATAATTTTAACCGTGCCAGCTTGTATAGTTTGTTGTCCTCCAACTCCGGTAATTGTAGCTTCTTTAGTTATAATTGGTATTAGATATTTTTCATCAACGCATTCAGCAGTGCCTCTTATCCATATAGATACGTCAATAAGATTACTCGGCTCCTCCACCTGTGGAACCCAATAGCCAACACTAGCGCCATATCTACCTTTTCCGCCGTGGCAAATATAATAAAAGGTTGTTTGGTAATGCTCCCCAGATTTAAGGATTCCAATCTCTTTTGAACTGCTTATCGTACCCACAGGAATATCCCAGACTTCGGGCCATATCGCTGCATATTTTATATCTGTAGGTTTTCCTTCCTTTAACTCCTCGGCTGGTAAGTTCCAGATTTCAAAATCCGCCTTAAAAATACTTTCAGGAGGAAGGCTTATTCTTTCCGGACGCATTTTAAATTTAATAGTCCCCATCCGTTTAACCACCCAACTGAAATGGCTGGTGTTTCCTTCTATATACGCCTCTCCAGGTCCCACCACCACCCTCTGATCCTGGAGGAGCTCGACTTCTCCCCTGCCATTAACGGTGAGGAGGATGGGTGGCGCTACTTCTGTCTTGTTCGCGGTTATGTTGTAGAGGGAGCTGTCTAGGGCTATCTTGATGGTCACTGGCTTCTTGAAGGCTATGCCCTCTGGTCCGAGGCGGTATGGCTGCCCGATGACTGGCATCTCCCTCAGAGCCTTTGGTAGTTCATCTACGGAGGTAGCCTCACAGGTGACGGTGGTTTCCTTCTTTAAGGCGCCCTCTGGCACATCTACCAACACTCTGCCGTTGTCGCAGCTGAGGTTACCGCCCCCGGGGCCTATGATCGCTGAGGCTACTGCGATTTCGCCTGGGCCGTGGAGGAGAAATAACAGGGCAACACTCGTGGCTAAGGCAGCCAATAATAAGAGATAAGTCTTACTCCTACCCATAAATATAGATTAGCTCTTGGAATAAAGAATTTTCCTTTTCCTGCATTATAGACTTGGTAATACTATTTTTTCTCATGAATTATCAGAAGTTTTAGCTTGGGGTCTAGGGTGTAGATGACCTGGTTTAGCACGCTCTGGCCGAGCATTGGGTAAATCCACATGGGTTGCTGCATGAGAAACACTAAGCTGTCGTTGAAGGTAAGGTTGTCGATCTGTAGGTTGGCGAAGGCGTAGTCGAGCCTCCCGAGGTTAGGTGTTTCAAAGCCGGTTTTCTTCCTCTCTATCCCCAGCTCCTCAACAGTGCTGGGAGGCAAGGTTGTGTCGCTTAACCCCGTGTCCAGGAAGAAAGACACCTCTCTACCGTTTATCTTCCCCGGGAGAAAAACGATTCCATTCTCTATCCTCAAGGGGATAACAGCAAGGGCTTCTCCCGGCAGGCTACCCGGCTCTCGGACTACAATGATGTTGCTCTCCGCGTCAATCGTCCACTGATACCTCAAGATGATGTCTGTTCCAAGGAAGCCGTCGATTCCGGGGAAGACCTCCTCCCGGTAGACCTTAACAGGATAATCCCTGTAGGTGTCGTTGAAAAGCCTGAAGGATAGCCTCGCCTCCCCCACGAGTATCGGCTTGCCCATGGAGTCCCTCCAGCTCGTATCCTTGACAGGAAGCAGTTCTAAGCCGAGCTCTCTGGCGAGCCTCGAGGATACTAGGGTCCCCACGATAGCCCCGGTGTCCCAGCTGAAAAACTTGGAGAAACTCTGGAACTCCACTTCAACACCGAAGACCCTGTTGTCCCTCCCTGGGGCTTTGCTTCCAAGGATCGGCACGAGCTCAGCCCGGAAGCCTCGTTGGAGGTAGTCTTTTTCTTCAATCCCAGGCTTCTGATGAGTTTCTCCCGTCTGCCGGAAAAAAAGTATTAAGACTGCAAACACCATGAGAGCCAGCAGTAATGGCAGGAAACGGAGGTTGTTAGATACCAGGGACATTAATATAAAATTACTCGGCGAATAAAAAAAATTTTTCTTCTCTAGTTAATCGTAACTAGGCGGGAATAAACCCTAAAAAATGAGGTCTGGAATAACTTGAAGTGAGCAATCTGATATCCCCGAACTTTTAGTGAAATTCTTAAGGAAAAATTAGAAAGTACCCCATGGGTATAGGCAATGAAGAGTTCCGTCCATGAGCTTTCCAACATAACTGTAAAAAGGCCCCTGTCAGGGTGGTTATCTACAAAATTTTTTCAAGGCCCCTGATATCTTTTCTTAGATGAGTGGTATAGCGGGGCAGGTACTCTAATATTATATTGCCCTGCCAGCCTTTACTTTGTAATAGTTTGACTACTTCAGCGCAGAAACTGTCAATAGGCAGATGATGCTCCTTTTCTCCTTTTGCAGATAGGTGTACCACCCTTATATTATGCCAATAGCTTTCTATGATCCGAAGTATCAATGAATTATCCCGTATGTGAGATACATCTAATGTCATGGGCAGCCCTCTTTCAACTATTTCTAGGGGCTGAAACAGCCTTTTCCTTCCTCTGAAGGTTTCAATACAAAACTTGGCATCTGAACCTTCCTGCAGTCTCCTTAGGAACATTAAAGCTTTCTCCTGAAGCGTGGCTCTGTTAGATTTAACTTGGTTAGGATGAACTGTAACATCTCTAACACCAAGAGCATTTGCAAATTCTAAGGTCTTTTTACCCCAGGTTAAAAAAGCCTCTTCCGAGATCCTCCCCTGCGTGGCATGTATAGACAGTATCTCTAATTTCTCCTTTAAGAAAAACTCCAGTACTTCCTTCAGTCTATCCTCTATGGGAAGCCAGAGTTCCTGATATCGCCACGGCAAGGCGAGTTCTATGGGAAAATCTACATCAGAAAAGCTCTCTAGGTCCTCGAGTCTGTCAAAGCTAACTCTGCCGCCTATTCTAACAGCTGCCATATACTTTAATAATGAGCCCCTAGATAGTTTTTTAAGTATTGGGAACCGTTTTTAGTAATAGCGACTTGAAGAGCCTGCAAGGAATAGATATAAGAGATTAGAAAATAAAAAGAGGGGAGACATTATGTCGAAACAAACTATCAAGAAAAAATATATTGGCTCTGCTACTATGCAAGACAACGGCACGATTTTACTACAACTTCGAGCCGAAAGCTCTGAGGGCACTATCGGTGATGTGCTGTTGAAGTATCCACCCCAGCATCCACAATATCGCAAAATCCTCCGGCATGTTGGTGGATTAAAACCGGGCGAGTGCAAACCTGTTTCACCTTGGCCTGAAGAAGAGAATTCAAAGTATAGCTGAAAGGTAGGACCAATACTTTTCTTTAGAGCTCTTTTTTTGATTATTAAAACAAAACAATAAATACTCCATACCATTACTAATAAAATAAAGGGAAGGGCTGTTGCAATGTGCATTATACCTCCGGAAGTAGCAGATGCCTATGAAAAGGGGGGAGGTACCCCTGGGCAGGGAGTTCGACTGTAGAAACTGTGGAGAATCCGGGATAGTGAATGTGTGGAAGAACAAGCAACCGGTATGCCCAAAATGTGGCTTCCCTGATGTAATCCTAACTCCTGGCGGGACTCATATGCTTAATAGACCTATTTTCTGGTACAGGCTACAATGGTGGCTTTCCCATCTTCTCCTAAACTAGATTCCGCAAGATTTTTGATGTTGGAAGGAGAAATTATTTTAAAAATGAAGTTGCTTTCCAAGGAAGAAAGGGAATATTTCGAGGACCTCGAGAAGAATTTCGACAGCCATGTGGAGAAGTACAGGGAAGAAAAGGAAAGGCAGCTGAAAGAAGGAAAGAGGAAAGAACTCGAGGAGGAACTCAGAGGCATAGAGGGTTACCTGGAAGGTATTTGGAGAGGAGAAATTTCTGACATCCAGGTAAATATCAGGTTCCATAGCGCTAAGTTACAGGTACTTAAAGAGGTTCTTGAAATTTGTTGATAGAAAAAATGAAAGAACTCGACGAGAGTTTTATTTCGGGTGTAATTATAGAGGAACTCTGGAAAGACGAGGACAAGGTTGAACAACAGGGTAGTGGTTGGTTTTCCAGAGAGGGAGAGTGGAGTTGTAACCTTAGAGAGGTAAAAGTAGACGATGTCAAGAAGCTCCGGGAGGGAGGCTACGAAGTATCTGCAACCTGCAACATGGAAATCCAAACAGCACAAGTATATTCCTTTGACCATCCCCCAAAAGAAGCTCTTGGACGGGTAACGGTAAAAGTAAACGAGGACCTCAAGGTGGAGGAGTTCGATTATAAATGGATGAGCGAAGCTTTGGGTGGGCGATGTGGCTATAGCTTGGAAGAGATAACTGAGTGCAGGGACCTGCAGATGCTAGAGTTGGAATATCAGAAGCTCACCGAGCTACCTCCCGAGATAGGAGAGCTAAGGGACCTTAGGTATCTGATTATAAGAGGTAATTCCCTAACTCAGCTTCCACCAGAGATAGGGAAGCTTAAAAACTTGGAGTATCTTGATTTATGCTTAAACCGCCTTACTGCTCTCCCAGCAGAAATAGGAGAGCTTCGAAGCTTGTGGAAGCTTGATTTAAGGAGCAACCAACTCACTCGTCTTCCAGTTGAGATCAGGAACTTAACAAATCTGAGGTATCTCTACCTAGGAAATAATAAATTCTCTAAGGATGAAAAATCAAGGATCAGGGAGTTCCTGCCGAGGTGCCGGGTTTCCTTCTGGTTCTGGGGACCGCATTACGGCGTGTTTTTAGGGAATTTGGATGAGGAGTTAGAGGAGTTAGAGGAATCATTCAGGAGGCACTCATAATGAAAATGCTTACAAAGGAAGTTATAGAGAAACTGGTACGCCGGGAGCTTGAAAAAGGTGAAAAGGAATTTGGGGAGTTATTCACAGCAGCTCAAGAAGGGAGGATAACTTGGGAGGAATTCAGGGATAAGAGCAGGACGCTACAAGGCTACGGCGTCTGGTGGAGCTCGGAGGCGCACTATTCCCTTGGAAAGGTGGAGGTAAACGAGGTCAACGAGCTGGGAGATGGTCTCTATGAAATCTCCGCGACATGTGACATGTTTTACGAGAGCGGGCATATAGTCTGGGGTGAAGGAGGAGAACTCGAAGAGTATGCCATAAGGCCTAAAAAAGCATCTGTAAAGATAAAGCTCAGGGTCAATGACGCTCTTAAGGTGGAGGAGTTCAACTTCCGGTGGATTTGAAATGAAATTAAGGTTGAAGGAATTGGAGAAAGCCGAGAACGTGACCATTGAGCTAGGCGATGACCTGGTCTGGGTGGGAGCAGAGAACGGCTTTTATAAAATAGACAGGGTAAGAAAGCAGGTATTGGAGAGGTTCCCTATAAGGGAGAGGGTTTTCCCGGAGAAGGAATCGGTAAGGGTGGCCATCGACGGCGACTGCGGGATACTTTGGCTCGCTGCCGAGGGGTGCGTGGTGAGGTTTGACGGGAGAGAACTCAGAAGGTTCACTCCTGAAGACGGGCTCCCAGAGGAGTCCCCTGACTGCATTGGAGTAGATGAGAGGGGAAGAGCATGGGTTGGCTACTCTGGGGTAATATGTTGGTTCGACGGAGCGAGATGGCACAGGGTGGAGCTGGAGTTCAAGCATTCCACGTTCACCCCGGGTGCAGATGTAATAGGTTTCGATGGCATGGGCGGGGTATACGCGGCTGACACCCATGTGCTGTCCGTGGTTAAAGGAGAAACCTATGAGTGGGTGGTGCTTAATGAGGATTTCAACACGATTGATAGTGGCGACACTCCGGAATGCATTCACATAGCTGGTGATGGTTCGGTCTGGGTAGGCACATGGGGAAATGGAATGATAGTGGTAAAGGAAGGAGCCGTTAAAAGACTGGCTTCTGGGGGCTATGAGCGCGTTGAAAGTCCTCGGGGCATGAGAGAGGATTCAAAGGGCAATCTGTGGCTGTGCTGCAGTAGGAGCCTTTTCAGGATAGATAAATTTAAAATAGAGGAGTACAGCCTTAGGGGCAAGATACCCGGGGTTGTGGTAGACTTCAGGGTGGACAAGGATGGCAATTTCTGGCTTCTTACCAAGCCCGGCAACGAAGTGCTGGTGTTGCCGCAGAGGGAGATTCTCGCCCCATTGGAGGTGAGAGAAGCGAAGGGGAAATTTAGCGGGCTTCCCGTGGTGAGGGTAAGCGGTTTCGAGTATGTTGATGCTAGCTTGAATGCGGATTTCTGGAGCACGAAGGAGCACAAGAGGATGGCGAGGATATGCATGAAAAAGTCTTTCGGGCTTTTTTTGCGCAAACTTTGGCTGTTTTTGGGCATACGCCTAAGAAAGGTAAACGAGGAAAAGCTGAGAGAAGCAGACGAGAAAGCCTTGGCTAAGCTCCGAGGGGAGGTAATGGAGGAGATGCTCAGGCTGGGGGAGAGGCTTAAGGAAAAAGGGCTGGAGAAGTGTCTGCGGGCTTTCATGGGTGCCCATGGCCTGGCAATCCCTGCCCTTGCGGAGAGGATAAAGTACAGAGGCAGGGATGCCTGGGTCTTCGCGGCTAACTGGGGGTTCGGTTCTATGGATTATAGTCACATAATCTTGGAGGTAATAGATGAAGAAACAGGTGAGACGCTGTTCTCTGAGAGATGTAGATGATGAGTAAGCAGGCGAGGATTAAAACCAGAAAGTGAAGGCGATGACCCATAGGCCCCTTGAACCTGATGTGGAGAAGATGAAGGCAAAAGGAGATGTTGCAGGGCTGATAGAAGCCCTCAGCTATGGGGACCCCGAGATTCGGATAAAGGTCGTGGGGACTCTAGAGGAGATGGATGTCAAAAAGACAATAAAGCCCCTCCTACATGCCTTAAAGGACCCCAAGGTCGAGTACTGGGCGGAGTTGGTTCTGAGGAGAATCGTTAACCCCCAGGTGATTGAGCCTTTGATTCAGGCATTGAAGGACGAGAATCAGCGGGTTCGCTGGCAAGCCAGCTTGCTCCTTGCGATAATAGGGGAACCCGCAGTAGGACCCTTAATAGAGGTCTTGGAGGATGAAAATCCAGATGCCAAGGAGTATGCCGCCTGGACTCTAGGGGAGCTCGAGGATAGAAGGGCGGTGAAACCTCTTATTAGGGCTTTAAAGGACGGGCATGGAGGGGTTCGGCGGAACGTTGCTATGGCTCTCGGGAAGATAGCAGATGAAAGAGCAGTGGAGGCGCTGATAGATACCCTGATGGACGAGGAGATGGAGGTTCGAGAGGAGGCAGCTCTGGCCCTGGGCAAAATAGGGGACGAAAGAGCCCTAAAACCCTTGCTTCTGCTCTTGGAGGAGGACGATGAGGAACTGCGAAAGGTTGTGGGAGAAGCCCTTGGAGGCTTAGGGAAGCCTGCGGTCGGGCCTTTAATCCAAGCCCTGGAAGATAAAGACGACAGTATTCGATACATAGCGGCGGTGGCCCTGGGATTGATAAAAGATGCTGGGGCGGTGAAGCCTCTTATCCGGGCCCTCGATGACCCCGTGCCCCGAGTCAGGTCAAGGGCAGCCCGGGCCTTGGGAAACATCGGTGACAAAAGAGCAAGAGAGCCTCTCCTCAAGGCCCTGAAGGACGGAGATGTGGAAGTAAGGCGGGACGCAGCAGATTCCCTTAGCAGGATAGGGAGCACGGAGGTGGTGGAGGCCCTGGTTCAGGCACTGAAGGATGAGGATAAGTGGGTTCGGACGCATGCTGTCTGGGGGCTTGGCAGGATAAGGCGCGGGGGAGTAGTGGAGCCCCTTATTGGTGCTCTGAAAGATAGAGACGGGTGGGTCCGGTGGAGCGCCGTTCAAGCTCTGGGAGAATTAGGCGATAAAAGAGCCGTAGAGCCCCTGATACGCGCTTTGGAGGAAGACGAGGACGTTAGCGTTCGGAGCTTTGCTGCCATTGCTCTCGGGAAGATAGGGATGAAAGAAGCGACAGGGGCTTTAATCAAGGCTCTAAAAGATAAAGACTGTGAGGTCAGATATTGGGCTGTGTGGGCTCTTGGAGAGATCAGAGGCAGGAAAGCCATAGAACCGCTAATCCAGGCGCTAAGGGATGATGACTGGGGTGTCAGGTCCGAGGCAGCCCGGGTTCTTGGAGAGATTGGAAGCAAGAAGGCTGTGGAGGCCCTGCGCAGAGCCCTGGAGGATGAGGATGAAGGGGTACGGCGCGCTGTGGAGGAGGGTCTTAGATTTTCGTCTCTGGAACTGAGGTGAGATAGCATGCTGTAGGTTCTGCGTGGCAGGTACATATAGCGAGGGGTAATGAAATGGGAAGGTTAATTTATGCTGGATTAAACGGAGAAGCCGTTTGGAAGTATGTCCCCATAGTTCAGGACAGCGAGCAATACAGGATTGCAGAGGAGCTTGGGATAGGGAGAATGGAATACCCCCTGAGCAGGGTCCCTTACTGCAGGCACAAGAAACATGAGGAAGAGGAGTGCCCGGAGGAGTGCGAGTGGGACGACTGCCCCTTCGCCGGAGATATACTGTTTCTTCGGAGGGATGACCTGCCAAGGCTCAAGAAAGCCCTGGAGCCGCACCTCGGGGAAATCGAGAAGTACGAGAAGGAGCGTGGAGACAGAGATTCCATCCGGGTTAGAAGGCTCATAAATCTTACAGAGAAATACCCAGACATCCACTTCTGGAGGATGGTGAAGGCAATTGTCGAGTATATGGAGAGAACGGACTTGGACGCTTATGAGTTCTGGGGAGAATACGAATGACCCGTCCATGGTGAGGTAGCATGGGGACGTACCACGCAATAGCTCCGGTTGACTGGTCCAAACTCTGGAGGGAGGTCATGCCCTCGTGGTACCGGTGCTTGAAGGGGAAAGACCTGAAAACCTTTGCAGACACTTTTGTCAAGGACCGGAGGGAGTACGATGATATCAACGATACCTTCTTCACGGAGGTGTTGGAGGAGTGGCATAGGGTATTGAAGACCCTGCCCGACGGGTGGCATGCTGACTTTGACTGGCTGTCCCGGTCAGGGATATTCCGTGCCTTCCGCTGCGAGGGGTACGCGCACCAGGAATACATAGAGGAACTGGATGCAACGGACCTTCTAATCAATGCGGTGGTTCAGCACGCCGGGGTTGTGCTCTCTGGGAGAGACAGGTTTTCCTTCTCGCCCTATGACAGGTTCTATAGCAAGTTGCACGACTACCCAGAGATACAGGTGGGCTGGCACTAAGAACATGTACTTCTTCCTCGACGTGCTGTTTCATCGAAGGGAGGTTAAAAAGGGATTCGTCTACGAGGACCGGGGCGTCGTGGATAAGGAAATCATTGACCTTTTGAGGTACCTGCTTTTTGGGTCCGCACCCTACCCGGGTCGATTCTCTGCCCCGCCGGTTGCGACTGGCCCTGGGGAAACATATGGATAATCCAGGGGTATCTCCTGCCCGGGGAGGCGAAAAAGCTGAGCTCCTACTGGGCCGAGATAACCAAGCACATGAATCCGGAGGAGGACGAGCTTTCCACAATATTCTGCGACTGCGTACAGCGTTCAGCCAGGGCGAACGCAGGCTTAATCACCCTTTATGATAGCTTGTAGGAAAAACGGAAAACTTTTATCCTTCTTCAAAACGTCGAAGAATGTGGATGAGAGGTTCTCGACCGATTCGGTGGCAATCCTCGTTTAGACGTAGAGACTCCCAGTTCTTCTGTTCATTACCTACAAAATCTGCGCACTTGATTGATAGAATCATAGTCCCCTAGCAACTTATAAGAACTCTCGAGGAGTATAAAAGCCCATGGGAAAAAACCTCCTTGTCAGCCTGAACCTGGGTTCTGCAATCGCCGGGGAAGCCGAGCCGGTTTACTTTGAAGACCAGGAGCTAGAGGAGCTCAGGAGAGCTACTGGCAAAAAGCCTGGCTTCCGCTTTCTCCGGGAGGTGCTGTTCTCTCCCGCCTCCGAGGTGCCCCCTGAGAGCCTGCCGAGGCTTATCAGGGACTTAGCCGGGCTGTTGCTTCCCTACTACGGGCTCTCCCGGAGGAGCAGGGGCATCGTGATAGAGCTTATAACCAGGGCGGCGGACGCCATCGAAGAAAAAGATGCCCTCTGCCTCTGGGACAGCGACGCCGTGGGCAAGATAGACTATGAGAAGGCCGTAAAAAAGGTTGAAGATTTCTATCCAGAGAAGGAGAAGGGCAGGGACATAAAATAGGGTGATAAGTTTGAATATAACCATTAGAGATGTGGACGAAAAGGTCTTCAGGGAATTTAAGGCTGAGGCGATGAGGGATGGAACACGCCTTAGGGGAGCGCTAACAGATTGATGAGATACTTTATGGTGGTTAGATGGCAGTGTTCATCGACTCCAGCGCGTTCATAGCGTACTACAACAGAGGGACCTCCGCCACAGAGCCTCAGGGAATTAATAAAGAATTGCGTTAAGGGAGCCTTTGGGGAGTTCTTCACCTCTGACTACGTGGTTCGAGAGGCAGTCACCGTAACGCTCCTTAAAACCGGCTTGAAGAGAGCCGTTGAACTCGGGGATTACCTATTAAACTCGGAGGTCACATTACTCGAAGTTGACGGAGACATCTTCAAAGAGGCTTGAGAGGAGTTCAAGACACCGAGGCTAAGCTTCACGGGATAGACAAGATTCTGACATTTGACAAGGGATTCAAAGGAATAAAAGGGATAAAAGCCATACTCTAGGGAGTAATTTTAATCCAAAAGTTGCTCCAGGAGGGTCCTATACGCCTCAGAGGGCTCAACTCCTGAGAGCTCTATCAATTCCTTCAAATCCTCTATCCATCCCTTCCGTACGTAAGTCCTGTACATCTCTCTGAGGAATTCTTCTGGGAACTCGGGTTCGATGCCGGTAACCCATATCCAGTCCGCGACTCTACTTGCCCATCCCCTCTTCACCAGAGCTCTGTATCCCTTCTGGATGGTTTTCTCCGAGGGTTTAACCCCCGTTGCCTCTGCTAGGGCTTCTAGTTGGTCAAACTCTAGGTTCCGCATAATGGCGATATATCTTTTTTGAACGAGCTCCCCGGGAAGCTCTGGTTCGACTCCTGTCAGCTCCACTAACTCTTTAAAGATATCCGGGTTTCCCCTCTCTAGGAACATCCTGTAAACTTTTTGAAGGGTCTCCTCATGGGGGCTGGTTAGGGTAACCTCTACCAGAAATTTCACGCTGGTGTCCCAGCCCTTCCGTAGGTAGGTTTTATATATCTCCTGGAGGAATTCTTCTGGGAACTCGGGTTTAACCCCTGTGGCTATAACCAGTTCCTTGAAAAACGGCAGCCACCCCTTCTGCACTAGAGCCATGTAGCCTTCCTGCACGATCTCCTCAAAGGGCTCTACCCCCGTGAATTCTCTAAACCTTTTAAACTCATCTGGCCATCCCTCAGCCACGACGTTTATGTACGCCTCTTGGATAAACTCCTCGGGCAACTCCGGCTCAACCCCAGTAACCTCCTTTAACTCCTCTAGGAGATACATCGGCCTCCCCTCTTCGATGAAAGTTCTGTACACTCTCTGAACAGTTTCTCCTGGTAACTCTGGCTTAACTCCCGTAATCTCTACCAGATACACCAGGCTACTGGACCATCCCCTCTCTACGATGGTTTCATAAGCCTCCTGGAGGAATTCTTCTGGGAACTCGGGTTTAACCCCGGTAGCTATTACCAGCTCTTTCAGCTGCTTTAGGCTTCCATCCTTCACGAGGTTCCTGTACACTTCTTGTAGGAGATCCTCCGGTGGCTTGACCCCTGTGGTGTCTATCAGCTCCTTGAAATGTTCGAACCACTCTGAGGGAGGCAGCCCTTCTTGTACGCTCCATTCTACGAGGCTCCGATATTTTTTCCTGACAGCGTCCTCCGATGGCTTAACCCCTGTACGCCTCATTAATGCACCCAGATGGGACAGCCAGCCCTTCTCTAGGAAGGTTTTGCAGGCCTCCTGGACGAAGTCCTCCGATGGCTTAACCCCGGTAAGCTCCATCAGCTCCCAGATATCGTTCAACCACACTTCCTGCAGAAAGGTTTTATAGGTCTCCTGGACGAACTCCTCGGGCAGCTCTGGCTCTACCCCTGTGAGCTGCATCAGCGCCTCTACACCCGAGATGTTTCTTTCCAGCACGAAGTCTCTGTATTTCTCCTGGATCTTTCCTATGAGCATTTCTTTGTCTATGCCACGGGACTCGGCATAGGCAAAAAATCCCGAAGCCAAGGTAAAAAGTTTCAAAAGCCACTCCAGGAGGCTTCTGCCAGGCTTGATTCCTGTGAACTCCATTAATTCCTTCAAGCTCTTTGGCTTCCCTTTTTGTATGAGGTTTGTATAGGCTTTCTGAATAAAATCCTCCGAGAGTCTGGGCTCAATCCCCGTGGCTTTCACCAGTTCTTTTAGATAACTTATCTGTCCATTCACCACCAAAGCCTTGTATCCCTCTTGAACCACCTTCTCCGACGGTTTAATCCCTGTGGCCTTTATCAGTTCCTTGAATTCGCGGATTTCATTAAGCCAGCAAATCCTCGTCATTTTCGCTATAAAAAGCGAATACTGTTCTTGGACAAAGCCCTCGGGTAACCTTGGTTTAACACCCGTGGATTTTGCCGCATCTTTAAGGCGCTTTAGGTTTCTGCCGATTGAATGGCGCTCCGTGCACGCTAATCTTACGCATTCCTTGTAGCACTCTTGGATGGCTTCATCCTCCAACTCGATTCCCAGAGCTCTGGCCGCGATTATAAAATCGTACACTCTGTGTCTTTGCTTGCAGCTCCGGTAGATTTCCTGAATATTTTCCTCCATCAGCTTGGTCCCTGTAACTTCTGCTATAATCACGAAATCGCACAGCCTGTTTCCCTTCTTGTATTTCTGGTAGACTTCTTGCAGGAAGGCGTTAGAGAACTTGGGCTTGATCTCTGTAACTTTTACGAATTCCCTTAACCCGGGCAAATCACATCCGCCCTTCAGAGCGAGATATTCATATGCCTCCTGAACCACTCGCTCAGCCGGGTCTATCCTCACAAACTCCTTAAACTCTCTAAAGCGCTCCACCCCTTGGTACTTCATAATGTACTTGTACCTTCTCTGAACATCTCCCCAGCGTATCTTGAATCCTGTTACCTCCACCAGTTCTTTTATCACCCAAGGAGGAGCATGCCCTTCTCCCACCAGAACTTGATAAGCCCTACGAACAGCTTCCTCGGATAACCTGGGCTTGACCCCTGTAAGTTCGATGAGGTATTTTAAGCTGCCCGACCATGTATCCCTTATAATAGCTTTGTATGCTCTCTGGAGGAATTCCTCTGGGAACTCGGGTTTTACCCCTGTGGCTATTATGAGTTCTTTCAGTGGTTTCAAGCTTCCATCCCTTACGAGGTCCCTGTACACTTCTTGTAGGAGATCCTCCGGTGGCTTGACCCCTGTGGTGTCTATCAGCTCCTTGAAATGTTCGAACCACTCTGAGGGAGGCAGCCCTTCTTGTATGCTCCATTCTACGAGGCTCCGATATTTTTTCCTGACAGCATCCTCTGATGGCTTAACCCCTGTACGCCTTATCAGTGCTTTTAGGTGAAGGAAGCACTCCTGCTTCAAGAAGGTTTTGCAGGCCTTCTGGACGAACTCCTCCGATGGCTTAACCCCGGTAAGCTCCATCAGCTCCCAGATATCATCTACCCGCTCTTTCCGGAGATAGCTTCTGTACGCCTCCTGGACGAACTCCTCGGGCAGCTCTGGCTCTACCCCTGTGAGTTGCATCAGCGCCTCTACACCCGAGATGTTTCTTTCCAGCACGAAGTCTCTGTATTTCTCCTGGATCTTTCCTATGAGCATTTCTTTGTCTATGCCCTTGGACTCGGCGTAGGCTAGCAAATCCAAAGGTAACATGCTAATAGATTTTTAACGTGTAGAGTTAAAAGTTTTATTGTATAAATGAAAAGAGTTTAAAACAAGGAGAAATGAGGGCTGAGGAAAATACTGAAGATTTACTTAGGGCTTTGAAATCTGACGCAGATACTGTCCAAGCCCTAGAGGGAAAGAGGCTTGGAGTGTCTGAGCCTCACGCTTCTTCTGCCAGGCATCGCAAGATTATGTCATTCTTCATCCTGGGAGTATTGCCCATCTCCCTAGCGGGATTGATGGTGTTTTTCCTTGCCACAAGGGCACCGATGCTCCTCCTGCTCCTTATACTGCTCTACGGTCTTGAACTCCTATTATTTATCGTGTTCTCCTTTGACCTAAGTTCAGTCGTTAAAGGCAGCCTGGTGTTCAAGGCGTCTATGGTTGATATGAGGTCTAGAGGGCTAACCGAGATATCAAGGGATGTCTGGAAGTATGGGCATTTGAAGATTCTCAGGTTGTCTCATAACCGCATCGCCCATCTGCCGCCAGAGATAGGTGAACTCGAGGACTTAGAGGAGCTTGATTTAAGCGATAATCAGCTCACTCATTTGCCGCCAGAGATAGGTAAACTTAAGAACTTAGAGGAGCTTGATTTAAGCGATAATCAGCTCACTCATTTGCCGCCAGAGATAGGTAAACTTAAGAAGCTGAAATATCTCCATTTAGGCGGCAATCCCCTTCCCCGGAGCGAGAAGGATAAAATTAAAAAGCTGCTACCGGAGTGCCGTATTTACTGGCTGTGATTATTCTTCAAATCAAAAGGGGCATAACTATCATCAATATTATGGAGAGAGGCAAATATAGTAGAAGTATAATGCCTTTGAAAGCCTTGGCAAAGTCGTTGAGCTCGTAGATAAGACAAGAGGATCCCATAAAACACGCTTTGAGCGGGATTTCGAGGAGGGTGGACAGCACCGCTTTTAGCATGAGAATCGTCCCTATATTTAGATACCATTGAAACCAGGCTGGCAGGGATTTCCAAGCTGGGAAGAATATCTGCCAGAGAAGGAACGCAATCCCTCCCATAAAGAACCTGAGTCCCCTTAGGGGTTCCCCATGTTTGAAGGCGTCAAAAAACAGCCATAAAACACCAATTAAAAATAAAATTAATACGTAAGAGAGTATCTTCGGAATAAACACCAGGGTCTCAACCATGAAGGGATCTACCATAGCTATTCCTGCTCATAATAAGCAGGAAAAGCATAAATACTTTGCGAGAAACAGCCTCGATTTGAGAAAAATGGAAGAAGATGTTGAAGCCCTGATAGATCTCCTGAAGGATGAAGATGGGGATGTCCGGGGTGATGCTGCCCGGAAACTTGGGGAGATAGGTGACGAGAGGGCAGTGGAACCCTTAATCAGGGTTTTGTTGGAGGACGAGGGGGAATATGTCCGGTGGTCTGCTGCCGAGGCGCTGGGAAGGATAGGGGACAAGCGAGCGGTTCCCGCGCTTATAAAAGCTTTAGAAGACGAAGATTACTATGTTCGATTAAAAGCTGCTTGCGCTCTTGGAGATATCGGTGATAGTAGGGCTGTGGGCCCCTTGATCAAGGCTTTAAAGGACCCTAACATTGACGTTCAGTGTGAAGCCTTAGACTCTCTTGGAAAAATCGGAGAGCCGGCGGTAGAGCCGTTACTCAAGGCTTTGAAAGACGATAATGAACTTGTCCGGGAGGGTGCTGCGGCAGCTCTTGGAGGCCTCGGCGATAAAAGAGCCGTAGGGCCCCTAACCCAAGCTTTAGGGGATGAGAGCTATGATGTCAGGTGCGCTGCCGCCCAGGCTCTTGGAGATATCGGCGACAGCAGGGCATTAGAACCATTAACTAAGGCTCTGAAGGACAGTGAGGTGGGCGTCCGCATGCGTGCAGCCAAGTCCCTTGGGAAGATAGGAGATAAAAAAGCGATAAAGCCCCTCTCCAGGGCTCTGAGGGACGAGGACTGGAGCGTTCGAAGCTCAGCGGCAGAGGCGCTGGGAAGGATGAAAGACGATAAAGCGCTGGAAATTCTCATTCAGGCTTCAAGAGACACAAATCCCGGGATTCGTATGGAAGCGATGTACGGTCTTGGATGTACGGGCGATAAAAAGGTGGTAAAGCTCCTCATCGAGGCTTTGAGGAATGAGAAAGGCATAGTCAGATGGAACGTGGTGGAGGCTCTTGGGAGGATGGGGGATGCAAAAGCGGTGGATCCATTAATCCGGGCTTTAGGGGATGCGGACAGGGAGGTTCGATGGAGAGCAGTTGAAGCCCTAGGAGAGATAGGGGACAAAAGAGCAGTGGGATCTTTGATATGCGTATTAAAGGAAGATAAGGACATGCATGTTCGCCACTGGGCGGCCTGGGCTCTCGGTGAGCTAAGGGATAAAAGGGCTACTGAAGCTTTGATCCAGGCTTTGAAGAAGGGGGACTGGGAGGTAAGGCGGGTTGCAGCCTGGGCTCTTGGAAATATTAGAGATAGAAAAGCGGTGGATCCATTAATTCAAGCGTTAAGGGACGATGACAGGGATGTTCGATCCAACGCCGCCTGGGCTCTTAGGGAGATTGGAAGCAAGGAAGCAATAGCAGTCCTGCGCAAAGCCCTGGAGGACGAAAACATAGATGTGCAAAAGGTCGCCAAAGAGGCATTAGAGGGCAGGATAGCCCCTATGATCACGACCAAGAGGCTATTTTTGTGGGATCATTAATTCAAGCGTTAAAAGAGGTGAGATTTCGTGAGTAAGTATAGGAACTATCTTTATGATCTTAGTTTTTTAATCAAAGAAAGGGCGCTGAATGCTAAGAAAGCTCGTGAGCAGGAAAAGAAGGGTTCAGAAGGTATATGTACGAGTCAAGGCGTCTTATGGCGTTCAATGAGGTAGTCTCTATTATGCAGCAACAGGCTGAGGCATTTGGGATACCCCTGGAGGAATTAAGGCCGGATGACATATACCCCGACCGCGACCTTGTTTGACGAGAGATTACTCGACCTCCAGCACAGGGACGTCTATATCCTCTAACCCGCTGGCGAGGCTTTCCTGCAACTGTCAGAACCAAAAGTAACGACCACGATATGCATTGTCCCCTTGTATTTACTCAGTCTCAGACTAGTGGGCTCTCCCCCTTCTAAAATATACAGACAGTCCAGAAGAGATTCTGATATCCTAATCCCGATTCTTTCTTTAAGCTGAAGGAACTCTTCCTCTAAAACGATTAAGCTGAGCCCTTGCCTCGCCGATTTTTTCCCGCTCCCCCTGCGAAAGCTGCTCGCCCTTAAGCAATTTTTTCCCCGTTCTCTCGACGTACCGGTCAAGGGAGACAACCCGGGAGATAAAAGTATCCTGTTGCAGAACTTCCCTCCGGGCATCGAGGGGAAGGGAAGCGACATCTCCTAAGGTTTTCTCTATTTCTTCCTTGAAGATCGGCCCGGCAATACCACGGCTTAGACCGCCTAGTGCTTCAAGCTTTTTGAGGAACAGGATGCGATATGTCTCCCTGGTAACCTCGACCTCGAATTGCTCCATCGATTTGCAGAGAAGGGAGACGAATCTATTAACCCTTCTTCAAGAACCCTTTCTTTCCAATCTTCCATTCTAGTTCCCCTCGTGTCACATAACGCAGAAGAATAAAGTTATGTCAAAGTATATTGTTTTCCGGGTTCCATCAGAAAGTCTTAGCTCCATTCTATCGTAATGTTGCTACCTTTTTTAATAAGGCGTTGCCCGTCCAGTCTCTAATCCTTCTCACGCTTTCCAAATTTCCTTTCGAGGTATTCGTATTCTGTAGCTATACTTTCGATGTTATTTTTCACATCCAAAATTATGATTGCCTCCTTTATTGATTCACCGCTTTTTTCTATGTACCTCGCTATTTTTTTATTCCTCTTTGGACGATGAGACGGCCTTTTTAACCGCTTCTTCAACCAGGTCAGCCCAGTTATTATCGAGGCTGATTGCTCCCCACTGAAAGCCCTCCCTTCGCAGGGTGTTTCTAACGCTCAAGCCTAAGGAATGATGATACCCGAGGGACCAGTCCTCTCCTTTTTCCTTTATCACCTTCTTGAGCTCCGGCAGGGCTTCTCTATGATGTTTGATGATACAGTCTACGGCTTGCTTCCATTCTTTGTCTGTGATTACCTCTCCGGTATCTTTCAACCTTAACTCAGGCGCAGCCATGTTTTTAAATATTCTTGCTACTAAATAAATAGCTAATGGGAAGAACCATGACTATCTTATCTCCAGAACGGGTTGCAGAGATGATTCGGAAACGATTGAGAGGCGAAATATCTCAAGAAGAACTCTCTGACTGGGCATGGAATGCCCACTGGAAAGAGGAGAAAAGGGAACAATGCTATGAAGAAGGCAGCTTTCAAATGATAGCGGAAATAATTTTTGCCCTGGCTCATAGCGGGACAGAGGGTTCGAAATCGGTGAGCAAGAGCTGCGGAAATATCTGAAGCGACTTGAAAGAGTGCATCATGAAACGAAGGTCTAATGTTATTTCCGAATTGGTTAGGCAGATTATCCTTTTAGGTATTGCATCCCCTGAAGAAATTCAGGGATGCACTCCGGAGGAGGTAGCAGAAATCCAGGCCGATGCAGGCGTTAAATTACCGGCAATTTATATAGATTTTTTATATGCGATGGGACGGGGTGCAGGAAATTTTTTTAAAGGTTCAGATATGTTCTACCCGAGTTTGCTCGGCCTTCGAAAAGCAGCGGAAGAATTACTATCTGAAGAGGGTGCCTCTTTTTCTCTTCCCAAAGATGCTTTTGTTTTTTTGATGCATCAAGGCTATCAATTTATGTTCTTCCGAACCATTGAGCGCAACGACGACCCTCCGGTTTATCATTATATGGAGGGAGAAGGAGTACCTCGAAAGATTTCAGCTAGCTTTTCTCAATTTCTGGTCGAAAGCGTTAGAGACCAGGTGTAGTAGAAGGGCTTATAGGAAATCACGGGCTCTTTTTATCCCGTCGATTATAACCCGGGCTTCATTCCTTAACTTCGGGTCATTCTCGTAGACCCACTGAGCATGAGTCAAAGCCTCCTCCAGCCGTCTTGCCCCCACAAGATACCAAGCGAGGCTGAGATGAGCCCGCCCATAGTTGGGGTCGAGTTCCACGGCTTTCTCAAGCAGCTCAATAAGCTCCTGGCCCCTCGCTTTCCCCGTGCGGGAATAAGCGATAGCCAGGTTATAGTAGGCCGCCGGATGGTCCGGTTTGAGCTCCAATAACCGTCGGAGCAGCTTTTCCAATTTTTTCCATTCTTGGAGCCTCCAGCCCAGGGATATCGCCAGAGCTATGAGCCAGGCATTCCATGGTTGCTCCTCGATAGCCTTAGAGAACAGACTAAAAGCCTTCTCGTCTTCTCCTTTTCTCTCTGCTTCCAGGGCTTTCTTGGCATTTGTGGGGAGAAGCTCCAGAGTCGCGTGCACTGCGTCCTCCAGGGAAACAAGGAGGGGATATGGAGGAAGGCAGTTCCTAATACTCTGGATTGCTTTCGCCTTAGTGGAAAGCTTATCACTGTCTGGGTCGCATAGCTTCTTAGTCGCTTGAGAGAAGGGGTGTATGCAGGCCGAGTGGAACTTTGTTGTGACTATATCCACGAAGGACTGGATGGGGTTTAGAGGGGGATACAGCGCCCAGACAGCGTTTCTATGCCTTACCAGCCACTCCCCCCAGAAGGCTCCCATGGCGTAGTAGAGCAGAGGCTCCCTTGGGATCCTAACGCCTTCGGCTGCCTGCTCATATTCCTCCAGTTCCTTCTCGGTGAGGTCCTGACGGAGCTTAACCCCTTCAAAGTATTTCCTAAGGGAGGGGTCAATTAGGTGTTTGTTTGCAAAACAGTCAAGCTGGGTCGAGTCAGGATTCTCCAAGTCAAGGGCGAACCCGAATACCTCATGGGCACCCTTCTGGAATGCCTTTGCCGCCGCAGCTATTGTCTTTGAATCGACGGGGTAGTTCTTTGAGTTCCTCGGTAGACCTGTTTCTCTCTGGATGAACTCAATGAAACGTGCTATATCTGGGGGCGTCTCCTCCATGAATTCTGCACAAGGCTCATAAAAGCTTTTTACTGCTGAATTTTCTTTTCTGATATACTTTCTAGAACTCATATCAAGTCCTTTCTAAACTTATTTTTAGTAACATTTTTATTCATCAGGATATAAAAAAATTTCAAAAATGGATGAGATAGTCGGGGCAGGCTTGAGTTTCGGCTTTAGGCTGTTTGCTGAACTCTATAAGAGGGAGCCGGGGAGAAATATCTTTGTTTCTCCTCTTAGTGTTTTGTTTGCTCTCTCCATAGCCTATAATGGCTCAAGGGGGGAGACGAAACATGCGATGGCAAAGGCGTTATGTGTCCATACTATTGGGTTGGATAAACTTAACCAGGCAAATAGCTCACTGCTAGCCGCCTTAGAGGAGCTTGATCCAAAGGTCCATCTGATAATTGCTAATGCTCTCTGGACTAGTCATGATATCAGGTTTAAAGAGGATTTTCTGACTGATGTCAAGTTCTATAGGGCGGAAATAGTGAACCTAGATTTTCATAGCCCCGATGTTGCGAGTCTCATAAATGAGTGGATCAGAAAGAAAACCCGTGGAAAGATACCTCTGATTGTTGACGAGTTGCCGCTGAATGTAGTTCTGTTAATTCTGAATGCGGTCTATTTCAAAGGAACTTGGAAGCATGCGTTTGAGAAGTCAGACACCAGGGAAGAGGCCTTCATCCTGCCAGACGGTACTAAGAAAAGACATCCAATAATGTTTCAAAATGGACTCTATAAGTACTATAGAGATAAAGACTTTCAAGCGGTCAGCCTTCCCTATGGCTACGGAAGGATTAGTATGTACGTGTTCCTGCCTGATAAAGATCTCGAGGAATTTCACAGATTTTTAAACCCAGAAAACTGGAATCGCTGGATGCATCAGTTCCGCAAGATGGAGGGTACTATAGGCATACCAAGGTTCAAAATGGAATACGGTGCAGACTTGGAGAATGTCCTTACTGCTATGGGTATGGGAATAGCCTTTGATAAAATGAGGGCGGATTTTGGGGATATGGTAGAGGATGCGAAGGTCTGGATCAACAAAGTCATACACAAAACTTATTTGAAAGTTGATGAAAAAGGCTCTGAAGCCGCCGCTGTAACTGAGGTGATCCTAGAAAAGGAGGAGCCACCTGAGGAGACCTTCACTATGATTGTAAACCGTCCTTTCTTCTTTGCTATCAGGGACAACGATACAGGGGCGGTGCTGTTTATGGGTTCCGTCATTGACCCGGAGGAGTGATTACATAGGCTGCGATATTATTAAATCTGCTAGGGAGAACATAATAGTGGGGTGAATAGATTGGATGAAATCACAGGGGAAGTCGTTGAGAGGTTGATAGAGCAGGAGCTTGATAAGAGTAGTAGGGAAGGAATAGAGCTGTATATGAGGCTCTGTCAGGAGCCGATGACGGAGGAGGAACGTAAAGAGAGGCTCAAAACTATAAGGGGTTATGGAGTATGGTGGAGCACCGATTCTGGAGTTCGCCTTAAAAGGGCAAAAGTAGCCGATGTCAAGAAGCTCCGGGAGGGAGGCTACGAAGTATCTGCGACCTGCATCTTGGAGATCGAAACAGCACATGAATTACTTCCGGGAGAGTTCTCAGAGGAGAACATTGCAAAAGTGAGGATGAAGGTCAGTGATACTCTCGAGGTTGAAGAATTCGATTTTCAGTGGATTTAATACCGCTTATCCCTCTAGTGGAGAAGGCTCTTAACCTTGGCGAAATCACTTACTACCAGTAAGAGGTAATATCAATGGAGATGGAATTAAAAGGGAGCTGGAAATATGTGGGGTTTTAAAGATATTATCTCAGTCGTTGGTAAGATTTTATCAGAGAGTATACCTGGAGGATATATGTAGAAGAGCCAACAAAGAAACAAAAGCGATTCCTTACGGCAAGAATGTTAGCATGAGTGGAGATGAGTTGGTTAGGCTTTCTAAGGAAAATATTCAATTCATAGAAGCAACTTTTTCTGCATATAAAAATAAGCAACATGTGTTTACTATAAAATCGATAGACTCATCCCTTTGGGTAGTGAATTCTGAAGGATCCGAAATCATTGAGTTTTTCAAAAAGAAGTTTACTTCAAAAGAGAAGAGGGGATAATATGCTCAAAGAAATACAATTCAACAAGATCGTTGAAAAACTAAAATCTTTATCTAATTTTAAGGCAGTAGAAGGCATGGCAAAATATGGGATTACACCTAAAAAGACTTATGGAGTCTCGATTCCAAATCTCAGAAAAATTGCTAAAGAGATCGGAGTAAATCACGAGCTTGCCTTACAGCTTTGGGAAATGGATACTCGAGAAACTCGAATACTTGCTAGTATGATCGATGACCCGGAGTTAGTAACTGAAGAACAAATGGAAGAATGGGTAAAAGAGTTTGATTATTGGGAAATCTGTGACCAAGTATGTTTGAATCTCTTTACCTATACAAAATCTGCTTATCAAAAGGCTATAGAGTGGGGCGGGAGAGATGAAGAATTTGTTAAAAGGGCGGGGTTTGCTTTAATGGCGTGCTTGGCATTTAAAGATAGAAAAGCGAAGGATGAGCAGTTTGAGAAATTTTTTCCGATTATTAAAAGAGGATCTACGGATAATAGGAATTTTGTTAGGAAGGCAGTTAACTGGGCATTAAGGCAGATTGGAAAACGAAATCTTAACTTAAATAGAAGAGCGATAGAAACTGCTAGAGAAATTCAACAGCTAGATCCAAAAAGTGCTAAATGGATTGCTTCAGACGCCATCAAAGAATTAACAAGTAAGAAAATCCAACATAGGTTGAAAAAGAAGTAAAATGAGGAATGGTATAAAATTCATAAAAGAAGGTGGACGGCTCGATTGTATGGGCAGTAAGAAGTACTACGACTATTCATTGAGCCTGGAAAGATGAGAAAAATTGCATTAGATAGGAGCGTGGCAAAGACCGTATTTAGGGAGAGAAGACGCTTACTGACTCTCCAACGTAGAGATGACTCATACTTCCTTTAGTGATGACTCTCTGTCCTTACCCTAAATGTTATACGTGAATTTTTTTTAAGGAGTTTGCCTTTATTACTTATCATGCTTTCTAAGAGCCGGGTTAGAGAGATACTGGAGTGCTGTCTCTGCCCAGGGGACTATGTTTTTGTCTAGACGGCGAAGAGGTATTCTTTTGTACCCTTAATGGCGGCTAATTACTTAAAAAAGATAGAAAAGCTTACTGAGAAACTTCTTCCCCCTCTTAGAGAAGGGGAAAGCCTTTTGGACGAGCTTGAGAGGTATCCGTATTAAAGGGTGTACTTGGGCAAGGGGAAGATATTCGCCATTACCGAGGAGGAAAAGAAGACGAGCACCCTTTCCTGGCTTATTTAACCAGAAGGGATCCTTTCTACAAATGGCTTTTAGAGCATTCTATCGTTGAACTCTTACTTTTTGTTGGGACCTTTAATAAAAGTCTCATTAAATCGCTTATGAGGAAAAGCGGAGCTGGCTGTAGGAATGGTGCACAGCACGTTTTCGTTTTTATTGATGTACCGAGAGAAAAAATCCTCAGGGATTTTCCATTTCAGGGGGAAAAACCAACTCCCTGGGAAAATATAAAGGACTACTCTAGATACACAGGATGGGTGGAAGAAATTGGAGAAGGGTATTATAAATATTATTATACTTTTCATGAGTGGTGCGGTACCCGCCGAGGAGAGAGCTATGAGCAAAGGCGGAGAAAACGATACTATTTAAAACAATATTATAAAGTCAAAGGATGAAAAGCAATGCTAGATGTAGCACTTCTTGGAGTTTGAACAAAATGAGAGTTTAACTCCTTATTTTTCCTCTATTTTTAGAGTTACACTTCTCTAAGAGCTCATGCTAGAAGATAAGAACCTTCTGTATCAGCCGTAAGGAGGTCAATTATCCTTAAACAATAAATATTATATTCAGTATACTTATAATCGTTCTGTGAAAAATATGGCTAAGAAAAAAAAAGTAAGAAGAAAAGAGAAAAAAAGAAAGATGGAGAAAGGTGAATTTGAGGAACCTCCTAGGAGTTTTTTAGATCTTGGAAGGCCTTTAAATATAGGAGTGGGGATTTTTTTGGTACTTATGGGAGCATTAAACTTTTCAGTTTCTCCGATATTTCGGTTTATACTTGGGGCAGGTCTTGCCTTCCTCACTAGAGGGCTATACCAACAATATAAGTTAATAAAAAAAGGATTTTAGTAAAATTTTCTAGTGTATTTTAATACCTCAGCAGGTCTTGCTCTAATAATGCAAAGGAAGACTGCGGCATGAAAAATAAGATTAGGATAGAAAAATTATCAAAGATATTCCATACTCATGGTAGAGAAATAGAAGTCCTAAAAGAGTTATCCTTAGAAGTAAGAGAGGGAGAGTTTTTTGGAGTGGTAGGGCCGACAGGATGCGGTAAAACAACTCTTCTTAATCTAATAGCAGGTCTCGAAGAACCCAGCGAAGGAGCTATATTTATAGATGGTGAGGAGCTAAAGGGACCTGGTTTCGATAGAGGAATGCTCTTCCAAGAGGGAGCACTTCTACCCTGGCGGAATTTAGTTAAGAACATTGAGTTTGGCATGGAAATTAAGGGAATAGAGAAAAAAAAGAGGAATGAACTTGCTATCAAATATTTGAAAATGGTTGGACTAGAAGGATTTGAAGAAAGTTATCCATATCAGCTTTCAGGAGGTATGATTCAACGCGCAGCATTAGCTCGAGTACTTACTTTTGAGCCTGATATTCTATTAATGGATGAACCATTTGCGTCGGTGGATGCGCTTACTAGAGAAAAACTACAGGAAGAGTTACTTAGAATATGGCAAGTAACCAAGAAAACTATACTATTCGTTACCCATAGCATAGATGAGATAATATATCTCTCGGATCGTGTGGCAGTTCTGACCTCTAGGCCAGCCCGAGTAAAGGATATACTAGAAATAAATGCATCGAGACCAAGAACAGAATTTAGAATGAGTAAAGAATTCTCCGACTATAGGAATCGAATTTGGAAACTACTCAAATCCGAGATACAATAAATCACAGCTTCTTATCTTGTTAATCTTCTTATAAATAATGAAAAGAAATCAAGAAATCAACAGAGAGTTGATAATGTGGAAAACAGAATCGAATACTTGGAAGCATGTCCAGAATGCGGAGGAAGAGACCTTAAGAAAGACGAAAGAAGGGCCGAAGTAGTGTGTAGAGAATGCGGACTAGTCGTAGATGAAAATATGGTAGATACAGGCCCGGAGTGGAGAGCCTTCGATAACGAGCAACTGCAAAAGAGAAGCAGGACAGGAGCACCTATGACATACCTAATCCATGATAAGGGTCTTTCCACGGTTATTGACTGGAGGAACCGGGATAGCTATGGAAAAGACATCGTGAGGCATAGAGCACAACTTCACCGGATGAGGAAGTGGCAGCAGAGGATCAGGGTCTCTAACGCTACTGAGCGCAACCTCGCCTTCGCCTTAACAGAGCTAGACCGTGTCGCATCACGCCTAGGC
>Ga0180886_104_pt1 | contig 68663 bp, 75 predicted proteins | sample Deesub1362A_J573_FD_124183 | JGI IMG/M metagenome (GOLD analysis project Ga0180886, IMG submission 124183) | Candidatus Hydrothermarchaeota archaeon JdFR-18 | reverse complement strand
TCCAAGAAAAAAAGCCGATAATAGTGGACGACTTCTTCTCAGACCAAAGGCTCAAAAAAGCGCCCTACCAAGAAGTAGAAAAAGAAGGCCTAAAATCATTCTTAGCAGTACCATTCATGTCGAGAGGCGGTCTTCCACTTGGCGTTTTATACGTAGCAAGCCAAAAAAAAGGAAAATTTACTAAAGACAGTCTTAGAACTCTGATAACATTAGCGGGACAATCTTCTGTCGCTATCGAGCATTATAGGCTTTTTGAAAAAACTAGGAGAGCGTATGAAGAATTGCAGGATCTGCACGAATTAAAGAACAATATAATATCCAACGTGAGCCATGAGCTGCTTACACCAACTACGATCGTGAAAGGTGCTATAGAACTTCTAAAAGAGGAGGAAAACCCGGTAGAAAAAGAAAAACTCTATAAAATAGCTATGAAAGCCATAAACAGACAAAATATGATAATCCGTGACCTAATAGAAGCGGCTAGGTTAGAAAGGGGAGAGTTGAAATGGGAATTTGAAAATGTAGATGTAAAGCAACTTATTACCACAGCGATTAGGTATTTCGAACCAACCCTTGTCCAAAGAAATATAAAATTAAAAGTTTTATTAAATGATAATCTACCCTATGTGAGGACTGATCGTAAAAGATTCCAACATTTGCTGAGTAACTTATTAAGCAACGCAATAAAGTTTAATAAGCCTGGGGGGAAGATACTTATACACACTAGAAGAAAAGGAGAAATGATAGAGGTGTCTATATCAGATTCGGGAGTGGGTATACCCGCGGATAAGTTAGATAAAATCTTTGACCCTTTATATCAGGTGGACAGTAGTAGCTCTAGAAGGTATGGGGGTACGGGATTAGGTCTAGCAGTGGCTAAGAGGATAGTTAACTTTCTAGGGGGAGAAATTGCAGTTAAGAGCAGATATGGCAAGGGTAGTTGCTTCTATTTTACTCTGCCAATTGAGGGGAAAAGAGATGGTAAGCATAATGTTAGTTGATGATGAGCCTGAGCTAAGATTTCTAGTAAAACGTATGCTGAAAAGAGAAGGCTACGAGGTTATTGAAGCGGCAAATGGTGAGGAGTCATTGGAAATGCTGAAGACAATTAAACCTGGGCTCATCCTCATGGATGTAAGGATGCCGGGCCTCGATGGATGGGAAGTTTGTAAAAGAATAAAAGAGAACCCAAAAACAAAAAATATCCCAGTAATTATTTTTTCTGTCCGCGATAGCGAAGAATCTTTAAAGAGGAGTTTTGAATATGCTCACGCGGATGCTCATATAGGGAAACCATTTGAAATTCGTGAATTTATAGATAAAATAAAAATTATTTTTGAGAAATCTTCTTCTCAGGGAAAATGAAGTGGACTTTCTAAGATTAGTGGAAACCTGCGAGAAAGTAGCAAAAAATACCAAAAAATCCAAAAAAATAGAGATATTAAGCCATTTCTTAAAAACGCTTGAAGAATCTGAAATCCCTGTAGCTGTACTTTTTATTACGGGTTCTATTTTCCCCGAGGCGGAATCAAAGTCGTTAGATGTAGGATGGAAAACTATAGAAAAAGTTGGGAGAGATCATCAGAAAACACTCCTTACAACACCGCTTAGTATATTAGACATAGGAGATTATTTCAAAAAAATATCAAGTCAAAGAGGGGAAGGCTCTAGAAAGAAAAAAGAAAACCTTTTACAAAGCCTCATTAGTCGAGCGAGCCCGCTTGAGAGAAAGTATATTTTTAAAAGTATCTTCGGTGAGATGAGAATTGGTGTTAGCGAGGGGACAATGTTAGAGGCAATATCTAAAGCATCTTATTTAAATCTAGACTTATTAAGGAAAGCCCTTATGTTTCTAGGCGACTTAGGTGAGGTCGCTAGGATAGCTTTAGTCGAAGGAAAGAAAGGTCTCGAGAAAATTAACATCACGCTTTTTATCCCTATTAAACCGATGCTAGCGGAGATGGCAAACTCGCTTGAAGAGGCTTTACAAGAACATAGGAAATGCGCCTTGGAATTTAAGTATGATGGAGCTAGGATACAAATCCATAAGAAGGGAGAAAAGGTTGTAATATTCTCAAGAAGGCTTACTAATGTAACAGAAAGCTTGCCTGAAATAGTAGAGTTAAGTAAAAGTATTAAGACTAAAGAAGTCATAGCGGAAGGAGAGATAATAGCGATTGATAAATCAGGTAGGCCTTTTCCTTTCCAGTATTTGATGAAGAGATTTAAACGTGTCCATGATATTGAGCGATTAAAAAAGTCAATTCCCTTGAAGTTATATTTATTTGATATCCTCTTTGTGGATGGAATGAGTTTAGTTGATGAAACTTATGAAAAGCGCTGGAAACTCTTAGAAGAAATTTGCCCTAAGGACCTACTTGCTAGTAGAATTATAACCAAAGATCTCAAGGAGGCTAGAGCATTTATGGGCGAGTCCATTAAATCTGGCCACGAAGGATTGATGATAAAAGATCTTGATTCCAAGTATATCCCTGGAAAGCGTGGCAAAAAATGGTTGAAGGTGAAAACTTCTGTAACTCTTGATGCTGTAATAATAGCGGCAGAATGGGGACATGGTAGACGTAAAGAATGGCTAAGCAATTACCATCTCGCAGTTAGGGATGAGGAAACTGGCGAGTTTATGATGATAGGAAAAACTTTCAAAGGATTAAATGATAAAGAATTCCAGTGGATGACTCAGGAATTGCTAAAGCTTAAAATCGCAGAAAGCGAGTTTATTATAACAGTAAAACCAAAGATAATAGTTGAAGTGGCATTTAGCGAGATACAAAGGAGCCCGCATTATTCTTCAGGTTTTGCTTTAAGGTTTGCGAGGATAACTAGGATTCGTGAGGATCTTTCAATCGAGGATGTAGATACCTTAGAGAGAGTAAGAAACCTTTATGAAAATCAGTTTAAGTATAAGGCAAAGTTTTTATAATCGAGTATGCTATCAATATTTTGGGGTGAAACACCATGGAAAAAGAGAAAGTAGGTACTGTTTTTACTTATTTTTCTAAGGTAGGAGTAGCAGGGGTTAAGCTAACTGACGGTTCTCTCTCAGTTGGTGATACGATCTCTATAGAAGGCCACACAACTAATTTCCAACAAAAAGTTGAGAGCATGCAGATAGATAGAGTAGATGTTCAGGAAGCCGGAAAAGGACAGTCAGTTGGTATAAAAGTCAAAGAACGGGTTAGGCCAAACGATGTAGTCTATAAAATAGTAGAATAACTTTTTTTAGGCTCTCTTACACAAGGATTAAAAACTCCTTAGGAAATAGCCCTAGGCAAATCGAAAGTTTGTTTAAGGAAATTACCCTTTACTGAGTTGAGGTTGAAGACTATGAATAGGCCATCATGGGATGTATACTTCGCACGAATAGTTGAAAATGTTGCGACACGCTCTACGTGCATAAGGCACCAGTTTGGAGCGGTAATAGTTAATGAGGACAAAGAAATAATCTCTACCGGCTACAATGGCCCTGTAAGAGGCGCGCCACATTGCTGCAAAAAAGATTGTAATTTCTGCTCGAAAAATGTAAACTGTGACATTATTGATATTTGTCTGCCGGAGCACAGGCACTTTCAACCTATAGAAGGTTTTGTTGCCTGCGTAAAAGACGAAAACAATATCGAGAGCGGAATGGGTCATGGTATATGCCCGGCGGTACATGCAGAGCAGAATGCATTATTGCAGGCGGGTAAACAAGCTCGAAAAGCCACGCTATATGTGAATGGGTTTCCATGTAAAATCTGTGCTAGGCTTATGGTAAATGCGGGTATCACGAGGGTAGTTGTCAGCGGTGAATACACCGATAAAGAGGGATTAGAGATATTAAAAGCTGCTAATATTGAGGTAGTACATGTCGATTCTAGGGAGGAAAGTAAGCCTCCGGAGGTAACTGGTGCCGAAAAAGAATCGGTGGCTGAATGAAGCTTGTAATCGGGTTAGTAGGTGGTATTGGCTCAGGCAAGACTACTGTAAGTGAATATCTCAGCTCAAAGTATGGCGCTAGCCAACACCGCTTTTCTCAGATTTTGATGGATATCTTAGATAGACTTTATCTTCCCCATAAGAGGGAATATTTACAGAAACTTGGAGCAAGTTTACGGGCAGAGCTTGGTATGGATGTAATAGTCAATGCATTTAAAAAAGACTTAGAAAAGGATCCATCTAATCTAATAGTCATCGATGGAATAAGATATGATAACGAAGTTGAAATGCTCAGAAGCTTTGAAAATAATATTTTGATATTCATAAACGCCCCAGTAAGAGATAGGTATGTTAGAGCAGTAACGAGAAAAGAAAAGGGAGAGGCCTCTATGACATTTGCAGAATTTTTAGAGAGCGAGATGAGAGAAACCGAGCAACGTATTGAAGTAATCGGGAGAAAAGCGGATTATATCGTAGATAACACAGGCACGATTGAAGAACTTCAAAAGAAAATAGATGAAATCATGAAAGAAAAAGGGATAACCAAGAACTAAAACCTTTATTCGATCATCCCTCCATACAAATCATTTATTTCCTTTTTCTCCTTTATTGTTTTCTCTTCTTTCTCTTTGAATGTTTTTTTCCATTCTCCTATCACATCCGGGTCGCCGCCGCCAAGCTTTCCTTCAAATTTGTCGATTTTTACCAATGCCGGGATTTTAGTCATCAAGCCCACTACTACTGCCTCGCCTATATTAAGAGAGGGAAGCTGAGATAGTAAATCATCACTCAGCCTCTCGCTAGCCTGCTGTACATGGCGCTGGTCACTTGGCTCTATCAGCCTCATTATTATAGAATTATTTGCCTGAGAAAGGGAATTTTGATCCAGACTCTTAGGTCGCTGACTAACCATACATAATCCCACCCCAAATTTCCTACCTTCACGAGCAATCCTGTCTATCCAGTATTTAGACAAGGTCGGCCTATACATAGGAGCTAGTATATGTGCCTCTTCTAATACGCAAAATGAGGGAGGAATCTCTTTACTCTTTCTTTTGTACAGAATTTTTCTAAGTACATGACTTACAATAACATCAGCATAGTCTTCATCCACTTGCCCTAGATCTATTACATTTGCTTTTCCCTGCTCCAGTTCATCCAGTATATCCGAAGCATAAGGATTTACTAACCCCCTATATTTTAATTCAAAATCCTCAACCTTATTTATTACACCTACAATCGCATTTTTCTCGCTCTGCGTAAAATCTTCCTCGCTTGCGCGGATATCCTCCAAGGCAGATATAACCTGCTCTACAAAATTCCTATGGCCCTCTTCAGTTCTTCGCCTTGCTTCCATGTAAGCCCTTCTCAAATAACGCTCTTGCACATAGGCGTCTTTACTTATATCAACAAGAATCTTAAATTCGTCCGCTGAGAGGTATAGTGGGTTTAACATTGGAGCAATTCTTTTGACCCCTCCTGCGAACTCCGCATTCACATATTCAGAATGCATATCGAAAATTATAGGAAGACCATTTAGCTTCAATATGCCTTCAACTATGACGCTTACGGTATTGGATTTGCCAGCTCCTGTTATAGCTAAAATAGCCAGATGCCGAGTTATCATCCTATTTCCATCTATGTAAACTGGGACATCTGGATGTGAAAGAAGTCTCCCAAGTTTTATATCTCCTTTCCCGAATATTTTCTTTAGTGACCGCGAATCCGCTCTATAAATCTTGGTACCAGGAGGTGGAGGTACCTTTGGAATTTCTAAAGTATTAACCTCCCCTAAAAGTCTTATAACACCTCTTATGTATTCTTCATTCTCAAAATTCAAAATTCTCTCTACTACCTCAGGATCTAAAATGTCATCTGATATTGAGGGACTCCCCCTCGTTAAAGTTTCCACCATGCCTAATATATTTTTTCCATCATAGCTCAAGATCACATATTCTCCAGTACGCGGCATACCTTTAGAGATGAATGTGGCTTCACTTGGAGACGCTTCACCGATGCATGTACCAATTAATTCGCTCATAACATCTCCCTACCGGTTTTCGCATGTATTCCTAGAGAGGTAAAGATTCTGTGAATGTCTTTCCGGGTTATTACAACTTTCCTATGCGCTTTTTTTAATAAATATGGATATCCCTCAACGCAGATAGGTTTGATTTTGTTTAATATATCGTATACCTCCTCTTCATCTATCTCCATAGGCACTTCAAACATGAATGTATTTTTATTATCCTCAAGCCTTGCATAGAAGGTTGTAAACACTAGACTTTCAAATAGCTCCTCATTTATGGGGAATCTTCCATAATAAGAGCCTAGCGGCCTATATACCGGCTTTGAATATCCACTTTTATTGGTTAGTTCTTCATATACAGCTAGGTCCGACATTCCCTGATTAAACTCTGACCAAGTAGAAGTCTTCGATACACAAACTATTTTATTAAGGCCTTTTTCTAACAGTTTACCTACAACTACTAAAAATTCTAGATATTCAAAAAATGCTATCTTCTCGTATTTGCCTAACATCCCAGCATACTTAGAGGAAGATATCTCCAATGCAATCTCCCTCTCCAATTTAGGCAGAAAGTCCACTACTTCTTTCTTTTCATCTATAGTTAAAACTAGCTCTTTAGGAGCTGCTAACTTGCTCATCAAAGATCCATCTAATAAGAACACTTCTACCTCATCAATTATCCGTTGGGAGACCTTGAGTTCTAGTATAGTTTGATAAAGTTTTAGTCTTTCTTCAATGTTCTTGTAAGGAAATAGTATGTTGATATCCGAGGCCTCTACCCCCTTTATACTACCATCATATGAAAAAGCTATTGCATTTACAGCATATAGGACGAAGTTTTTATATTTCAAATGATTAAAACTCCCATCTTCTCCTCCTATTTTAACCTCTTCTCCAGAAAATTCTACACTCCTCCACAGATCCTTATATTTCTCAATATCTCTAATTCGAAGGAGTCTATCTATTTCCTCCCGGATAATGGACTTCTTTTTAGCTAGAGTCTCATACATAGAATTGAGCATTAGAAAAAAATCTCGTTTTTAGAATTTAAACCTTGGGTGAGAGCAAAGAAAAAGTGTTTACTGATACATATTCTCTGGAGTAGAAGGCTCGAAGGCAGGCTTTGCTTGTTCTCTGAGTTTCTTGACATAAGCTTCAATCCTTTCAGCTTCAGCATAAAGTGGCTCCACCTCGATTTCGATTGTAGGTACTAGTTTATCTATGACCTCAATTATTTTTGCTGCTGCTCTCGCATCGGGTATCTCTGGTCTCGCTTGAGCTAATAGTGCGTAAACATCTATATTCTGTCTTCGGCCTTCATTAAGGAATACACCTGTTATTCCAGAAACCATCCCTTGGGTGAAGGGCCTGATGTGAAGCTTTTTCATTTCTTCTCTAGCACGATCAGTGCTTGCAACTCCAAAGACATGAATTTTACTTGCTTCGCTTATAGAAATGACTTCAGGCGCAACGATTCTTGCACATTTGTTCTTTTTCGTCCAATCCAGTATTGCTCTTGCTATTGGTCTCACTAATTGGGGTATTGGAGTGAATTCTGAGAGGAAGACTACTATTTTTGCATTTTCATCGGCATAAATCCTTGCTGGAAATTTGGGCTTTGCGGCATATATCATTGAAACGGGGGGAAATGCTTCTGAATCAAGCGCCCCTATCTGATCTAAGTTAATAGTACCTATGAGATAATTGGCTGTAATAGTGCTAACCAAGCCTAAACTAGGGAATCCATTTACTACTGTAGCTCCTTTAAGATCCATATCTTTAAACTTATGTATTAATATCTCAACCATGCTAAAACTTTAATATTAAAAATAATTAAATCTTATGTTACTCATCTTAAACTCTATATCCTAATCTCCTTCCTAAACACACGCGTATACATAAATCGCTGGATTTAAATTTGATATCTTTGAAATTTCTAAATATGCGTGTTGTACTACTTGGTACGGGGTTCTCGATACCTACACCTAGTAGAGTACAAACAGGGATCCTTGTGGATACTAATAATAATCTTTATCTACTTGATTGCGGATCTGGAGTTCTGAGTAGGATTATACAAAGCGGCTATTCTCCTAAGGATATTACACATATTTTTTTTACTCACCATCATTTGGATCATAACTCTGATTTTCTTGCTATTTTAAAAGCGAATTATCTGATGGGTAGAAACGATATGAGGGTAATTGGGCCTACTGGCACTGTGAAATGGATAGAAATGCAACTTAAATCGTATCCCTATCTACAAGGAAGATTTGAATTAGACACAAAGGAACTACAAAGCATGGATGTATTTAATATAGGGAGAGATGAAATTAGAGTAGCTACAACGTCTCATTTAGAACCGAGTCTCGCATATAGAATCGACTCTAAAAGCTCATCTGTAATTTTCTCGGGAGACACTGAGCCTTGTGAAGGTATAAAGAAACTAATAGGCGATAACGTAGGGGTCCTTATTCATGAATGCTCATCTATATCTAAAGTCAGTGGACATACTAATCCTAAGACACTGGCAAGATTTATAAAAGGTCTACCTGTTTATAAACTGATTCTGACACATTTCTCACCTGAAGTAGAGAGTAATATGGAGAATATTAAGGATATAGTATCTACAGCTTTTAACGGCGAAATAATCTTCGCAGAGGACCTTATGAAACTGGAGGTGTAGCTTGAAAGCTGTAATACTTGCAGGAGGAAGAGGTAAGCGCCTTAGACCTATTACGGATAAGGTGGCTAAAGGACTACTGCCAGTACAAGGAAGACCCCTCATAGAGCAAATATTGAAAAATCTATACGCTGTGGGTATACGGGAGTTTATTATAGTTACAGGCCACCTCGGGTGGCAAATTTCAGATTATTTGGGAGACGGTTCGCAACTAGGAGGTACTATAATTTATGTTGAACAAAAAGAACAGCTGGGATCGGCTCATGCACTCTTAACAGCTGGTGAATTAATTGTAGGAGATGTTTTAGTCAGCGCATGTGACTCTATTTTTCCAGAGAAACATTACAGGGAACTAATTGAGATGTTCAAAGAAGAAGAACTTGATATTGCCCTGAGCCTCAAAATAATGAACGATGAAAGGATTAAAGAGTCTAGTGTTGTTAAAATGAAAGAGGATGGAACTATACTGCAGGTTATAGAAAAGCCTTCTGAAGATGAAATAATAAGTAACATTTCTTGTGGCCCGGTTTATATTTTTAAAGATATAATTAAAGATTACTTGAAACGAGTTAAAAAGTCTAAAAGAGGCGAATACGAACTCCCTGACGCTATTCAGATGATGATAGACGATGGATTTAAGATTAAAGGATTAGTATCCAAATCGTGGATCCACTTATCTAATATACAAGACTTCCTTGAACTAAACTTCGGATATTTAAGAAGATACCTAACTTGAATTAGATTTTTGTCAAAATCTCGCTATATCCCTTTTCTCTTGATAAACTAGACTCCGAATGTACAAGCCAGGTCATCCAACAAATTTCTATTGGTCTATATCCTGTTTTTTCGGCAATTTTATGAACCTCTTTTATAAATGCTATATCATCTTCAAAAAGAAGCTCTTCACCTGCTTCGCTTGAAATCTCTTTTAGAACTCTCTTAACAATTTTATCCGGCATAACTGTATCGATCCCGGCCATCATTCTCAAATATTGATAAGTATTTATCCCTACCCCTTTCGTTTTCCCTATAATGTCTTCTTTCCAGCTCTCCAGCTTACTATTTTTAGCCCAGAGAACAAAAGCGTCTTTATCTGTTAAGTTGTTCTGTTCCTTAATTTTATCTAAAATAGAAGCTATATTTTTTGCTATTTCCCAAGACCTTCTATTCTTCCATATATTTCTGAGTTCTTCAATATCCATTGAAGTGAGATCTTTTAGACTCGTTATTCTTCTTGTGTCTATAAATTTTCTTTTAAATTCTTCAACCTTGGGTACTACTGTTTTAAAATAATTCAATCCTATAGAAGTAAAAGCGGCATCAACTATCATTAATACAACGTTACCATCCCATCTCCTAGTCCCTAAGCATCGGTCACAATATTTCCTGACCTCTGGTACCTTTTTCATATACCTATCAATGATTTCCTTCAATTCAGCCAAAGCTTTAACCCCCTTTAATAATTTCCCCAGCTCGGTACTCGCTGCTCTATTTTAAATTCACTAAACTCCCTCTTGCTCTTTTTATTTCGCCTCTAATAGTCTCTACAGTTTTTAATGCGTCTTCCTCATCTACTATGAAACATGTTTCAGTGTAGCTAGACATCATCTCCACGACGTTTATACCTGCAATAGAGAGGGCATTCGCCAAATATGCAATAACTCCAGGTGTATGTGCTATATCCCTAGGACTCTTTACGATTACTGAAGCTAGATCTTGCTTCGCTTCGAGTATTTTTCCTTTAAGTTTTCGACTCAAACCTTTCAATGCTTTTTCGTCGCCAACGATGGTTAAGGTCTCTATCCCTTGAATGATAATGAAACCTTCTTCATTACTTTTGGTTTTTACTATATTATCCATTACTTCAGGATCCGCCTCTAATGTAATTGCCCCAATATCATATCTAAGGTTCACATTGCTATTCGACAGGATTTTAAGTATTGCTCCCTTCAATTTTTCTCCACTAGCAACATGGTATCTCCTTACAGCTGTCACAACACTCTGTAAGTTTATCTCTCTACCTACCTCCCTCTTAATGTCCTCTAAAATAACTCTTGACAATGCTCTATAATTTATAATTCCTTGACTCATATATTCCTCTAGGTATGGAAACCTAGAGAGGACCATTCTTGTAGCTTCAGATATATTCATTTTATATTATAAATAATTCATTTTTATATTATTTGATTCAAATATGACATAAAACTTTTATAATTGAATCATATATAAATTTATTGGTATAAAGAATGTATGCTACCTTAGTGCTAGAAGATGGTACAATCTTAGAGGGTGTGGGTTTCGGTGCAGAGAAAGAGGTCTATGGTGAAGTGGTATTTAATACTAGCATGTGCGGCTACCAAGAAGCCCTTACTGACCCGAGCTATACTGGCCAAATACTTATGTTGACTTATCCTCTGATTGGAAATTATGGTGTTAATAAAGAGGACTTTGAATCGGATGGAATTAAAGCTGAAGGCTTTGTGGTTAGAGAGAACTGCCTAATTCCAAGCCATAGATCCTCGATAAAGACTATCCATGATTTTTTAAGAGAAGAGGGTGTTCCTGGAATATCTGAAATTGATACCAGAGCGCTGACAATAAAAATAAGAAAATACGGAACAATGAAAGGTGGACTAAAAACTTCTGAGTCGCCAATTAATGGAGGGGAGATACTCGAAAAAGCTAGATCACAAAAAGACATTTCTGAACTAGATTTAGTAAAGAGAGTCACGTCCAAAGAAATTAAACTATATAAAGGAAAAGGGAAACAAAAAGTAGTCCTATTAGACTGTGGTTTAAAATTAAGCATATTAAGAGACCTCCTAAAAAGAGGATTGGATGTCTACGTAGTACCTGCTACAACAAAACCTGAAGAGATCCTAAATCTGGAGCCTGCAGGAATCGTTATCTCTAATGGGCCTGGAGATCCTGTAAAAGCCTCATACGTTATAGAAACTATCAAAAAACTAATGGTAGAGAGGCCTATCGTTGGGATCTGCTTAGGACATCAACTTCTTGCCTTAGCGGCAGGTGCAAAAACATACAAACTAAAATTCGGACATCGAGGGAGTAACCAGCCTGTAAGGGACTATATTAGAGGGAAAGCGTTTATAACGTCCCAAAACCATGGATATGCGGTTGATGCTGCTTCCTTGGAAGGCACAGGATTTAATGTTACCCATATTAATTTAAATGATAATACAGTCGAAGGAATGCGGCATGAAGAACTCCCTATTTTTTCTATACAATATCATCCAGAAGCTCACCCAGGGCCCCATGATAACGAATATCTTTTTGATGAATTTTTGAAAATGATGGAAGATTACTGGAGGTGAAAAAGTCGCCAAAACGTGAAGATATAGAGAAAATCATGGTAGTGGGTTCTGGACCGATCATAATTGGCCAAGCAGCTGAATTCGACTATTCAGGATCCCAAGCTTGTAAATCGCTGAGAGAAGAAGGCTATAAAGTAGTATTAGTGAATTCCAATCCCGCTACTATTCAAACCGATAAAGAGATAGCTGATACCATTTACATAGAACCTCTTCAACCTGAGATAGTGGCAGAGATAATAAAAAAAGAGAAACCTGACGGATTCTTAGGTACTATGGGAGGTCAAACCGGTTTAAACCTAACCGCCCAATTGGCAGATTTAGGTGTATTTAAGGAAAACTGTGTTGAAACCCTCGGAACTTCGGTAGAAACGATCAAGCAAGCTGAAGATCGGGAGTTATTTGCCAAACTTATGATAGACATAAATGAACCTATACCTGAAAGCTATGCGGTTACTACTTTAGACGATGCTAAAGTTGCCGCCGAGAAGATAGGTTATCCAGTTATAATAAGACCCGCATACACTTTAGGTGGAACAGGTGGCGGCGTAGCTAGAAATGAAACGGATTTAGAAAAAATAGCGAAAAGAGGACTAGAAGCTAGTATGGTTCATCAGATTCTCATTGAGAAATCTCTCTTAGGCTGGTATGAATTCGAATATGAGGTAATGCGGGATAGAGCAGACAATTGCATTACAGTCTGCAACATGGAAAACATTGACCCAATGGGAATCCATACAGGAGAGAGTATAGTCGTGGCTCCTGCTCAGACCCTTAGTGATAATGATCATCAACGCTTAAGAAGCGCGGCTCTAAAGATAATTAGAGCATTAAAAATCGAGGGGGGTTGTAATATTCAATTTGCAGTCAACCCGTACAAATGGGAATATTATGTAATAGAGGTAAACCCGAGAGTATCGAGAAGCTCTGCTCTCGCTTCCAAGGCTACAGGCTATCCGATTGCTAAAATTGCTGCGAAGATAGCAGTGGGCATGACGTTAGATGAAATACCTAACGATGTGACTAAAGAAACTCCCGCTTGCTTTGAACCTGCACTAGATTATGTGGTTACTAAGATACCTCGATGGCCCTTCGACAAGTTTAGCACAGCAGAAAAAGAAATAGGTACGCAGATGAAGTCGACTGGAGAAGTGATGGCAATTGGGAGAAGCTTTGAGGAGAGCCTTCAAAAAGCAATACGATCTTTAGACATAAGAAGACTTGGTATCTGTTGCGATGGAAGAAAAGAGGAAAGGGATCTAGAAGTTATAAAAAGAAATTTAAAAACACCAACAGATGCTCGGATATTTTATATCTACGACGCACTAAAAGCTGGACTGAGCGTAGGAGAGATCAATAAACTCACAGGAATTAGCCCCTTTTTCTTAGAGAAAATTAGAAATATATTAAAAATGGAAGAGAGGCTTGCGAAATATAACCTTTACAACGCGCCTGATAGCCTCCTCAAATCAGCTAAAAGACTAGGGTTCTCTGATAAGCAACTAGCATTTATCTGGCAGGTTAAAGAGGGAGATGTTAGAAAACGCAGGAATAGTATAAAACCCGTGTATAAAATGGTTGATACATGCGCGGCTGAATTTCAAGCTGCAACTCCCTACTATTACTCCTCATATGACGAATTTGATGAGGTAATGGTGACCTCCAAAAAAAAGATAATAATTTTAGGAGGAGGACCAATAAGAATCGCCCAAGGTATAGAGTTCGATTACTGCTGTGTACATGGGGTACTTTCATTAAGAGAAGAGGGAATAGAAGCTATTATTATCAATAATAACCCTGAAACGGTCTCTACCGACTACGATACATCCGATAAGCTTTATTTCGAGCCTCTGACTTTTGAGGATGTCATGAATATTATAGAAAAGGAGAAGCCGGATGGAGTAATAGTGCAATTTGGAGGTCAAACCTCCCTAAATTTAGCGGTACCCTTAGCGAAAAAAGGAGTAAAAATCATTGGAACGTCTCCTAAAGATATAGATAGAGCGGAGGATAGAGAGAAGTTTACAGAGGTACTCAATAAGCTTGGTATTCCTCAAGCTGCATATGGCACAGGATATTCTATTGAAGATGCCCTAGAGATAGCTGAAAGGATAGGATATCCAGTTCTAGTTAGACCATCTTACGTACTAGGCGGGAGAGCAATGGAGATAGTTTACGATGACTTTCAGATGAAAAAATATATGAAAGAAGCGGTGGATGTTTCCGAAGACCATCCCGTACTTGTGGATAAGTTCCTTCAGGACGCTGTTGAGGTTGACGTCGATGCTGTTTCCGATGGAAAAGATGTCTTCATAGGGGGTATAATGGAGCATATCGAACACGCAGGAATCCACTCTGGTGACTCGGCCTGCGTACTCCCACCTCAGACTCTTGGTAAGGAGGTTATTAGAAAGATAAAAGAATATACTATTAGCCTCGCTAGAGAATTAAATGTAGTAGGGCTTTTGAACATCCAGTATGCAGTGAAGGATGAGGTAGTTTATGTGTTAGAAGCCAATCCCCGAGCAAGCAGAACTATTCCATATGTGAGTAAAGCAATTGGAGTCCCGATGGCAAAGATCGCAACTAAAGTGATGATCGGTAAGACCCTCAAAGAATTGGGGTATATCGGAGAAAGGAAAATACGTCATGTTGCAGTAAAAGAAGCCGTATTCCCATTTGTAAAACTTCCCGGAGTTGATCCGGTGCTTGGTCCAGAAATGAAGTCGACTGGAGAAGTGATGGGCATCGATTTTGATTTTGGAAAAGCCTATTTTAAATCCCAGCTCGCAGCTGGAAATGCTCTGCCAAGGGAAGGTAAAGTCTTTATAAGTATAAGAAGAGGAGATGGAGAAAAAATTATCCCGATAGCAAGGAAGTTTCATGAACTAGGGTTTAAAATTCTTGCAACTGATGGAACACTTCAAATACTCGAAAAAAATGGTATCCCTGGTAACTTAGTTAAAAAAATTAGAGAAGGCTCACCAAATATACTCGATATAATGATGGCGAGAGAGGTCGACCTCATTATAAACACTCCGACTGGAGGCAAGATCCCTTTCACTGACGGGTATTATATTAGGAGATACGCAGTAGACCTGAATATACCCTATATTACAACTTTAACTGGAGCGAAAGCGGCTGTGATGGCCTTAGAAAGTATAAAGAAAGGAGAGATGAGCATAAGATCCATTGACGAATACCATAAAGGACACGTTCATGAGCTGAGATTAGAAGATTTCGAGTAATCTGAAAATGATCCTTGAAAATATTAAAAAAAATCTATACCCTCTTTTAGAAATACTTTTTATATCTAATTACTTCTATAGAAAGATGGAGGAAACATAATTGAAAGCGGTACTAGCCTACTCGGGAGGACTAGATACAAGCATTTGCGTAAAATTACTTCAAGAAAAATACGACTGCGATGTTATCACAGTGATAGTAGACGTTGGAATACCAAAAGAAGAATTAGTGGAAGCGGAGAAGAAGGCAAGAAAACTGGGGGTACTTAAACATTACACGATAGATGCTAAAGAGGAATTCGTGACAGAGTATATCCATAAGGCGATTAAAGCCAACGCTACTTATGAAGGATACCCTCTTAGCACTGCCTTAGCCAGACCGCTAACCGCGATGAAAGTCATCACGATAGCAAAAAAAGAAGGTGCAGATGCCTTATCGCATGGAGCTACTGGAAAAGGCAATGACCAATTCAGATTCGAAAGCATGTTCAGATCCATAGCGCCTGAAATGGAGATAATTGCTCCAATCAGAGAGCTAAACCTTACGCGAAAAGAAAGCATTTCCTATGCAAAAGAACATGGCATACCAATACCCGTAGACCTAGAAAAGCCTTTCAGCATAGACGAAAACTTATGGGGAAGGAGTATTGAAGGAGGCATTCTAGAAGATCCTTGGACAGAGCCTCCAGAAGAAATATTCCAGTGGACAAAAATTACGAAACAAAAACCAGAGACCGTTATGATAGAGTTTGAAAAAGGGATACCTATCGCGGTAAACGGCAGAAAGATGAAGCCAGTTGAATTAGTTATAGAAATGAATAAGGTAGCAGGCAGTTATGGTGTAGGTAGAGTAGATATCGTAGAAGATAGAATTCTCGGAATAAAAGCGAGAGAAAACTATGAATGCCCTGGGGCTGTTTCTTTAATCACCGCTCATAAGCATCTTGAGCAACTAGTACTTACTAGAAGACAGCTTAGATTTAAAGAAATAGTGGATTCTACCTGGGGAGAGCTAGTATACAAAGGACTATGGACAGAGCCTCTGAGAAAAGATTTAGATTCCTTTATTGATAGTACTCAAGAAAGAGTTTCTGGAGAAGTTAAATTAAAATTTTCCCAAAAAAATTGCTCTGTGGTTGGAAGACAGTCGAGATATGCGTTGTATTCCAAGGAAATGGCCTCCTTTGATGAAAAAGCCTCAGACCTAGTAGAGGGTATGCTTAGATTCCATTCTCTTCAATCAGAACTTTCAAAAAAAGCAGGCTAATTCTTTATAAACTCATCATGGAGGGCCTTTGCCGCTTTAACGGCATCTTTTCTTAGAACGATGAATGATATATTTACTTCGCTCGAACCCTGAGCTATCATTAATACGTTAACACCAGCATCTGCTACTGCCTTAAATACTCTAGCAGCTACCCCCTTAGTACCTCTCATTCCAGCTCCAACTACCGCGATTATAGCTACATCCTCATTGTATTGAACATCTTTAACAATACTCTTATCAGCAAAAACCCTCTCTAAGATTCTCACAGCCTTTTTAAGGTCTTCCTTCTCAACTATGATTGAGATATTAACCTCACTTGACCCTTGGGATATCATTAATATGTTCACCTTTTCCTCTGCTAGGGCGCTAAATACTTTTGCTGCGACTCCAGGTATTCCTATCATACCCACTCCAGACACATTGAGGAGTGCCACATTCTCCATGACGCTTATAGCCTTAACAACATCCACAACCTGCTCTTGCTCTCTTACTATTACTGTGCCTTCATTAGCAGGGTTAAAAGTGTTCCTAACCCTCACAGGGATATCTTTCTCCATCGCTGGCTCGATTGTTTTAGGATGAAGAACCTTGGCACCAAAATAAGCAAGCTCCATCGCTTCCATAAATGATATAACTTTTATGGTTCTCGCCTCTTTGACCATCCTAGGATCTGTGCTCATTATCCCATCCACATCCGTCCAGATCCATATTTCATCCACACTTAAGGCGGCTCCAATGATAGCGGCAGTAAAATCAGAACCACCACGGCTTAAAGTAGTAATACGTCCACGCATGTCTCCAGCTATAAACCCTGTAACTACCGGAACTTCCCCTCTAGTTATCACAGGGGAGAGAGTAGCTTTAACTCTTTCATTGGTTAAATCCCATATTGGGCTTGCTCTTCCAAAATTGGAATCTGTTACAATTCCCGCATCGTATCCAGTAAGCCACTGTGATTCAACTCCAAGACTTCTAAGGGCTCCAGATACAATTGGTGCTGAAAGCCTCTCACCGAAAGACATCACATAATCTATGGACCTAGGAGTCAACTCTCCTACATAGGAGATACCTATCAATACTTTTTCGAGTTCGGAGCATAATTTTTCTATATCAATTAAAACTGGTTCTTGATGTTCACCAGTTACCGCCTTCACTGTGGCAACCCGATGCCTTTCTTGTAAATCCCCAACAAAATTTCTTATTTCTTCTTCATCTAAAAGGCCTTCAGCTATTTTGTTAGCGGTTTCAATCAGCTGGTCCGTAACTCCCTGCATGGCCGAAACTACTAGGACACATTCTTCCGGCTTATAGTCCTTAACTATCTGAGCTGTTTTACTAATCATCTCTCCGTTTTTGAGAGAACTTCCTCCAAATTTCATTACAATTCTCATTAAATTCCGGAATACCAACAGTCTTATATTTAAAGTTTGGGTAAACAAGGATATGATTCCAATAAAAGATGACAATCCTTCACGGCGAACTCCAATAGTAACATATACCCTTATTTTAATAAATGGAGTCGTATTCCTGTATGAAATAGCCCTCTCTTTTAGTGGAGACCTTTTTGGTTTCCTTAGAGCTTATGCTCTAATACCTGCTAATATAATGAATGGCACTAGCCTCTACACGCTTCTTACTTCTATGTTTTTACACGGAGGTATGATGCACATAATGGGCAATATGCTGTACCTCTACATCTTTGGTGATAATATAGAAGACATCGTTGGACGGTTTAAATTCATAATATTTTATATTCTATCTGGGCTAGGAGCGGCTGCAACCCAAATATGGGTCAATCCGTATTCAACTGTGCCAAATCTAGGAGCCTCCGGTGCAGTTGCTGGAATATTAGGAGCCTATTTTGTAACATACCCTCATGCTAGAGTTCATTGTATAGTAATATTCGGATATTTTATAAGGTGGATCACACTACCAGCAATCTGGGTCTTAGGGTTTTGGTTCATAATACAACTATTCACAGGAGTAACAGTATTACCACAGATGAGTTCTAACGTTGGAGGAGTCGCATATTTCGCTCATATTGGCGGTTTCATCACGGGGATGGTATTAATCCATGTTTTTAAAGAAAGAAAATGAGTTTAAAATCATTGAGAATCGAATCCAGCCTACGATAATCATGCTAACGTTTTATATAATTTATTAGCTGAATCCCAACTGTGATTGCTTATGGCTAAAAAATATGAAGACGTTTTAAAAGAAATGTCCAAGTTATCAGAAGAAGAAATTAAAAAAAGAATGGAAACTGCATCTAAGATCTGTGCTAATTACTGTGGAAAATGTCCCACATATTCTGGTACTGGGGAAACTAAATTACTATTTTGTGGGATCGGGAAAAGTGAGATGATAGAGGAAGAGAAAGGCTGCATGTGTCCTCCGTGCCCGGTCCAAAGCGAAATGAATTTGAGATGGCAGTATTATTGTACTAGGGGTTCTGGTAGAGAGCAGTTAGAGAAAGAGAAAAGCAGTTAAAGTTTCTCTTTAAACCATTCAACAGTCAGATCTATCATCTGTTCTCCATATTTTTCATCATTAAAAAAATGATCGGCTCCTTCAATGACTTTAAGGTCTTTAGGCTTATTCGCATTCGCATATAATATCTTGGCAGCTTCTATATCAAATAACTCATCTGCACTTCCATGAATTATCCTTAGTGGACATCTGACTTTCTTAACTAATCTAGTTAACTCATATTTCTTAAGATCCTCATAGAAGCTCCACTTAACTCTAATTTCACCTCTCTTATAAGTCCTAAAAGTCATATATCCATCTTTTCTCCACTCTTCAATTAATTTAGAACCGAAAATGTCGGCTCTAGCTGGAGCAACTACAACCAATGCTCTTATCCTATTATCTTTAGCTGCAGCAACTATTGCCGTAGTACCGCCAAGTGAGTGCCCTATGATTCCAAGTCTCATAGGATCAACAATATATTGCTTTTCCATAAAATCAAGTGCAGAGAAAACATCTCTCACTTGGTGAGTGAGCATCATGTCCTCACAAGAACCCTCGCTTTCTCCTATACAATCTGAGAAGTCAAATCTCAATGCGACAAAACCATTCATAGTTAAAATTTTTGCGAGATTGTAATAATGTTTTATCTCCTTGAATCCAGTAAAATGAGGACAAATCACCACAGCAGGAAATTTTTTTTCAACATATACTGGGTAATCCAATATTCCCGATAATTTTAAACCTCTGTCATTCTTAAATTTAACCCGTTTTGTTGCAACTGATCTCGAGTTCACTAGAAATTCTTCTGAAAGAGAAACATAAAAATACTTTGGAGTGAGGATCAGAACTACTATCAGAAAGAGTGAGAACTCGAGATTAACTATAATCGCAGGATAATAAGAAAGACGCTGAAAAAGAAATTAGCATTATTGATATTCCTCAGAATTAATTTAAAGCTCTAATGCAATAAATCTATAATTATTTCAATAGATTAATTAACTACTGAATGCCAGGAGAATTCCTCATGGACGTAGTTACAATAGGGCATGCTAGTATAGATAAAGTGAGAATTGACGGCGGCTATGAGCTTCAGCTTGGAGGAGCTGCGATATACTCTGCGATGGCCGCTAAAATTTTTAACCAAACAGGAGTTGTTTCTAGAGTTGGAAAGGACTTCCCGCAGGATTTTTTTATGGACATCAAAAGAGCTGGAATTGATATAAGGGGCATAAAAAAAGTAAGAGGTAAAAGCACAAACTTTGTGATCGAATATGCTAAGGATGGAACAGCAGTTTATAAGGAATACTCCTTAAACGTAGGGGTGTATATACGCCCAAGAGACATTCCGCAGGAGTACCTGAATGCTAAGGCTTTCCATCTAGCACCGATGGCTTCAACTAAACAAGCATCTTTTATAAAATTTCTACGGAAAAAAACGGACGCATTAATATCCCTTAACACTCATCTCGGCTATCTACCAAGATATAGGAAAGAGATTATAAAACTTATCCCGATGGTAGATGTATTTTCTCTTAACGAGGAAGAAGCCGTGTTATTAACTAAGACTAAAAGATTGGGAAACGCTCTGAGTTCATTAAAAAAAATGAAACATAACTTAATAGTTGTAACTATTGGGATAGACGGGAGCGCGATAATCGAAAAAGGAGAAACAACTCTATCCGCTACTCCTTACCAACAAAAGATCCTAGACCTTACTGGATGTGGTGATTCTTTTGCTGGGGCTTTCATTTCATCATACCTTAAGACAGGAAATCCTTTAAAAAGCGCTAATATAGCTAATACTGTAGCTAGTATAAACGCTACAAACTGGAGTTACCGTGGGATAAAGAACTTAAAATTCAAATCTATAGAACGCTTCCAAGAATTTGTTATTTCTCGGCAAAAAAGGATCACTAAAAATCAAAAGTCAATAGACCACTTCTTTTAAAAAGAGTAGTCTACAAATATAAAGAGTGATAAAATGGAAATAACTTTAAAAGCTAAAATCTTTGATTTAGAGATAGGGAGATACGAAGCAACTCTAAATGAAACTGATGCTAAAAAACTTGGAGTTCGTCCTAAAGATAGAATAAAACTTTTCTCACGCGGAAAATCGATAGTCGCCGTAGTAAATACAACTAAAACCGTAATAAAGGCTGGAGAGATAGGCATCTCAGCTGACATACTTAAGACTATGGGAGTGAAAGAGAGCGATGATATCATAGTGGCCCCTACCGAGAAGCCCAAGTCGGTGGAATATATAAGAAAGAAAATGCAGGGGGTTACTCTGAGTGAGGCAGAGTTCGAATCTATAGTCAAAGATGTGGTCACCGGGAGATTAAGTGAGGTAGAGATTACCGCTTTCGTCTCAGCTATTTATATAAATGGGCTAAATATAGATGAAGCGGCTTATCTATCAAAAAAGATGGCTGAAACCGGCGAAATATTAGAAATTAGGAAGAAACCAGTATTCGACAAGCATAGTCTTGGAGGGGTACCGGGAAACAAAATCACGTTGCTGGTAGTTCCTATAGTAGCGGCAGCTGGTCTTGCAATCCCAAAAACTTCTTCTCGAGCTATCACATCAGCATGTGGGACAGCGGATATTATGGAAGTCTTAGCACCAGTTACATTTAACGCAAGCGAAATAGTAGAGATAGTCGATAGGACTAATGGAATAATAGCATGGGGCGGCGGTGTAAACCTTGCTCCTGCAGATGATATATTTATAAGAGTCGAGTATCCTTTAGCAATTGATCCTCATTATCTAGCTCTATGCTCTGTCATGGCTAAAAAATATGCGGTAGGTGCAGATTTTGTAGTGATAGACTTACCCATGGGCTCTGAAACTAAGATTCCCACCATGGAAGATGCTAGGAAATATGCTAGAGATTTCTTAGAATTAGGGGAGAGATTGGATATAACGGTTGAGTGCGCTGTCACATATGGTGACAAGCCTATAGGGAGAGCTGTAGGACCTGCGCTAGAAGCTAAAGAAGGATTGAAAGCATTAGAAGGTGAAGGACCAAGTAGTCTAATCGAGAAGTCAACTGATATCGCAGGTATATTACTAGAGGCTGGAGGGATCGCAACTAAAGGGAATGGAAAACAAGCGGCAATGGAGATATTGAAATCAGGCAAAGCTCTTAAAAAGATGAAAGAGATAATAGAGGCTCAAGGCGGAGACCCTAAAGTGACCTCTGACTATATATCGGTCGGGAGATATAAAGAAACTATTTATTCGCCCATGGGGGGATATGTAACGCATATATCAAACAAAGCGATTGTGCAGGTTGCTAGGGCTGCAGGTTCTCCAAAGAGTAAAGGCGCAGGAATACACCTATATATCACCAAAGGTACAAAAGTCGCCAAAGGAGAACCGCTTTTTGATATTTACGCGGAATCCGAGTGGGAGCTAGAAGAAGCCTCAAAGCTTGCAAAACAACTTCTACCTGTCCGCATTGAAGGTATGATACTGAAAAGATTTCCAGAGTATACTTTCATCGGAGAACGGTGAAATTAACCAAAACTTCCTTTTTCTGGTAATTTACATATTTTAGTTGAAGAACTATTAAAATGTAAGGAAAAATATAAAATATACTTAGACGAATATAACCATGATGAAAGAATTTAAGATTGAAATTGAGGACTTAATCGCTCTTTTTAATGATTTAGTAGACGTGACGGGCCGAGGTGGAGAAGGGATAATATACAAATTCGGCGAAAGAATGGGATATAAATACTCTACTCAATTAAACGAGATACCCCAAGATAAAAAGCTTAACAAGGCCCTTGAAAATTTAATCCCCTTAGGTTTTTATGATGGTTTTGACATTTCCTTTAAGGAAGAGCTGATAAACATAACTCTGAGTAACTCATTTGAACTATCCACAAGACAATCACGATGTAACTTCATGCGCGGGTTTCTATATGGCTTAACCTCAGGTATTTACGGAGAAAAAAGGGATATCCACTACTATTATAAGGAAAAGCACGGTGAGAATGGGAGATGTACCTTCACACTTGCGAATGTTAAATGGAGCGAGGTAGTGAAGGAGGTAATTTAAATGTTAGTCACCACCGGCATAGCCGGTTTAGATGAAATTCTCGGTGGTGGATTTACGAGGCCTTCCGTAGTATTGGTGGGTGGAATTGCCGGTACTGGAAAAACTACCTTTGTAGTCCAAAGCATTTTCAATGCAGCTAAATATAAGGATGAAGTCTGTCTTTTGATGCCGGCTGTTGGAGAGCCTATCGCTATGATAAATAACTTCATGTCACAGTTCACCTTCTATAACCCAGACCTTTATGAAGAAAGAAAGATCCACTATTTAGATATCAGCAAACTTTCTCTAAAGGATACTCCTGAAGAGATAATAGACTCTATAAGAGAGAAAATTGAGACAGTTAAGCCCAACAGGGTTGTGATAGACCCTGTTACAACTCTCGGATACAGATTCGATGAAGCAAAGAGAAGAGAGTTCTTTTATAACTTGTTCACTGAAATGAAGGGATGGAACGCGCTGGTACTAGTCACAGGAGAATTCACTCCAGAGGACCTTCCTAAGAGTTTGGTGTCCTATATGGTCGATGGCATTATTTACCTATCTGAAGAAGCGGATATGCTTAAAACTCAGAGGTACTTAACCGTGAAAAAGATGAGAGGCCAGAAATATCTGTCAGGTAAACATTCATTCGAAATAACTGAGGAGGGTATCGTAGTCTTCCCAAGAATAAGGGCTAGAGAGAAACCAGAAGCGATAGAAAAAGGAAGATGTTCTACAGGAATAAAAGGGCTAGATGATATGATTCTTGGAGGACTACTGAGAGGGAGTTCAACTGTAGTTCATGGACCTCCGGGGGTTGGAAAATCGGTCTTATGCACTCACTTTATAGTAGAAGGAGCTAAAAATAAAGAGCCGGGTATTATAATAACCTTCGATGAAAGGCCTGATGAAATATATGCTCGCGCAGAAGGATTTGGATGGGACCTCAAGTCTTTTTCTGAGAAGAATCTACTGAGGATTATATACACCCTTCCACCTGAAGTGAACATGGATGAACTTTACACCAAAATTGAAAAAACAATCAAAGAAATAGGAGCTAAGAGATTAGTAATAGACTCTATAAACGGAATACAAATGGCTTTCGGAGATACTCCCTCATTTTCAAGATATGTAAACTCTTTGATAACACTATTCAAAACAAAAGGCATCACCTCGATTTTGACTAATGAAACCCGCGAGATAGCGGGATCACTTATGCTTGACTCTAGAGCACCCTTCATGATGGATACCACAATACTCATGCGATACGTCGAAATCGAATCAGGAATAAAGAAGGCAATATCAGTCCTTCGCATGAGAAATAGCGACCATGATAAAGAAATAAGAGAATACATTATATCGGATAGAGGAATAGAAATAAGACTTCCATTCACCAAGTATGAAAGCGTATTAAGTGGAACTCCTAGAAAAAGCGTAGAAGAAAAGATCACTGAGGCTTTCAAGTGGAAGTAGCCTAATCATATGGCCAAATTACAAGTATTAAACCAATTATAGCAAGCACTATAGCGAGGTATGCGATAAAACTAACAAAATTTATCAGGTCTGCAGTTTTTTTGGCTTCTTTAGCTAGAGCAAGAGTTTCTCTAGTTAAGTCATCTCTATCTGATGACACATGTGCCCATGCAGCTCTAGCATCTTGAAATTTGAGTTTTACTGCGGTAACTAATACTGCCCTCGCACCGATCACATCGTTAAGGGATTTATTCATTTTCTCAATAGCTTCTTCTTTCATTTCAAGATATTTCTGTTGTGTTGTGGAATTACCATGACAATAACTGCATTCCCTCACGTTCTCTTTCTTCCTAATCTCGTGAGTTGGCCAAGAGCGTGGTTCATCTACGCGCCCAAATGACAGAGCCATAGGTTCTAAAGTAAGCGACTCTGGATCCTGCCATATAGGTAGCCAAGTAGAATGGCATGAGACACATGCTACATTTATGTGAGGTCCGGCTTCCAGAGATTTTATTACGTCTGTATGACATGTCCCACAGCTTATTGGCCCCCTCCTTTTTCCATATGCCCCTGTCTCATAAGTCCCTCCATGTATATTTCTATGGCAATCTTTACATTCCATCTTACTGTGGACACTAACACTTAACTCCTCATACTGCGGAGACCCATACACAGATACCTTTGGAAAGTTTTCTGTAAAGTTATAATATCCATGGTGACATATAGCACATATCTCGCTAGAAATATTTCTCCTTATCTTGTGAGCCTCTACATTTTCTAAGAAATCAAATTTAAACTCCTCTTCTTCTTTGGGTTCTGGCCCATCCCAATGACAGCTCCCACAAGTGGCATGACAGCCCTCGCAATACCACGGCCGATAGTCTTCATGAGAGGAATTCCAGTATTTTTCGGATTTAATTCTATCATCCTGCAGGAAATGCTCACTACTAAAGAATATCTCTTTCGTCCAATGACATCCTTTGTCTTTATTGACACATCCCTCAGAAGGCACTGTATGATATGTATCGTTGCTCCCATATCCACCTATAATCTTAGGAGGTGGACAAAAACCTGCCCAATTCAAATACTCATTTCCTTTAGCGGTATACACAGGCAACGTCAGCAAATGACAGTCATAACACGTTGTATTACCAACAGACTTATTGCCATGGTCTGTTTTCTTGTATTTTTCAACATCAATATAAAATTCTGGTCTGCCATAGTCGGACATTTTTGTTGCATTAAAATGGCAGTCTCCACAGTCAAGTCCGTCCCATGGAATCTTTTTTTCAGAAAAAATCACAAGTTCTTTTAAGGTTGGATGTTCTCTAACTTCCTGAGCATGAACTATCCCTATGATCAAAAATAAACCCAATAACCAATAATACCTCATTATAAACCCTCTTATACGGAGAGCATACCAGCTACGAAATATACTGCAGCACAGAATTCAAGAAGAGTAATATATACCTCGGCTTCCTGGTATCCCATTGTGGAGTACAATATCCTTGCCACTAATAAGGTTGAAAAACCTAGGGCAAAGAATAGAACTATCTTTAACTTTGCTCTTCTGAAATTATACCATGAAATAAAAACAAGGAAAATATAGCTAGCTAGTACGAGCCACATTATAACATCGATAAAAAAAACCATAGTCCTTCCTCTAGAATGTATGATTGAAAAAACATAAATAATTTTCGCAATAGATTAATTGTCTATTTCACCTCTAAATCGAAGACCACATGCCATATTTTAGGAGCATAAGATTTTACTATTCTTTTATCATTTAGAGAAACCTTTGATCCAAGTCTTTTTATATGAACCTTCGTTTGCCGCCACTTATCAGTTATCTTATCCTTTGTTGATAAGAAATGGTAGTGAATAATCCCTCCCTCCCTCAAGGCCTTTACCGCAGTGGGTAAATACTCATGAGGATCAAAAAAATATCCCATTATAACCCTATCCGCTATATTCTGAGGACACACTAATCTACAGTCCCCTAATATAGGGGCGACATTATTTAGTTTATTTAATCTAATGTTTTCTTTTAAGAACTCAAAAGCTGAAGGATTTTTTTCAATAGCATATATTTTCTTAGGCTTTGAATGTTTTGCCATCGGTACTGTGAATTGGCCGATTCCTGCAAACATATCCACTACAACTTCATCAGAGTTGGATATAAAAGCCATCCTCCTCCTTTCATCCATATTACCTGCGCAGAACATCACTCTAGAAACATCGATTTTAAAATAACAATAGTTCTCTTTGTGTATAGTGTTAGTTTTTGTCCCAGATATTAGTTCAATCATAGGTTTCCTATAGTCCCCAACGATACCCCGCCTTATTACTACACTATTGATTCTTGGGAATAAGTTTCTCAATTTTTCTCCTACTAAATATTTCTCGTCCTCAAGCTCCTTTGGTAAATCTATAATTAAGATGTCACCTATTACCTCCCATCCACCTCGAATATTCTCTGCTTTTTTCCCAAATTCTCTTACTAGCTTCTCTTTTAATGTCCTAAAGTTTAGCTTCTCCTTAGAATTAAAAACCGGGTCTGTCTGCTTTATGATCTCGTAGTTAAATCCAAATTTTGGAAGGTTTACGTTCCGTATAGGTATCTCGACGTAATCACTTTTAACTTGTATAAGCCTTCCCTTATCAATCCATCTCCCGGATGAGAGAATCCTGCGCGCAAGTTCAGCATCTATTTTTTTAACTCGAACTGCCAACATCTTTATCCTAAGAGGCTTAAAATCGCTCGCAGGTCTTTTATTTCAATAGGTCCAAATGCAGAGAGTAAACCCGGCTTTGCTTCTTTCCCCATCCTTAAAATCAGCTTTTTATTATTAAATATATTAACTGTATAATTCCTTTTTTTCAATTCATTAGCCAATCCCATGAGTTCACTTAGTTCTTTCACCGTCTCAGCTCCTTAAGTATATTTTTAAAAGCCTCTGGGTCTACTATCTCTATGTCTATATTCCTATCTTTAGCTCTAACCTCAAAAATTTTATTACCCTCAACTATTAAGTTTATATTCAGCTCCCTATCTTCAGCTATTTCGAGGAGTTTAATTAAATCCATCAATTCTGTTTAAAGGTAACGCTTATATTTAAAACTTATATTAATACTAGTGAGGAAGGAAGTCAGATGTCAAGCAATAAGGTTCTAATATTAATTGTACTTTTTTTATCCTTTTCTACGGTAAGTGCGAAATGCCCAGAAGTAATAGAAGGCAAGTTCCCAGGCTGGAGTCCTAGAAATACTACAGGAAATTTAACTATTAATACACCAATAAAGGTAGAGGATTTTGAAGTCACTGTGACTAAAATTATAGCCCCAGGTATTGTGAGGGTATCAGTATTAAAGCATTCTAGTGAGTACCTCAAAACTTCCCTCCAAGTTGGAGAGGACAACATTATTAAGAGAGAAGATATTCTCTTAGAACTTCATAATACAGGAGGCAACGTAGCAAATTTAACTATTTACACGCCTCATCGAGCGAATTTAACTCTTGCAAGCGATGTCATAACAGAAACAGAAAGGAATTACACATATCCAAACGAAATATTCACTCTCAAAGTAACTTTAAACAATACGGGGGAACTTGAAGCTAAGAATATAGTTCTTACACCGGAATTTGGAGATTTTCAGATCTTAGACACCAACGCCAGAGCCTATGACTTATGCCCCGGTAGCACAATAAAAGTTGAATACAAATTAAAGACCCCCGACGTAGGAAAACCTTTTATCTACAATCTATTCCTTAAGCTTGACTATTATGATGAGAATATCCAGCTTGGAAGAGTTCAAGACCACTCGGAGTTTTACGCTATACCTATCGAAATAAAATCAGCTGTACTGGAGGTTGAAAGAAAAACAACTAACTCTTCGCTAGACGGACCCGGAAGAAGAGTGGGAGTAACAATCACGATAAACAACACGGGCAACCTAGATGCATACAATGCTCGATGGGAGGATGTCCTTCCGCCTCAGATAAAAGTTGTCCAAGGTATCAATAAATGGTCAGGCAATATACTAGAAGGACAAAGAAAAATCTTTACTTATTATGTGACTTCAGAAACCCCAATCATGTGTTCTGGAATCAGCAAAGTAGCTTACCAAGACCGCTTTGGTAACTCTTACGAAAGCTTTTCTGAAAACAGCACAATTAGATTTTCCCCCCTCCTAGTTATTGAAAAAGAAATAAATGGCATAAAATGGAGTATTAGCCCTATTAAAAGTACTGTAAACGGCGAAACCACTTGGAAAATAAATGAAGACAAATGGTGGAAAAAAAGGGAGTACGACACTATAATAGACTCTCCCAAAGAAGTCTGGATCAATCGAACAGCCAACGTGAGTGTTAAAATTAAAAACATAGGGAATACTGTAGCACGGGGGGTGGAAGTAAAAGAAATTCTCAAAGGCTTAAAAGCCCATGGTAAGACCTCATGGGTGGGGGAGATATCTCCAGGAGAAGAGAGACTTTTGTATAATTATACGGCGGAGGTCATACGACATGGAAACCTGACGCTTAGAACCGATATTGGATATATAGATGTTGCTCCTGCATCATTAGAATTTGGGAAAGAATATGACAGCAAATGTGCATGTTATTGCACCGAAAAAATCGAGGGCGTAAATTTTTCATCTCGAGGGATATTCTATGGGTTATATCCTGGGTTGAATATTACCCAGCCTTCAGAACTTAAGGTCTTATCGGACTGTGAAGTAGACTTTAACATAACACTAAGCTCTAATGGAAGCGATTCGGTACATGACATCACAGCTAGAGTAGCCATCCCGTTTAGAATTATTAAAGGTCAGACCTACCATTATATAGATGTGCTTAAAGCACAGTATTACCCCGATGGAAGTAGTAGGAACTGGTCTCCTACGAATGTGATATATGAGTATACGATTAGAACTCCAAAAGTTGAAAAAAAATCGGTTTTCGAAATTAACACGACCGCAGAATACTTTGACTTATTCGGTAGAAAATTTATAACGAATTCGAGTACAAAATTAGTAGTATCGCCACCGCTTCCACCTATATTGTTTGTAGCTATAGAAAAAAAAGACCTCCAAATAACATTAAACTATTCTAATGAAACCGAGGTAGAGGAATATGGAGAAGGGATAATACGCTTGAAAAATAAGGGATTTGCTTTCTTGGAAAATATATCATTAAAGATAGAGCTTCCTAGGAACGTAGAACTAGCGTCCAATGATACTGCTTGGCAAGGTAGAGAAGAAGCTACAATGCGGTATGCGAATAGTACTTGGAAAGTATATACGGGTATAATAGAATGGAACGGAAGCTTAAATGTAAAAGAAGAAGAGGAGATATACTTTTTGCTAAGAGGACTGAGATCAGGTTTGTATGAGATTCCATACAAGGTAACCTTCAATGGGAACGAGCTAAAAGGAACCCTAATATTTAAAGTAAAAGGAGCAATTCTCACTATAACAAAAGAGGTAAGTAATACCAGCATATACGAGGGAGATGAAGTAAACGTTACCTTGAAATCCAAGAATATAGGCGAAGCAACTGCATTCGAGGTTATTTTGTCCGACTTTACCCCAGTAAATTTCGTATTAATAGAGGGGTCTACCGAGATTAAGGTAGCAAAGCTGAAACCTGGGGAAGAAGTAATAAATAAGTACAGAATTAAGGGGTTATATGAGGGTAGTTACCCATTAGATCCAGCCACAGTAAAATGGAAGGACCGGGTGGGTAACGAATATATAAAGGTTTCTAACGAGCTTAGAATAAATGTAAATAAGAAAGTTATAGAAAAACCAGAAGAAGTACCTAAAGAACTTAAACTAACGAAAAAGCAGGCAGCAGTTACGATGATCTCCTCAATAATAATAATACTAGTAATACTTAAAACTTTAACAATAACTAAACCTGTATCAAAAGAATGAGGTGGAAATTATGGAATTACTTGAGATATTAGAAAAGAATGCTAGGATATCCGCCAAAGAGCTAGCAACAATGCTAGGAATCTCGGAGAAAAAAGTTAAAGAGCAAATCAAAGAATATGAAAAGAAAGGAATTATCAGGAAATACAAAACTGTGATAAACTGGGAAAAAGCTGGCCGAGAGTCTGTTCACGCCCTTATAGATGTAAAAGTCAGTCCTGTTAGAGAAAAAGGCTATGACGCTGTCGCAGAGAGGATTATGAGATTTCCTGAAGTCAAAGCTCTGTACCTCGTCTCAGGCGAATACGATTTAGAAGTGCTTGTAGAAGGTAGAAATATGAAAGAAGTAGCATCCTTTGTACAAGAAAAGCTTTCACCTCTTGAGAGAGTTCAAAGCACCGTTACTCATTTTGTTTTAAACATCTATAAAGAGGATGGGGACATACTTTTTGATAGAGAAGAACACAAAAGACTCGCAATTAGTCCTTGAAATCCTAGAAAGCTTTTTATAAATATTAGAATGCAGTTGCATCTTATGGATGAGACAATCATCTCAGATAGGGTAAAAAGTGTCCCTAAGTCTGGTATAAGAAAGTTCTTCGAGCTAGTTATGGGTATGGAGGATATCATATCCCTCGGAGTTGGAGAACCGGATTTTGTGACGCCATGGCATATAAGAGAAGCATGCATTTATTCTTTAGAAAAAGGATACACTATGTATACCTCTAACTACGGCATGCTTGAACTGAGAGAAGAACTATCTAGATCAATATACAACGACTACGGAATAAATTATGACCCTTTAACGAGCATTTTAGTTACTGTTGGAGTCAGCGAAGCCTTTGACCTCGCTATAAGAGCTACTATCAACCCAGGAGATGAAGTAATTATACCTGAGCCATGCTATGTTGCATATAAACCATGTGTAATATTCGCAGGCGGTAGACCTGTGGTTATTCCAACAAAAGTTGAAAACGATTTCAAAGTTCTACCTGAGGAGATAGAAGAAAAAATTACGCCTAAAACTAAGGCTATTGTACTAAGCTATCCTAATAATCCTACTGGCGCGATATTAGATAAAAGCGAGATAGAGGGTATAGCAGATGTCGTCAATGAACATGATCTATTGGTTATTTCTGATGAAGTTTACGATAAACTCACCTACTCAGGGAAACATTATTCTATTGCATCACTAAATGGAATGAAAGATAAAGTAATTTATTTAAACGGGTTTTCTAAGGCGTATGCAATGACGGGGTGGAGGCTTGGTTATGCATGTGGAAACGAGAAAATAATAGAAGCCATGATGAAAATCCACCAATATGCGGCATTATGCGCACCTATAATGTCCCAGATGGCTGCAATAGAGGCCTTGCGGAGAGGAAGGAGATCTTATATAGAGATGGTTAGAGAATACAATAGGCGTAGAAAGTTAATAGTTAAAAGGTTAAATGAGATCGGCCTAGAATGCTTTGAACCAAAAGGCGCCTTTTATGCCTTCCCGTCCATTAAAAAAACAGGGCTTAGCTCCGTGGAATTTTCTGAGAAACTTCTTAAAGAGGAGAAAGTCGCTGTTGTACCCGGTGATGTTTTTGGAGATGCCGGCAGAGGTTTTATAAGATGCGCATACGCCGCCTCTTTTGAGGATATAAGTATCGCTCTGAAAAGGATAGAACGGTTTTCCAAAAAATTTTTGTGAGGTTGATAGATAATTTTTACCTTGGCAAGATTCAAAGTGTTGCAAAGGTGTTAAAGTGGAACAAATAATAAGACTTAAAGATTGTGACCCAAATTTTGTATATGAAGTAGAGGAAGCAGGTGGAGAAAATGTCCATCTCTGCTTCCAATGTGGTACCTGCTCTGCGGGTTGCCCAACGGTGTATACCATGGACTACACACCAAGGCAGATAATGCGTATGGTAACTTTAGGTATAAAAGATAAAGTTCTGAATAGTGAAACTATATGGGTATGTGCTTCTTGTTACACCTGTCAAACTCGATGTCCTAGAGGAGTGGAAATAACCAATGTTATGGGGGCGTTAAAAAGCATAGCAATAAGGGAGGGAGTTAGGGCTGCAAACGAGAAAGGCCCAGCTTTTTACAATTCTTTCGTGGAGATTGCTTTATCTTATGGAAGAATGTTCGAACCTCTATTAATGCTCAAATTTGCTCAAAAATCAGAGGGCTCTCTGTCAGGTACGCTAAAACACTTATTGCGACATGCTTCTCTTGGAATGGAACTCACAAAAAAGGGAAAAATAGCTCTAATGCCTCATAAAATTAAAGGTAGAGAACATATGAAAAAGATTATTGAAAATATACGCAAAATAGAGGAGGAAGAAAAGTGAAATACGCTTATTATCCGGGATGCTCATTGGAAGCGACTGCTAAAGAATATGATATGTCAGTAAAGGAAGTGTTTAAAGCTCTAGGAGTGGAGCTTAAAGAGATAGAAGATTGGAACTGTTGTGGTGCGTCTGCCGCTTATTCAATAGATCACCTACTCTCCCTTTCCTTAGCTGCACGGAATTTAGCACTAGCAGAGAAAGAGAATATGGATATACTGGCCCCCTGCCCAGAATGTTATCTTAGAGAATGGGAAACCAGTGATTCTATTAAAATGGATAGAGAACTTCTAGATAAGATGAATAAAGCTTTAGAGGGGACAGGCCTTAAAGTAAAAGGCAGTATAGATGTGAAGCATCCTCTTGATGTTATAGTAAATGATATTGGAATCGAAAAGCTAGCAGAAAAAGTGGTGAATTCTCTCAACGGTCTTAAAGTAGCTCCGTATTATGGATGCGTTATAGTTAGACCCCCTAGGAATAAGAGATTCGATAGCCCTGAAAGGCCGACATCAATGGATAGAATAATAGAAGCTGTGGGCGCAACTGTCGCTCCTTTCCAACACAAAGTCAAGTGCTGTGGGGGAGCACTGATGATGGCAAATGAAGGAGTACAAATGAAACTCAGTCGAGAAATCCTTCTAGATGCTAAAGAAAATGCAGATTGTATTATAACTGCCTGCCCGCTATGCCATATGGCATTAGACGCTAGACAAATGTACATTGAAAAAGAGTATAATGAGAAAATAGAAGTTCCAGTGCTCTATTTTACTCAACTTATAGGCTTAGCTTTGGGAATAACTCCAAAAAAACTTGGTTTAGATAAAAATTTTGTACCTACAAAGAAAATAATTAATTCTGTTAAATTAGCGAGCAAATAAGGCCTTTTTTACGAAATCTTTATATTGTATGTCTTTGATTATTCTCTTAGGTGATGTAAATGGCCGATATACCTGTGGCTGCAGCAGATAGAATTATACGAAAAGCGACTGGTTTAAGGGTTGGTAACGATGCGGCAATGGAACTTGCGGCAGTATTAGAGGAGATCGGATCTGAGATTTCAATAGAAGCCGGAAAACTAGCAAAACATGCTGGGAGAAAGACAGTAAAAGCTAAAGACATCAAACTCGCGACTAGATAGGCCTCTTAAATATATACCACTCTCCATCTATGCCGACTAATTCCCACCCCTCCCTACCCAATTTATTTAGGGCACTCTCTTGAGCAATTATCCCCCTCTCTTTTAGATGGCTCATGTTTATTATAGAATATTCATATCCCATTCACATCCCTCCTATCCATTTTCCATATCCTCTTTTCACAATAAAATCCTCATCCTCGAAAGCGATTTCTCCCCTTATAAATACTACCTCAGGGCAGCCTTTAGTTCTCCAACCTTCAAAAGGCGAGTACTTCGCCTTTGAATAAAACTCCTCCACCTCTATTTTACTTTCCTTCTCTAAGTCCAGAATAACAAGATCAGCATAGTTGTCCTTTTTTATTTCGCCTTTTTTCAATCCCAGTAATCTAGCCGGATTTTCGCACATCGTCCTTACAATATCACTTAAAGTAAGCACTTTCTTATTGACGAGAGTTAAGAACAGCTTAAGCATAATGTCTAAATTAGGTATTCCTGGAGGAGCAGATACCTCATCCTCTTTTTCATCCTCCAAGTGAGGCGCATGATCACTTGCTACTATATCTATCCTCCTATTCTTTAGTGCTCCCATAAGAGCATTAGTATCACTTTGAGACCTGAGGGGAGGATTTGTCTTTGCAATGCCCCCCTTTTCCTTTAACTCTTTATTTGTGAGCAATAGATGATGAGGTGTTACTTCGCAAGTTACGTTCTCATTGAGATACTCCAGCGATTTTCTTAAAGAAATATGGCAAATATGAACACTTTTATTTAAGGATGCGGTAAGCGAAGCAATTTTTTTTATCGCTTTTTCTTCAGCCTCCGGCCCTCTTATCTTCAAATGAAAATCAGAGACTTCTTTGCCCTTGAATTTTTCTATGTTTTCCTTAATGACGTTTATATCCTCAGCATGTACTGCAGTTTTAGGACATCTCCTAATAGCGTTTCTTAGTGTTTCATCATCAATTTCACCAAGAGTTCCATCCATGTATATCTTACAAAATGATGGTCTAATATCCTTAAGAAATCTCGAATTATCAGTAACAACTCCAAAATTAATCCCAAAATCTATAAGGGACTTTCTACCAGCTTCTTCTAATCTTCTCCTGAAGGTCTTTGCGTCAATAACCGGGGGAGAAGAGTTTGGCATATCCACAAAAGTAGTAACCCCCCCTGCCAGAGCGGCTTTACTACCTGAAGTAAAATCCTCCTTATACTTCTGGCTGAAATCACGCATATGTACATGGAGGTCGATAACTCCGGGTATAACGAGCTTGCCTCGAAGATTAAAAATTTCATCCCCTCGGAGACCCACCCCTACTTCTTTTATCTTTTCTCCCTCAATTAAAATATCTGCCATTATAATTTTACTAGAACTAACTATCCTACAGTTTTTTAAGAGCATGGGTTTAAATAAAGTGTAAAAGGTATTTAATTCTTAACACCGCTAGATGTGTTTTATAATAGTGAAGCAAAACATGAGAGGTGAAGCAGATGTACCATGTAGGCAAAACTGTAAAAGTATTCTCTCCGGATAATGATGAGGTGGAATCTGCTGACGAGGCCACTCAAGCCGCTCTTATGATGTGGGATGAAAATCTTCTTACTACAGAGGTATCCCCCAAGCTTAGTAAAAAAATACGTGAAGGAGACATTGTAATCGTAGATTATACTCCAATCTCAGATAAACTCCCTGCTCCCAAAATGATTATAACAAAAATATTACGAGGAAACCTTGCTGAAAAAACATGGCGTGTATATAAGGACTATTATGAACAAAAGAAGAGGCATATGGGTCCTCCCACTTCCCCACCTCCTATGCCAGGGTATAGGTAAATTATTCTATTTTACCAGATAACAATGATCTTATCTTATCATTAGTAGAATGCCTCATCCTTTTTACCCTCGCTACAAATCCATTTTCCTCTTCCCGTATATCAACGATATTCACGTCCACTCCCTGTCTCCGCAAGTATGTTTCTATTTTAGAAATCTCCCTCCTACTATTAACCCTAACAGTAAAATCTTCGGTAACAATCTCGCCTTTTTTAATCTTTTTCATAGTTTCAACCATAGGATATAATAGACTCTCGCCAAGTCTAAGTGCTCGCTTCTTTAGGTCATCCTCCTCTTCCTCAAGCTCTAAAGCTTGATAGCCCTCTCTCATAATCCTTGAAAAGAAGAAGTCTCTACCGTAATCATAGGGAAACCTGAATGCGTATGCTAAATCAGACGTGTTTGTCTTCGAAGAGGTATATTTTATTGGGGGTATCTTCATATCTGGATCTTTTAGGACAACACCTTCCCTATTCTCCTTCTCTAATTCCTTTATAATTTTGAAAATTTCTTCTACCACTATAGCCTTCTTAAAAATACCTATCAACCTCACATATCTAATACCATACGCATCGAGTAGCGAGTTTCTTTCCTGAATAGGTTTAGGGTCATTAGACTTTTTCTCCCTTATATCGAAAACAAAGAAACCAAATTTTCCTGCTTCAGGGTATTCATGAATTACATAGGGGTTCTCCATACCAACAACTTCACCGCATAGTACAACATTATGGTCTGATAGAAATTTTTTAATGCCAGAGATCTCTCTCAACTTAGCTGTTGTGTAAGGGCATATAAATCCCCCTCTTGTGAGTGCATAAACTTTATTGTTAACGAGAAATGCTCTTACATTATAACCATTCATTTTTTCTTCTACAGCTATTTTCTCTCCGAAATGTCTCTCAACTACAGGTCTTAGATAAAAAGCTCTCTGGATTTTAGGGAACCCTGGCACTACATCAAGATCATCATTAAGAAAAACACTAGTACCCCTCTCAATCTGCCCTAAGCTTTTTTTAAAAACTATGTAATTTGGAGTAAAGTCCTTAACGATTCTTATTGTATGACGGTCTAGAGCTCCTTTTATTCTCCAAGGTTCTACTCCTAAGGCCCTAGAAATTTTTTCTATAATCATATAACTCGTATGAGGTCCGTCTTAGTGACTATACCTGCCAACTTTCCGTCATTAAGGATAGGAATCCCAGAAAAATTATTCTCTAACATCATGCTAACGGCATCCCCTACCGTTGCATTTATATCAAGTGTTTTAACTGTTTGTGTCATTACATCTTCTATTATCATGTTCCTTATACGGCTATATTGATACCTATCTGCAGTTTTCCTAAAAGCGGATAAGGCTTTAGCTATATCCTTCTCTGTTACTATCCCTACGAGTTCATCTTCTTCTAGAACTATGAGTCTGCCAATGTTCTTATCGAGCATTATTCGCCTAGCATGCACTACTCTATCCTTTGGGCTAACTACGTCTGGGTCCCATGTTATTACCTTCTCAATCTTCTTTTTAGAGTTTTTAAGACTTTTTATTAGGTCTGTCTTAGTAATTATTCCAACAACGCGGTCAGCATCCATCACAGGCAGGCAAGAAATTCTATTCTCAAGCATCAGTTTAGCAGCATCTCTTACACTTTTGCCTTTTTTAATAACTATCAGGCTATCATTCATTACAGTAGACACATGAAGACTAGAGGGCAAAATTTTACCATGTTTAGATGACCCTAAATGTTCAAGCACATCCTTTATAGACATAATACCGCATAATTCCCCGGCAGAAGTAACCAATATCCTAGAAATATTTTTCTTCTCCATTAGCTTATAAGCGTCTGATAAAGCTCGATTCTTATCGATACAAATAACTTCCCTCGTCATTAAATCATCAACTAAAAGGACCATAGATCCCACCTCGAAAGATTAAATATTATTGAATTACCCGATTTTTGCTATCCCCCTCACAATATCCGTTTTAGTTATTATCCCAGATAATTCGGTATCATCAACTACAGGCAATGAAGATATTTTATTTTTGATCAGGAGATCCGCAGCCTCTGTCGCGTCTCTCGTGCTTTTAATCGTAATAAGATTTGAGGACATAAGATCTTCTGCAGTAACGAGTAATGTTTTTACATACCTATATCTCGGCCTTTCTGCCCTATCAGGTTTTCTGACAAAAGTCTTTTCCATTACCCTTACACCTCTTCGAGGCTCAGTTAACTCATAGAATGAGATATTAGAAGGAGTTATAATACCAACCGGCTTACCACCATCAATCACAATCACTCTGCCTACTCCTTTCTCTCGCATTAGTTCAACCACGTGACTCAGAGTATGAAATCTATCAACAGTTACAACATTTTTACTCATAAGTTTTCTAACTTTATATTTTCCCCTATAATTCTCAAGATACGCCTTAACTAGATCCGTTTTTGTTATAATACCTACTAAGTTACCTTTGTCATCTATAACCGGGAGAGAAGATATTTTATTTTCTATCATCATTTTGGCTGCCTCAGCTATCGATGCATCTGAAGAAATCGTAATGAGATCGGTAGTCATGACTCTACTCACAGAAATCTTGTCAATCGGTCTTCTTCTCCATAGCGCACTCCCTGTAGCGAGCCTCTCTGAAATATCTTTTTTAGTTACTATACCTACCAGCCCTTCTTGAGCAATTAATACTCTACTCACTCTGTTAGATATCAATAAGTTGCGCACATGAGCTATAGTATCGCCTGGGGATACAACGACCAATTCTTTACTCATATATTTTTCAATCATCATTCTGCTAGCGCCTTTAGTATATCTCTTTCAGTCAGAATACCCAAAAGCCTGCTGTCCTCTACAACGCAGATTGTACCTCTACCGCTTGATTCCATAATCTTAGCTGCTTCACCGATATCTGCTTCCTTTGATATGGTCGGCACATCTCTAGACATTATCTCCGAAACTCTGGTATCTAAGATTTCTTTAACTTTATTTTGTACTATCTTATCAAAAATATGATTCCTTCCAATAAACTCGATAATCATTCTTGTGGTTATAAGGCCTCTTAAGAATCCTTGACTCACGACAGGCAACCTCCTGAAACTATTCCTAACCATTATCTTACATGCGTCTCCCAACGGCATTCCTGGAGTTGCGGTTACAACGTTAGTAGTCATATGCTCTCCCACTTTCTTACCAGTAACTTTTTCAGAAAGAAGAAACACGAAATCACGTTCTGTAATTATTCCCTTAGCCCTCTGTTCATCGTCAACTATTACGATTCCCCCAGCACGGGTTTTAAGCAACTTATCCAATGCTTCTTCAATAGTCTCATCAGTCCGCGCAGTTAATACATCTGTTACCATTATTTCTCTTACTGAGTCATTAATAGCGGCAAAAAAATTTCCACCAAACTTTTTCTCAATTAAAAGATACTTTTCGCCTCCACCCAAAAAGTCTATAATATCACTACTGCCTACAATACCCACAAGCCTATTAGTGCCTGGATCACATACTGGAAGCCTCCTAAAACGATACTTAGTCATAGTTTCTGCTGCACCTTTTATTGTCATAGTAGGAGGAATAGTAACTACTTCTTTTGTTGCAATAGACATTATTGATCCTTCATACGATGCTAACTTCGACTTGAAATCCAAGGCTTTCCTTTCCCTTGCTTTAGTTATACTATGTACATCTTTTATTCTCTCTTTTATGAAATCCTTCACCATTTTAATCCCCTATATATGCTTTTATAACATCTTCTCTATCAATTATCCCAACTAGAACTCCATTCTCTACTACTGCCAGTCTACCAATATCAAATTTAAGCATTAGATCTACTGCTTCTTCAACACTACATTCCTTCGAAACGCTGATTACAGGAGTCCTCATAAGCTTTTCAACTATCGGGGGGTTCTTCATCCTTCCTTTGTTACCCTCTCTCTCAATTCTAGCGTATCCTGCCTTTATTATGTCCTTTCTCGTAATCATGCCAATTGGCCTACCATCCTTAATAACAGGAATACCAGAATACCCGGTATCATCAATTTTAGCCCAAACCTTCGTTATCGGATCGGCAGGGCTGCAAGTCAAAATATTTTCTGTCATTACCTCCTTAACCCTCTTTTTTCTAGGTTTAATTCCCTTTCTTCTTAACTCCCGCATAATGTCATGTAGACATAGTATACCAACCAACTCCATGTCCGAATTAGATTTTACTATTGGAGCCCTATTTACATCAGCTTTAATTAACCTTTTAGCAACGCTAATAATATCCTCTTCTGGAGTCGCATAAATTATGGGAGAAGACATTAAACCGCCTACTTGGATATTTGATTTGGTAGATGTAACATTCAGTATATCCCCTCTAGTTATTATGCCCACTAGTCTATTGTCTTCATCTACTACAGGCAAACTCCTATAACCTGTTTTCCTGAAGAGAGATCTGGCCTTGGTCGCATAGTCCTCTTCCCTAACACAGAGAGGACCTGTGGTCATGACCTCGGCCACTTTGAGGTCAGTCCCCACCCAATTCCTCCCTACAACTTTCACAAACGAAGATTCCATTGACTTCGTATAACTCTACGCCATAGTCTCCACAGTTTTCGCATGTTCCCTTATCTGGAACTTCTTTTTCTATAGGCTCTTCTTTCATCCTCGAAAGTTCGGTAAGAATCTCAATTTGCTCTGGAGCTATGGCAAGGATATCTTTATTAGTTATCAAGCCTACAAGCTTCCCCTTGTCTATTACCGGGAGCCTCCTCAGATTATTTTTAGCCATAATTTTGCTAGCCTCTGTTAGACTAATATTAGGTCCAACTGTCTTCAAGGGCGATGACATTATTTCTCCTACTTTTACAGTGGAGGGCTTTCTATCTTTGGCTACCACTCTAAAAGATATATCCCTCTCTGTTACAATACCTACCGGCTTATGATCCTCAACGACTATGAGACTTCCTATATTTTTTTCAGCCATCAACTTAGCCGCTTCATCTACGGAAGTACTTTTATCTACAGTTATAACATCTGTTGTCATTGCTTCCCTAACTCTGACCTCAGTGTCCATTTAAATTCCTCCGGTTTATTTTCTTCAGTTATAAATATATCTAGCAAATAAAAAGATTATGGTTAGTCCCTAAAAATTTATCACTATACTAAATGTATTAAAATGAGATTTATTGCAGACTCTATGATGGGAAAGCTTGCTAGATGGCTAAGGTTAAGTGGATATGATGTACTTTATTCTAGGTATTACTCTGATGAAGAAGTTCTCAATAAAGCAGCGAAAAGAGTAATTTTAACGCGTGACGCAGAGCTGGCTGAGAAAGCATTGAAGAGTGGTAGAGAAGTCATTCTTTTTTCTAGTAATTCGCTTCAAGACCAGCTTAGGCAACTTATTAGAAATAAAGGAATAGTTCTGAAAGAAACTCCAGAAAACTCCCGCTGTCCTCTATGCAACGGGGAAATCAAGAAGCTGGAAAAAGGTAAAGTTAAAAATAAAGTACCCGGCGGGATACTAGCAGTGGTTGAAGAGTTCTGGGAATGTAGGGATTGCGGCAAAATATACTGGCATGGAAGCCATTGGGATAAAATAAAAAAAACCGTTAGAGATCTTATGAAGGAATAATTTTTTTATTTCGAATCTACAATTTAAGTCTAAATGTACAAGATTCCAAAAGAAAAAGATGTGCAAGGAGCTATTAGAGTAGTTTTGGAAAAAAATAAAGAAATAGATTCACAAAAGCTCTTCTTAGATATGATATTAAGGAAATTAAGGAAGGATAACCCCCACTACAAGTTGTCGGTCGAAAGGCTCAAGAGAATTTCTTCACAGATGCCTGACGTGAAAATATTCGTTGAGAAGAGGAGATCTAATAAAGAGGCTAAGAAGTGTTTTATATGCGGGGGAGAACTTGAAAAGCTCAAAGTAAAGGGACTGTTGGGTGAAGAGACTTTAGTAGGAAGCAAATGCAAGAGATGTGATTTCAAAATGGACAAAAGATATTTAGCCCCAAAAAGATATATTTTTTACACGAAATGAAACCAGTAGAATACTCTATAGAAGATGGTGAATTTCTAGTCAAACTAGCTAGGAAAGCTATTACTGAATATATACGCGAGGGTAGGGTCATTGACCCGCCAAAAGAATATCCTAAAAAATTATCACAAAATGCAGGAGTCTTTGTAACTATTGAGACCTATCCTTCTAAGGAACTTAGAGGATGCATAGGCTATCCAGAACCAATTATGCCGCTAGTAGATGCTACTATAAAGTCTGCGATAGCTGCAGCTACCCAAGACCCTCGCTTTCCTCATCTTACTAAGTATGAACTTGAGCATATTATCTTAGAGGTAAGTATTCTTACCCCACCAGAACTAATTAGAGTTAAATCGCCAAAGGATTATCTAGATACTATAAAAATTGGGGAAGATGGTTTAATAGTTGAAAAAGGCTTAAATAGAGGGCTTTTATTACCGCAAGTCCCTGTTGAATTTGGATGGGACACCGAAGAGTTCCTATCTCACACCTGCATGAAAGCTGGGCTCCTCCCAGACTCTTGGTTTGACATCAATACGAAAGTATATCGGTTTAAAGGCGTGATATTCTCCGAGGAAAAGCCAAACGGGCCGGTATTCTGTAGAACTTTTAAGAAATCTGAGTAATCAGGTTTTAACCCAAAGTTTATCATAATCCACTCTCTGAACACCGCACCCAGTTTCTTGTGCCAGCTCCTCTATTTTCTTAAGTGCCTTATCTCTTTCCTCTTTTGGCCCTATTAAATAGAACCTCATGGTAGAAGGTTTCTTCTCCTCTATACCGTCCTTAAGTGTTGTAAATGATATTTCACAGTGCTTTACATCTACATCTATATCCTTTATCGCCTCATAGAGCTTGAATACTATTCCTTTTTCCAGTATATGCCCCACCATTATTATCTCAGTCTTAGGTTCAATCACATAATCTACCTCCTTAAACCTTAGCTATCATAATAAGCATCCGATCACCACAGTTTTCTGCATGATCAGCAATCCTAGAAAGAAGCTTAATTGTCCTCATTAAATGAAAAAACTCACCATGTGTAAATTCATCTTCTTTGTCGAAGAGTTCTTTCCTAATCTTTAAGTCAAGTTGATCTGTAAGTTCCTCTTTTTCTTTCATTAATCTTATGTATTCCATTATCTTCCCCTCGCCTTTTTTTAGATAAGAGGTCTCTAAAAGCCCGCTCATGCTCTTAACTGTAAGAGGAATTAAATCTACAACGTCGCACGTTTTTTTGGCGAGATCTAGAAAGTCCTCTCTTAGGTCTTCTGATAGCATAGTTCTTCTAAGAGCAAGAGTAAGAGCAGTTTCCTCAATATAATCTGCGACTTTGTCTTGTTCAGATAAATAATTGAGAAGGTCTCCTCTATCCACCGGCATAAAAATTCCTTTGGGAAGATGTTCACGAATAAAATTTTTAATTTTATCTGCTTCGTGCTCTATTCTTGAAATCTCTACAGCTAAAGTCTCGGCTTTTTCAAAATCGCTTTTACAATATGCAATTACACATTCCCTAAACATATCTGAACAGAGCTTTACTTTTTCAACATGCAGTTCTAATGGCTTAAAAGGAGACTTGGCAAATAGTTCTACTATGCTTTTCATTGTTCCTCATCTCTCTTGTGAGTTATTAACGAAAAAAATCGTATAGGAGAACTCGCAGTGCCATACAAGTTACCATGGATTTAAAAATAATTTGATGATTTTAATAGAATTAATCTAAGTCACTTATCCAAAGAATTTAGGAAAAAGTCGATCATTTTAATCTGATCCTTTAAGGGATTAAAAACGGGAACATTAAATTTAGAACTATCAAAATTCTGTGATAAGGTAGATATAAACAATATTCTCTTCACTTTCATCAAGATATCGGCTGCTGAAGTTGCATCTCTAATAGCAAGGATTTTATCTACGCTCACCCCAGGATTCCCCTCTATAATAACAAAATCTAAATCCTCTTTTTCCAAGAAACCCATAGCCTCAGAAAACCTATCACCGTCCCTTAGCCTTTTAATAGCTGCCACTTCGTTAGGAGCTGCGGATACTACAATTTTCGCACCAGCCTCGGCATGTCTCCAAGTATCCTTATACGGCTTATCTATAGAAAAATCCTCCTCATGTATTTGTTTTATAGTGCCAACTTCAAAATTCCTAGCAGAAAGTTCTTTAACAAGAGCCTCAATAGTTGTTGTTTTACCAGATTTCCTTCCAGCCCCTATTACCGCCACTATTTTCATAAAGTGCAATTAAAGGCTTATAGGATATATTTCTTACTAACTTTTTTAGGAAATTTTTTCAAATCGTTAGCCTATAATCTGCGTAAGGTTAAAATAGTCGAACCTACGCAAACTCATGGGGCTAAAAAATGGAGTATGATGTGGTGATTATCGGAGCAGGACCAGCAGGTCTTTTTGCAGGTCTTGAGCTGTCAGAGCGAAGTAAGCTTAAAATATTGATAATCGACATGGGTAAGACCGTTTCACAGAGAAAGTGCCCGATGGAAAAAACGGGCATTTGTATCGGGTGCGATCCATGTAATGTTATGAGTGGGGTTGGGGGAGCAGGAGGACTATCTGATGGTACCCTAAATATAAGACCTGATATAGGTGGAGATCTATACAGATTCTTAAATGAGAGAGAAGCATGGGAATTGGTAAAATATGTCGATGGTATTTATGTAGCCCACGGCGCACCTGATAAACTTTATCAAGCTACCCCATTAGAGGAAGAAGAATTATCTAGGAAGGCTGCTTCAGCTGGTATAGAATTCGTCCAGATACCTCAGAGACATATTGGGAGCGATCATACTCCAGAAGTAATAGCATCTATTGAAAAGACTCTTAAAGATAGAGGAGTGAAATTTCTCCTTAAGACTCAGGTCAGGAATATAATCAAAAATGGCGTGGAATTAGAAAATGGAAAAAAAATTAAAGCTAAATACATTATAGCCGCTCCTGGTCGAGCTGGAGCTTCGTGGATAGTAGAGCAAGCAAAAAAACTTGGAATTGATATGAGACATGGGCCAATAGATGTCGGAGTAAGAGTTGAAGTTCCTGGAATTGTTATGGACCCAGTATGCCGGATTAATAGAGATCCAAAATTCCATATTATAACTAAGACTTATGACGACTTCGTTAGAACTTTCTGTGTAAATCATAGGGGATTTGTAGTAAAAGAAGTCTATAGAGGTTATGTCGGAGTAAACGGTCACTCTCTGAGAGATAAAGAGTCAGAAAATACTAATTTTGCTTTTTTAACGCGAATCGAGCTTACTGAGCCGGTAGAAAATACGACTGACTATGGAGAATCAATAGCGAGAACGGCCACAACTTTGGGTGGGGGAGAACCACTGATCCAAAGACTGGGAGATTTAAGAAGGGGCAGAAGGTCTACTTGGAAGAGGATTAAAAGCGGTATCGTAAAACCTACTTTCTTAGGCGCTACTCCAGGGGATATAGCTATGGTTATGCCTCATAGAGTCGTAACGAATATCTTAGAAGGCCTAGATGGACTCGATAAAGTCATACCCGGGGTTGCATCAGACTCCACTCTCCTTTATGCCCCAGAAATAAAGTTTTATGCTATGCAAGTTGAAGTCGGCAAAAATATGGAAACTAGTATCCCTAACCTATTTGTAGCAGGAGATGGTGTAGGCGTCTCTAGAGGACTGATAATTGCTTCCGCAACAGGGGTCATGGCTGCAAGAGGAATATTGGAAAAAGAAGGCATCATAGAGTCGTGACTTCACAGCCATTCTTTGTAACTATTACTGTATGTTCTGCCTGTGACACAAGACCCCTCTTTTTTTCTCTCAGAATATGATATGCATATATCGCTTTTGTAAATACGAGTTGCCGTAGAGCTTGGTTAAGTTTAAATCGTGGGACTAAATGGGCTATCCATCTTTCCGCAAAAGGTAAGGTATTATAATTATCTTTAACGTATTTTAATATCTCTCTCGCCTCTTTTATCCGTAGTGGGCGGTCTTGCAGATATCTAAAAATTATGGCATTTGGTTCATCCACTACCCTCCCTTCCCCATCCGTAGCAAAGGGCTCGATAGCGAAAACCTGGCCCTCTTTCAATGTTTCTCCTGAAGTGGTTTTAATATTTGGTATCGTTATTCCGCCGTGTAAATTCCACCTCGTTAACATGTGTCCAGTAAGATTTACTATAGGCCTATAACCGTAGCTTTCGATGGTCTTTTCAACAGCTTCTCCAAGCTCGCTTGTAGTTACACCAGGTTTTATTGCCTCAATCACGTTTTCTAATGCTTCTTCCGCGGCCTTTATTAGATCGCTTTTATTTCCTCCAACTATTTTCGATCTTGCGATGTCAGCTATGTATCCGTTAACATGCACTCCTAAGTCAAGCTTAACCAGATCGCTCTTTTTAATCACCGTTTCATCCCATGCATCTGGCGAGTAATGAGCAGCAACCGAGTTAACCGAGATATTACACGGAAACGCAGGTTTAGCTCCCTTTTCATATATCAATTTTTCAACATAATTAGCGAGATCTAATAGCTTTACGCCTTCTTTTATCTCTCTGTACCCTTCATCCATTACCTCTGCTGCTATCCTTCCAGCCTCTAGATATTTTTCTTTTTCTTTCATCTACCATCAGCTCGCTTTTATGTTTAAGAATCGTTTTCCATTATAATTCCATGACTAATAAAAACTTAATGAAGATTTATTTATATCAAGAGAATAATCAGCGAAAGCGCAAAAACTAATGCTGAGAGAACTACTCCTTTCATAAGTTCCCCAGTGAGCTTGTAAACAATTACTCCCGTTGTAAAAAAGGGGCTAAATATAAGTAGAAAAAGAGAGATCAAAAATCCTACTCTAGCTGAGAGATTCATTCTCATCATCACTCCCTCAAACCTAATACCCAAAATCTCAACCACTATGCCTACTACTATTGCTACAAAGTAAATTAAATAGTCTTTTTTTCCAGTCATATCATTATTCTATTTTTTCCAAGATTCCTGGCAATTCGCTAAAATCGCTAGTCTCATAATCTGGGAGATTCTCTATACCTGACTTCTCGGCTGCCCTCTTACCTTTCTTTATACGAACAGTGTACATTCCAACCCCTTTGCCTCCTGCGATATCGGTATCGAGCCTATCACCCACCATAACACACTCAGTTGGGAGTAATCCAAGCTCATTAATAGCATGCTCAAAAATTTTCTTATCGGGCTTTTCTACACCCACTTCCTCTGAAGTTACCACTATATCCATAAAATGATGAATACCTAATCCAATAAGCTTTTCCCACTGTTTAACCGCAAGGCCGTTAGATATAACGCCTATCTTATAATTCTTTTTCAGCTCTAATAAGGTGGGGATAACCCCGGGAAACGGCTTCAGGTAGCCAACTTTAGTATGCTCATATGCGACAACGCCGGCGGCAATTATCTTAGGATCCCATTTTAGCCCTAACTCTCTCAGAAGCTCATCGTAATGCTTACCATAGTTCGGACCAAACTTTGCTATGATACCCTCCAGTATTTTATATACTTTATTCTCGTCTTTTTCGGGTAGACCTGAATCAATCATAGCTTTAATAGAATTCATCCTAGCCATTGCTGTTAGCTTGCTACTGTCATATAAAGTATCATCTATGTCGAAAAAAATCGCTTTCAAAACCATTTTTCAATACTCTCCTGAGTAACACCAAATTTAAGATAATCCTTCGAATATCCCGTTGCCTCAAATATCCTCAAAACAGCTGGCATTATTTGATTCTCTATGTAATATTCTGGGTCATAATCCTCTAGGGTAACAAATTCAACGGGCTCAGCTCTCTTCGAAATTAGTTTAGTACCTTTTACAATAACATACCCTAAGGTCATGCCAGGAGTAATCTCGACTCCCCTTTCCTGAAGTTTTTTAGCGACTTCTACATGGGGCTCAATATTCTTATATGAGGAAATCTTCTTAGTAAGCTGTGTATAAATCGTTATGTCCTCTAGTGATACTCTCCTGTTTCTTATGTCCTCAACGACCTTCCTAACTATCCGTGCAGCTTTCTCTGGAGAAGCATCCTTTAACAGAGCGTGGAGTACTCTTTCTTGGGTTTTCTTGGCAATAGGAGCCCAATCCCTACGCACGAATTCTAAGCCTTTAACAATGACTTTTCCCTCCTCATTTATCAGGGCGTACCTCTTTTTAGTAACAAATAGCCCTCGCGGATAAAAGTCTTCAAACTCGAGTTCAATTATACCAGGCAGTTCCTTATTAACTAAATCTAAAAATTCAAATACCTTCTCTTTTTTCCCTTCAGGAACTACGACGAAAAGGGAATCCGTATCACCATAGACAACCTCTAAGCCGAATTTTTCTTCAGCTATACTCATGACTTTTTTAATATACATCCTAGCGAAGGATGTTACACTCTCCGCACATTCTTTCTTGTACCACCTTGCCCTAGGATACCCCATGTATCCGTAAAAACTATTGGCAAGTATTTTTAAAGCCCTTTGCTCTACATCCAATATTCTCCTCTTTACTGGATCTACTTCTTTTTTCATCCTCTTTTTAATATTCAACCTATTTTCAATCAGATTCTCTAATATAGCAGGTATAAACCCTTTTTTCTCTTTATCAAACCAGTATTCAAATTCGGGAGCTTTATCTCCTTTCCCCTCCGTGTTAAAGGTAAACGGGTCTATATTATGAGTTACTATAACGCTAGGATATAGGCTTCTAAAATCAAAAACCGCTATGTTCTCTGAAAGCCCTTTTTTAGGTTCCTTTACATACCCACCTACATATGTCTCCTCCCTCCTACGGTGAAACTCTTCTCCACCAGCTCTATTAGGAATAAGACTTCCCCTACTAGCAGCCTCTTTCATCAACAACCATTCAACCAATTGGCCAGCAGTCATCCTACTTACATCATGTAGCGTCTGTCCCACGAGTCTAGAAAGTTCAATATAAAGAGGTAAGAACTTTTCACATAGTTGCAATGTGAAATCGGCATCCTCCAGCGAGTATTTTATTAACTCTTGAAGTTCTTTTCCTCCATGATCCCAGTATTGCCAAAGCTTATCGCTAGATATTTTCTCTTTATCTACCTCTAAAACCTCTCTTACAACATCTTCCAGTACATAGCTTGTTAGCTTTATAGACCTCCTTACAATAGGGTATATATCTATATGGGGCCTCCCCTTAACTTTAGCCTCATATAGACCTCTCCTCTTAGTTACAATAGCTTCGGAATTATCCCACCCCAAACCTAACTCCGTATTTAGTTTTTTAATCCTTTCCTTTATATATGGAAAGTCAAAGTTATCCGTATTATAACCTACAATTACATCAGGATTCTCTTCCCGTACTATTTCCTCGAATCTTTTTAGTATAGCTTTCTCATCTTCTAGAACTTCCACATAATCCATATCGCTCTCTAGTTTCCTCCAAGTCAAAACTTTCCTCAGGCCTGTAGTGGACGCTAAACTTATCATTATGATAGGATCTTTATCTGCCCTAGGAGCTCCTTTAGGATTATATACTTCGATATCGAAGACTAGTACAACTGGGTTAAATTTTCCTCCAATAGGCTTGAAGTTTCTTATTTTTAGTACTCCATCAACGGTATCGCCTTCAATTTCCACCCACGTGAGAGGAATTAATTTTTTATCAATAAGATACCGCCTAACAAACGGGATATCATGTTCATATACTGCGTTAGGCCCAATAATTTCTTTTAAAATCGCACGTAATCTCGGTACTTCCTGAGGATGCTTGGCAACAACCTTTAACACTAGAATCTCTCTTCCATTAATCTTATGCTCCTCACTAACATCCACGACTTGTTCTAATCTCTTTATATTCTCCTTAAGTAAGTCTAAGTCATCTGTAGTCGGCAAAACATATAGGTATGGATAAAAAGTATCGTCTTCAGCAATAAAGTTCTCTTTCTCGCCTTTGAAAAAAAGTCTAACTACTGCTTTCTCATCTCTAGTTTTATAGTCAATGTCTAGCAAAAGGCCCTTCATATTATAAGAGTTGCTACTAGCGATATATAATCATATGTCATGCCATAAAAGGAAGGTAGCTTTCTCCAAAGTAAGAAGATTAAAAGAATTACAGGTTCATCATTTTTCTAAGTTTTTTGCCGACTTTTTCGATAGGATGCTCTTTTCCTCTTTTACGTAGGCTATTCAAAATTGGAGCTCCAGCCTGGTTTTCAAGGACCCATTCCTTTGCAAAAGCTCCTGACTGAATATCTCGCAATATAGCCTTCATATTCTTTTTCACTTCAGGCGAAATTATTCTGGGGCCTCTCGTTCTCCCACCATATTCTGCTGTGTTAGAGACATTCCTCCACATTCCTTCAATACCTTGTTTATAGTATAAATCAACAATCAATTTTAACTCATGCATGCACTCAAAATATGCAATCTCCGGCTGATATCCTGCCTCCACAAGTGTTTCGAAAGCAGCCTTCACAAGCTCCGCAGAACCACCGCATAGATCAACTTGCTCACCAAATAAGTCTGTTTCGGTCTCCTCAGCAAAAGTAGTCTCCAGAACACCAACTCTAGTTGCCCCGATCGCCTTTGCCATAGCTAGAGCTTTTTCTTTAGCATTTTTCGTGTAATCCTGCTCAACAGCGATCAAAGCGGGAACGCCAGATCCAGACAAATATTCCCTCCTGACCATAGCCCCAGGACCCTTAGGAGCCACCATGATAACATCCACATTTTCTGGGGGAACTATCTGGTTAAACCTAATATTAAATCCATGCGAGAAACTTAAGGCGTTACCTTCTTCTAAATTTTCATGGATATGCTCGTAGTATACTTTGGATTGTATCTCGTCTGGAATGAGGATATGAACTACATCTCCCCTCTTAGCAGCATCAGATATCGGTAGAGCCCTCATCCCATCCTTAACTGCTCTTTTCCAAGAGGGGCCACCCTCTCTGAGACCAACTACAACATCTAGCCCTGAGTCCTGCATACATTGTGACTGGGCCGCCCCTTGAATGCCATAACCAATAACTGCTATAGTTTTATCTTTAAGAATATCTAATTTCACATCCTTATCATAATAGATCATTTTATTTCCTCCTTATTTCGAACTCCTGGTCATCGCAGTTATACCGGTTCTAGCCAACTCCTTTATTCCATAAGACTCCATTAGCTTTTCAAAAGCATCGATTTTAGCACTATCTCCAGTGATTTCAACAATTAAGGAGTCTTTCCTAACATCTACTATCCTTCCCCGAAAAATGTTAGCATACTGAACGATCTCAGCTCGTATATTCTCACTCTTAGTTACAACCTTGACCAAAGCAAGTTCACGGGCAACACAGTCGCTCTTATCAATCTTAGATACCTTTATAACTTCCACTAGCTTATTAAGCTGTTTTATCACCTGTTCTAATACTTTATCATCCCCTGTAACCGTAAGGGTCATTCTGGAAACTCCTTTCTTTTCTGAATGCCCGACAGAGATGCTATCTATATTGAAATTTCTCTTTCTGAAAAGACCGGAAACTCTTTGCATAACACCGGGTCTATCTTCCACCAGAGCAGTTAGAATATGAGATTCCTCCATCATTCTTCACCCCTCAATAATATCCTTTAAACACCTTCCAGGAGGAACCATTGGGAATATGTTCTCCTCCGGATTCACTATTATATCTAATACAGTAGGCCTCCCAGATTCAAAAGCATCTTTTACCGCAGGCCCGATTTCCTCAGGATTTTCAACTCGGATACCTTTGGCCCCAAATGCCTCAGCAAGTTTTACAAAGTCAGGCGTATTACCTAAGTCAACGGCCGAATATCTCCTATTGTAAAATAGCTCCTGCCACTGACGCACCATTCCCAAATAGTGGTTATCCAATACTGCTACGACAACAGGAATATCATTTTCAACAACCGTCGCTAATTCCTGACAGTTCATCAAGAAACTTCCATCTCCAGCTATATCTATGACATTAACATCCGGCTTAGCTATCTTAGCTCCCATTGACGCAGGAAAACCGAAGCCCATCGTCCCAAGGCCACCCGAGGAAATAAAAGTTTTGGGTTTAGTCCTAGCTAGATAATGAGCGGCCCACATTTGACATTGACCTACTTCTGTAACCACAATATCGTCTTCCCCAATAGTGTCCATTATCTCTTTTACGACCTTCTGAGGCTTTAACGGTACATCCTTATAGTCCATTTTAGGCTGGAACTCTTTTTTGTATTCCATAACCTTACGCATCCACTCAGTCTCATGTCCTTTCCTTATTTTCTCTCTCAAAAATTTCAGTAAATCTTTTAATACCTGCTTGGCATCGCCTACAATCGGTAGGTGCACATTGACGTTTTTCCCTATTTCAGCCGGATCTATGTCTACATGGATAATATACGCTTCAGGAGCAAAACAGCTTACTAGACCTGTAGTCCTATCGGAAAATCTGCATCCAATGGCTAATAGTACGTCGGCATCATTTATAGCATAATTAGCAGCTTTTCTACCATGCATCCCTACCATACCTAAAGCCAGTGGATGGTCCTCAGGGAATGAACCCTTACCCATTAGAGTTGTAGCAACAGGAATACCTAAAAGGTCAGACAACCTACGCAATTCATCTGTCGCGCCAGATAATATTACGCCTCCTCCAGCGAGTATAATCGGTCTTTCAGCATTCAAAAGTAGTTCAGCTGCTTTTTTAATTTGTCTAGGATGACCTTTCAAGGTTGGTTTATAGCCTATAATCTCTGCTTTTTTTGGAAATTTAATATCCCCCTCTTTTTCCTGTATATCTTTTGGAACATCTATTAATACTGGACCAGGTCTACCTGTGCTAGCTATCGTGAAAGCATTTTTTACTACAGTCGGAATCTCTTCTACCGATCTAAGCTGAAAGTTATGCTTAGTAGCTGACATTGTAATTCCAATAGTATCTGCTTCCTGAAAAGCGTCCTTCCCTATGAAAATGGTTGCTACTTGCCCAGTTATAGCAACCACAGGATATGAATCCATATATGCATTAACTAAGCCAGTAGTAAGATTCGTAGCTCCTGGACCAGAAGTAGCGGAGCAAACACCAACTTTACCGCTTACTCTGGCATACCCATCAGCAGCATGAGCAGCCGCCTGCTCATGTCTCGTTAGAATGTGCCGGATGCTTGAATCGTAGAGTACATCGTATATTGGTATAGAGGCTCCCCCAGGTATCCCGAACATGACTTCTACTCCTTCTTTCTCCAATGCTTTGACAATGGCTTCTGCACCTTTCATTTTCATATTAGAACAACCCTTTAGAATTGATTTGATTTAGAAGGTAAACCCTGCAAATGTTATAAATCTTACGGAGATAATTCTTTCATTAGCTTATAATCTATGCTATCAGAGAGAGCAATCCAACTCGCCTCTATTATGTTCTCGGAAACACCTACAGTTCCCCAAGAAGACTTATCATCCCTAGACTGGATCAGTACCCTAACCTTGGCGCCTGTTCCCCTCTTTTCGTCCAATACCCTAACTTTATAATCAGATAAACGGACTTCCTTTAACACCGGATAGAATTTTTCTAAGGCTTTCCTCAATGCATTATCCAAAGCATTTACTGGACCATTTCCTTCTGCCGCTGTGTGTTCTTCCTTTCCATCTACTCTTACTTTAACCGTTGCTTCTGCGATTAGCTCCCCATCTCTAGCATCCACTATCACTTTAAAACCTTTCATCTCAAAAAAACTTTTATACGTCCCTAACGCCTTTTTCATTAGCAACTCAAAGCTAGCTTCTGCCCCTTCGAACTGATATCCTTGATTCTCCATTTCTTTTAGTTTCTCTAATATTTTTCTAGTTTCAGGGGTATCCTTCTTTAAATCTAAACCGTATTCCCTAGCCTTGACTAATATGGTGCTTTTTCCAGCAAGTTCTGAAACTAAGATTCTTCTATAGTTCCCCACCAATTCGGGCTTAACATGTTCATAAGTCTCCGCCTTCTTTAGTACAGCGTCAACATGTACGCCTCCCTTATGTGCAAAAGCACTTTCCCCTACATACGGCATATTAGTGGGCAAACTCACATTCGCAATCTCGCTTACGAACCTAGAGACGCTAGTTAATTTTTTAAGCTGCTCATCTGTTATGCAGTTTATTCCCAACTTTAACTTCAAATTTGGAATTATAGAACATAGATTCGCATTACCACAACGTTCACCAAAGCCATTAATTGTTCCCTGGACTTGAATTACGCCCGTGCGAACTGCGATTATACTATTTGCAACCGCCATATCAGAATCATTATGGGCATGAATTCCCAACGGTGTCTTAATGTGCTTTTTTACCTCCCTTATTATCCGCTGGATCTCAAAGGGGATACTTCCACCATTAGTATCACAAAGCACGATACAATTCGCTTCTCTAGCAGCCTTCAAAGCTTCAATCGCATATAAAGAATTGCTAATATAGGCATCAAAAAAGTGCTCTGCATCAAATATTACCTCAAGGTCTTTCGACTTAAGGTATTCTATCGACTCCTCAATCATCTTCAAGTTTTTGTCAAGTCCGGTACCGAGGACATGTCTTACATGAAGGTCCCAAGTCTTACCGAATATACAAACAGTCTTCATATTGGTCTCTAGAAGGGCTCTCAGGTTTCGATCTTTTTCAACGCTGCTGTCTGCCCTTTTCGTACTACCGAATGGGACAATTTTAGCTTTGAGATTTAATTTCTTAACCTTTCTAAAAAACTCCATATCTTTTGGATTTGATCCAGGCCACCCCCCCTCAATATAATGTATGCCAAGATCATCTAGTTTCTTGGCTATGCGCAACTTGTCCTCTAATGAAAAAGATATATTCTCTGATTGCGCCCCATCTCTAAGAGTGGTATCGTAGATTTTGACTTCCTTAGGCATTTCCTTAGGATCAAATAAAGCGATCCCCCACTTTTAGTTCTTTCATTTTTTTCTCCTCCTGAAGATTAAATCGACTAGAATATATAAACCTATGGCTCAGATTAACATTTGAAAACTATTTTTCTCTTAATAAGAAAATCCTATTTATCCCGGATATCATTGCCTCTACAGACGCCATTACGATATCCTCTCTAGCTGCTCTACCAGTTACAACATTTCCCTTGCTATCTTCCAATTTCACTAGGACTTCCGCAAGAGCATCTGACCCCCCAGTTATAGCCTCTAGATTATATTCTGTAAGTTTAATATCCTCAACACCTTTTACAACTCTTCTTACTGCATTAAGAGCTGCATCCACGGGTCCAACTCCAATATCCGCACCAACTAACTCTTTGTCTTTAAATCTCAATTTCACACTAGCAGTAGGAAGTACCATATTCCCCGTCATCACCGCTAACTCCTTCAAGTCAACTATTTTCTTTTCTTTTTCGACTTCTCCCATAACCGCTTCAGCTATAGCTTTGAGATCAGCGTCAGTAACACGCTTACCCTTGTCACCTAAGTCCTTCACTCTCATTGTAATTTCTCTGAGCATTTCTTCATTCACTTTGACCCCCATTTCTTCTAGCATTGCTAACACTCCATGCGTTCCTGCATGTTTTCCTGAAACTATTCTTCGCTTATGGCCTACCATCTCAGGGGTCATAAGCCCCGGCTCAAACGTTTCTGCTTTGGAAATCACTCCATGTGTATGGATACCTGATTCATGAGAAAATGCGTTTTCCCCTACTATAGGGAAGTTAGGAGGCATCTTTACACCCGTAAGTCTTTCTACAAGCTTGGAAGTCTCAAACAGATACTGGGTCTTAATATTTGTCTTTACTCCATAAATTGAGGTAAGGCTCATTACAATCTCCTCTAAGTCCGCGTTTCCTGCCCTTTCACCTAAACCATTAATGGTACACTGCACCTCACTAGCCCCAGCTTCAACCGCTGCTAGACTATTAGCCACAGCAAGGCCAAAATCATTATGGCAATGTACATCAATCGGTATTTTTACTGCGTTATATACCTCACTAGTCAAAAGTCTCATAGCTGGAGGAATCATGACTCCCACTGTATCAGGTATGTTTATTATGTCCGCCCCAGCCTCTTCCACAGCTTTATAAATTTTAATCAAATAATCTACATCAGTTCTAGTCGCATCCATTGCGGAGAAAAGACATTCTACTCCATGATCTTTGATATAGGAAACGGCGTTTACAGCCATCTGCAGAACTTCTTCTTTGCTTTTCTTCAGTGTGTGCTCAAGTTGAATATCTGAGGTAGATACAAACGTATGAACCATGTCAACATCGCAGTCTAAGCAAGCGTCTATATCATTGGTTAACACTCTAGATAAGCCACATACCTTTGAAGTCAATCCTTCTTCAGCTATTTTCGAAACAGCTTTTTTTTCTCCCTTTGAAGAGATAGGAAAACCTGCTTCTATTATATCTACTCCAAGCTTATCAAGCTGTCTAGCAATCGTAACTTTTTCTCCAACCGTTAATGCCACACTGGGCGTCTGTTCCCCATCCCTCAACGTAGTATCAAAAATCTTAACAGATTTTGGGAGATTCATACCCTTCCTAGACTTGTTAATCATGTAGAACGTAATCCCGTCCTTTCATATTTTTTCCTCCTTTGAGGGAATTCCTTTTAACCTTATAAAGATTTCTGAAAAAATATAAAAATATTAAAATGAGTTTACTAAGTACCTGAATAGTAACTAGAGTAATTTAGTTGAGTTAGATTCTTCTCAAAAAGTTTATATCATGGAGCAGTTAATACCTTAGCTTACTGATGATATGAATACTGAATTGCTTGTCAAAAATTCAACGATTGAGAAGATAATGGTAAAAGAGGTAGTTACTATTTCAAGCCACGCCTCTTTACTCGAAGCCGCTAAGAAAATGGATGAAAATGATATTGGGTGTATCATTATCATAGAAGATAACTCTCCGGTAGGCATTGTAACCGAAAAAGATTTTCTAAAAAAAGTTATCGCTAGACAGAGGGATTTAAACGACAGTATTACAAGTATAATGACCACGCCTATTATCTCTATCGATAAAAACTCCGATTTAGGTGATGCTGCGGCTCTAATGATAAAAAAAGGTATAAGAAGACTGCCTGTTGTAGAGGGGAGCAGGCTTGTAGGTATTGTTACAATCCGGGATGTGCTTCCCCACTACATAGATGACTTGATACAGACTCTTGATAACATCACCGAAATGTTGATGAAATTAAGATGACTCTTCTCGCGGTTCCTCTATTTTCTTTAAGTCTTCATATATCTCCTTAAAATCCTCTTCAATCTCTATAAACTTAGATTCCATGTTTTTGAGCTTATCGTATAGTTTGGTTATTTTATCTATATATTCGTCTCGATTTTTCTGAATCTTCCCCAGCTGGTAGAGATACTTAAGCCTATCATTTTTTTTGATAGCTGAGAGTAGTACCATGACCTCTAAGTCTTTTTTCTCAGACCAAGGTATGTCGCCTCCTCTCACTTCTACTCCACCTATATTTTTTTCAACCCATAATCTTGCGGGGATACTTCCTAAAAAGTCAAGGTACTTTCTCGGGCCATAAACTACGACTAGAGCCTTTCTCGTTTCAGAGATATCAACCGAAATTAATGTATTACTTACAGCCTTCTCTGTTAAAGCGATAACAATTTCAGGCTTATCTTCACTACTCGTATGTCTAAAGAATCCAAATCCCTCATCCTTAACTTCATGAAGTCCTATACCAATACTACTGATACCCTTAAAGGTATTAATTACATCTGTTGTTCCCAAAACATTTTCACCTAACTCATCCCTAGATCTATAATCCCCAACCTTGAAGAGGTCGAGTAGGTACCTTGAAATCTTGCTATTTATATGATTATACCATCCTCTTAGTCTCATTTTTCCCTTGATGTGGTCATTGTCTATCGGGAGAAAACCATGGCTCATTGGCGCAATTCGCTTTAGATTATCTGAAAAATTAGCCAATATTTCAGAGGGGTCCTCTACGGAAGGAAGCACTCCAGCATAATAAATAGGCTCCATATAACTTTTCTTAAGTTCATCTATGAGGATATCGACCGCGCCTCCAGTTCCACCTCCCATCGCAGATATCACAAAGATGCAATCCATAGAATCTTTGATTGAGTCGATACGATCTATGATGTTATATTTTTCTAATTCGAGTACTTCTCTTCCAATATCGATATCCCCGCCAGTGCCATTTCCATCTAGTATTTTTTCCCCTAACAAGATTTTGTATCTATAAGGAAAAAAGAGTAAATCCGACTTTTCTGTATCTGCTAGGATACCATTGTACCCCTTGGTTAGGAGTAAGTTCGCTATTCTACAACCTGCTCTTCCAATGCCAATTATGAATGGTTTCACTTAAACTCCTCTCTTAAGTTTCTTTAGCAGTGCCTTAATTAGGATAACGGCAATTTTCTAGGATTCCGAGATATTTAAATATTTAGACTTAAACTCCATAATGCTTTCCTTTTTACCATGCACCTAGTCTTAACTTAAGTAGGTTAAAAAACATCGATGGAGCATATTTTAAACTAAACCTAGATCCTGGAGATTGTTTCCAAACAATGGGAATCTCCTTAATTCTATAACCTTTATTAACCATCCTCCATAATAGCTCGACATCAAACTCAAATCCTTTTAGCACCATCGTTGGGAGAATACTCAAAACCGCCTCTTTCTTAAATACCTTGGCTCCACATTGAGTATCCATAAAATTAAGTCTGAAAATAAGTCTAACAAGAATATTAAAGATTTTACTTGAAATCCTTCTTACCAGGGATTGTCTAATTTGAATTATGGACCCTTTTATTCTTCTTGAAGCAATAGCCCCATCTGCATTAGTTAATGCCGATATCAATTTTTTAAATTCAGTAGGGGCGACACTATCATCAGCGTCTATAAAACCAATATATTCTCCCTTGGCTAGCTTAAAACCTTCTAATATTGCCCCTCCCTTGCCAAGCTTGTCTTTAAATTGTAGGCATTTAACTCTACTATTCCGTCTACCAAACTCCCTTACTATACTAGGAGTACTATCAGTACATCCATTGCAAACCCCGATTACCTCGTAGTTATCAAATTCTTTGTCCAAAAACTTAACATATCTTTCAAGGACATTTTTTATTCTTTTTTCCTCATTATAGAGGGGGATTATAAGGGAGAGGACTGGTTGTCCCATAGCTAAAACCATTTAGGTTTGAATATTTTACAAACAAGTAATATATACTAATCAAGCTTTTCTTAAAATTATGCTATCACCTAGGTAATAAGTGAAAAAAGGCAATTACAGTTCTTTGGAAAGCTGCTGAGATTAAAAATTGAATGATACTCAAAAGTTATCCAAGCTCTTCTCTTCTACCTCTAATGTAAAACGCTATTATTAGTATGACAACGATCGCTGCACCAATCGTCAAATACCTTTTTATGTCCACTGGAGCGGGTCCTGCCCCCATTTCCTCCGCTCTACTTATAATATCCTGCAGATCTTTTTTGGCCTGCTCTGCTAAAAACTTAGCATTATCTATATCACCTTTTTCATGCTCTGCCTCTGACCTAGATATCTGCTCCTTAGCATTAATTAAATCGGCTTCCAACTCTGCGGTATTAACTCCCTTTTGTTTAAGATCATTTATCTTTGACTCTGCCTGAGCAAGGAGAGTTTTAGCGTCCTCTAACACCAAGAGTGTTTCTTTTATTTCCTTCGTTGTCACCGTTAATGTTAGGCTTCCATCGTCCTGGTATACCCCTTCCTCACCCTTATATTTAACATATGTTTTAACTTCTAACGCTCTAATCTTTGACTCCTTCTCAACTGAAGGCGCGTATCCACTAACTCTTATTTCCACTTCATCCACACCATCAGGCGGGAGAGGAACTTCAAATTGATTAATGCCAAATACCTCGTAATTCTGGTCAATTCTAACTTCTACTCTAGGAGCAACAAGGTCTACCGTTACATTTAATTTAGCCTCATCTGGAACTATCCCAACTCTTTTGAGTATCATAGAAGCCGCTACAGGTTGCCCCATCCGGGCTTGAACAGAAGGAGAAACATCTGAAGAAACTGCTCTAAGGTAGTCTGGGATCTGAGCACTTACAGTACTTAGAGCAAGGGAAGCGAGTAATAGGAATATCAAAATCTTCTTCATCATCCTACCTCCTAGAATAATGGCTTAATGTCGCCCAACAAGTCTTCCAGTTCTGATGGGATTTTCTTTTCTTCTTCCACTTTAAAACCTTGGGTAATATCCTTTAATCCTGTAATAATCAACCCAGTATTTAAATATTTAGAATTCGGCTCATCCTTTAAAGCTAGATTCACATCTACGTCAAAATTTTCTTTCACCCACTTCTGCGCAAAACTCTGGCCATACACTTTACCCATATCCCCGTTTAGTATTAGATGCATCTCATCTATTTTTTTATCTTCTATAGAGAAATAGACGTAGTCTCTCAACATTTTATCCAGCAACTCTTTAATGGAAATTCTAGCCACTTTAGTCCTCATAAACCCTATCGTAGATATTTTTTCTCTAGTAGCCCTTAGGATATACACAGGGTCTATCACGCTTAGAAAATTAAAAATAGCATCATTAACTATCTTGTAGCAGTTAAGGATATCCTCTCCTCTATTAGTGAGAACATTATTATCTAACACTATCGTTCCATCGAGTGCATTGCTTATGGCATCAAAGTTTTGGAAAGCATTCTTCATGTATAAGGTGCCCTCACTCCTAGAAGGGAGAATCAGCACGCCTATAATTGGCACATGATAAGTGACCTTTATCCTTTCAATTAGAATTGGCAATCCTCCGGTGCCTGTTCCCCCACCTAAGCCCGCTACTATGAAGAATATCTCCGGCTTTTCTACGTTGGCCCTGCGTATAGCACTCATCGCCAGCTCTGATTCTTCGCTCATTATCTTTCTACCTAATTCAACGCTCCCCCCAGTGCCATGACCCTTTGCGCGACTACTTCCTATTAGTACTCGATTTTGAGTTGGAATAGAATTTAGATTAGCGATGCTCTCTGAAGTGTCGATAGCAACCCCTCTGACATATCCCTCTCCGCCAATTTTACTAATGATAGTGCTGATAAGGTCTTTTCTGTAGAAGGCCTCGATTATATTACATCCGGCGCCTCCCACTCCTACCAAAGAGAGCATTCCATACACCCTAGAGATTGTCTATCTCACCTAAGAGATAGTCCAGGTCTTTTTCTCGCTCAGGCTCCTCTCCTATTTTCTCTTGGACATATCTTGCCTTCTCTAGCATTGATTTAACTCGTGGAGCATTAGCTACTCCAGCTAGCAGTACAACACAACCAACGTAATTACTCTTAGGAAGTGGGTAGTCTCCTCCCCGTACTTCAGAACCTGCTATAGTGTTCTCTAGCCATTCTCTAGCTTTTTCGATTCCTTTTCTATCTAACTGGCTGGGAGGCCCGGCTATGATTATCAACGCCTTGTTAGCTGTTTTATAATCGCATGGTAGAAGCAACCTTCCTTTTACTGCCCTTTTCGTAACAGATAGTATCCTAGAAGCTTTGCCTATCTCATACTGCTTCTTTTTGAACATCCTTGTGAAAAGTCCTTCACGTTTGACCATCTCTGACGCATATCCAATACTACATATTCCCCCCGCTCTGAATGTATTTATAACCTCAGCAGCGTCAACTACCATCTCCCCTACCTGTTTTCGGGACCTAATTTCTCCTGACCTGCACAGAATTCCTATCCTCTTAACAATTTCTGCATTTATTCTATCATAGGCTTCTCTAACACTTTCACCTGACCTAAGGAACGCCCCATTATCAACGAGAATCGTAGCATCTGCTACCGGGAGAAGCGCCTTCAAACTTCTCGCTGAGTTGAGTGTATAAATGTCGCCTTCATTTTCAGCTGGAAGAATGCCTATAGCATATACTGGCTCGTCATATACCTTCTTGAGATGTTTTGTTATAACTGATATCGCTCCGCTACCTGTACCTCCTCCTAGGCCTGCAATTATAAAAAAAGCATCTATGTTGCTAACATTAGTTTTAGAAATTCTGTTTAAGACAATCTCCGCCTCATCCTCGGCTATCTCAGCTCCTTTTTTATTATCTGCCCCCACGCCATGACCCTTTACAGCTGTTTCCCCAAGCAATATCCTATCCTCTTGGGGTATATATTGTAGACCCATTAAATCCGAAATCGCTGTGTTAACGGCGATAGCCTCGAAAGTATGAGGGACATGACTTTTCCGGTCATCCATTAAAAACAGGTCGGCTATTTTACCGCCAGCTTGACCTAATCCTAAGACAAGAACTTTCATAATTTTGCCTCCAAATATTTCCGAAAGATATTATATTGCTCTTACTTATATATATTACTCTAACCGGTGCAAGAAATAAAGAAAATGTGGTTAAATGGATATTGAGAAGATAAGAGAAGATTTTCCTGTTACAAAGGAATACGTTTACCTAAATAACGCTGCTACGTCTCCATTACCCTTGCCTGTTATAGAAGCAGTTCAAGAATACTATGAAACCAGAAAATATGGCGGCCTCTACTACAAGCGCTGGCATGAAGTTGCACGAAAAACAAAAAAATTGATTGCAAGACTTTTGAATGCTGATGTCAGCGAGATAGCGTTAGTGGGCAGCACATCAGAAGGAATAAATATAGTAGCAAATATGCTTGGATTAAAAGGCAAAGGAGAGGTATTACTTAATGACTTGGAGTTTCCATCTAATACTTATCCTTGGATGAAGTTTAGGTATAAAGTTGTAAGATCAAAGAAGGGGAGGATAGATTTAGAAGATTTCGAGAAAGAGATTAACGAAAACACTAAGGTTTTGTCTGTGAGTCATGTTTCCTATAAAAATGGTTTCGCCCATGATATTGAAGCTTTGGGTGAGCTATGCGAAGAGAAAGACATCTATTTTTTCGTAGATGCTATCCAATCTATGGGAGTCCTAGAGGTGGATGTAAAAAAAGCCAAAATAGATTTTTTATCATCTGGAGCCTATAAATGGCAACTTGGTCCATCTGGAGTTGGTGTGCTTTATATCCGGAAAGAGCTAACAGATATGTTTGAGCCTCCGTATATCGGATGGAAATCCGCTAGAAATCCCTTTGACTTCAAATTAGAATATGAGCCCGCTGAAGGCGCTAAAAAATTCGAAATTGGGACTCCTTGTCATGCCAGTATTTTTGGTTATAAGGCTGCTTTGGAATATCTATTTTCCATAGGAATTAAAAAGATCAAGAAAAGAGTCTTATCCTTGACGCAAATCTTTCATGAGAACTTAGAAAATAGATTAACCCCTGAGAATACCTCTGGAATTTTTTCATTTAAGTATGACTTTAAAATTCCAAAAAAATTCGTGGTAACAAAAAAAGATGATTATGTTCGAGTATCTCCCCATTTTTATAATACGAAAGAGGAGGTAGAGGAATTCATAAAGGCGATCCAATCGAGATTGAAGTGAAAATAAGGCTTCGAAGTATAGAAGAACTAGAAAAGAAAATATCTTTTGCCACGTTTATCAGGTCAGAGAGGCAAATTGACACCTATTTTAAAATGCCTGATCGAAAGCTTCTTAGGATTAGAGAGGTAGAGGGGAGATATTTTCTTGGGTATAAAGAGATTATAGACAGAGAAAACACTCTTTTTAGAGAAATAGAGGTGGAGGTAGGAGAAAAAGTTGGACTCTTAGCTATTTTAAAAAAACTGGGATTTGAAGAGCTTGTAGTAGTAAGAAAAACAAGAAAAATTTACCGCTACGGGGATATAACTATCGAATTGAATGAAGTAGAGGGGGCAGGCTGTTTTGCTGATTTTGAAATCATAAGTACGGAGAAACACAGGAAAAGAGATTTAATTAGATTTATCAAGACACTCGGCTACACAGAGGAAAATATAGAACCGAGATTGTATACTGAGTTAGTTACTAGCTAATTTTCTTTTAGTATACTCTACTATCCCTCCGGCCTTTAAAAGATCTAGTAAGAAATCCGGTAAGGGCTTAAAGCGATATTCTCTACCAGAGTTCGTATTCAATATCCTGCCGTTTTCGAAATCAATCTCAAGTATATCCCCCTCAGTAGCCTCTACGGCGCACTCAATTAAAGGCAAGCCGATATTTATAGAATTTCTGAAAAATATCCTAGCAAATGAGTTAGCAATAACACAGGAAATGCCGCATCCAATCAAAGCCCGCGGAGCATGCTCTCTGCTTGATCCACAACCAAAGTTTTCTTCTCCAACTATTATATCCCCTTTTTTTACTTTTTTAGCGAAGTCTGGTCTAACTTTTTCAAAAGCATGTCCTGCAAGTTTTTTAGGGTCTCCTGTAACAAGGTATTCTGCGGGTATTATCTGATCAGTGTCAACATTAGACCCAAATTTCCATACACGTCCTCTTATCTTATCCATGCTCAACCTCTCCGGGATCAGTAATCCTACCTGTTATAGCGCTAGCGGCAACTACTGCAGGATTAGCGAGATACACCTCGCTTTCTTTATGACCCATCCTGCCAATAAAATTCCGATTTGTCGAAGAAATGCACCTCTCTCCCCTCGCTAATACGCCCATATAACCGCCAAGGCACGCGCCACATGTAGGGCCAGAGACATATGCATTAGCGTCTAGGAAAACTTTAATGATTCCCTCCTCCAAGGCTTGCTCGTATACTTCCTTACTCGCTGGCACTACTATCATTCTAACATTTGGGTGTATTTTTTTCCCCTTCAAAATTTTAGCAGCTATTCTAAGATCCTCTATTCTCCCGTTAGTGCATGATCCCAGATATGCCTGATCGATTGTTATGTCTCCAAGCTCAGAAGCAGGGGCAATATTAGACGGTAGATAAGGCTTAGCTACTGTACATGGAATCTCGATGGCATCGTAAGAGAAAGTTTCAATATATTCAGCAGTTGAATCAGCGAATACTGGTTCATACTCCCCGATAACCCTGCCCTTCAAGTATTCGTATACTGTATTATCTGGAGGGATAATACCTGCCTTAGCTCCAGCCTCTACGGTCATATTAGCTATAGAAATTCTATCCGCTAATGGGAATGATTCAACTGTGGAACCATAGAATTCCATAGATTTATATAACGCTCCATCTACCCCTATATCCCCAATTATATGAAGTATCACGTCTTTCCCCATAACATATTTCCTTGTTTTTCCTTCTATAATGAATTTCTGGGATTCTGGAACACGGAACCATAAGTTACCCAGAGCCATTGCACAAGCAGCCTCTGTAGAGCCTATACCTGTTGAGAAAGCCCCCAGAGCTCCGTAGGAACATGTATGCGAATCTGCTCCCACTATCAATCTGCCAGGAGCAGCAAATCCCTTTTCTATCATGTGCTGATGGCATACGCCACTACTTCCCACTTCATAATAATAGGGTAGATTATATTTTTTAGCGAAGATTCGCATAGCTTTAGCTTGCTCTGCAGAAGGAACATCCTTGTTTGGGACATAATGATCGGGTATTAATACGATTTTATCTCTCAATGGCGCAACGTTAAAATTCTCAAACACCTCAAAGGCTGGAAGCCCCGTGACATCGTTAACCATTATATAGTCTACCTCAGCTTCAATTATTTCTCCTGGCTCGACTTTCTTTTTACCAGATTTCTTAGCCAGAATTTTTTCAGCAATAGTCATTCCATTATACATCCGTCTTACTGTCAATTAGAAAGAATTCAAAAACCTTTCCATTACAGCATTGAATAACAACGTTATAGAAAACAATTTTATGCAATGAGGGTGAAGTAGTAGTATGGTAGACACAGAAACAGGATATCAGCAGGTAAAAGTAGCAGGCGTTTATATGGCAAGCTCCCCAGAGGGGTCAACGCCAATAGTTTTCCTTGAAAATGACGAAGAGAAGGTACTGCCTATCTATATCGGAGCGGCTGAAGCATTTTCTATACAGACCGCTTTGGAGAAACTACCTTACCCACGACCTCTAACCCACGACCTTTTACTTTCTATATTGGAGGGTCTGAATTCTAGGATAAAAAAAGTCATAATAGACGACCTTAATGACGGAGTTTTCTTCGCTAGATTAATAGTGGAGAAGAACGGTGATGAATTCGAATTTGATGCTAGACCGAGTGATAGTCTAGCGCTAGCAGTAAGAACGAACTCCCCAGTATATGTATCGGAGAAAGTCATTAAAACAGCTTCCGTTGATAAAGACCATTATAAACTAGGTCCTTAAGATCTCCAGCTTAGCTATAAGCTCCTCTACTTCCTCAGGCAGAGTTTTGAGAAAGTTTTTAGCAGCCTTAGTAGAGACCGCACCATGCAGGGAAGGTCTTATCAAACCCATCTGCTCTAAAACTCTTAGAGAATATCTAACCTTATGCTGTGGGAGGTGGCTAAGATCGGAAAGCTTTAAAATCCCAATAGGCTCATTTTCTAATACAAGTTTCAATATGAAAACATGCCTATGGATGAGGTCGATTTCCCTCCTTAGATTAGACATCATATAGAATTTCAATCTGTAAACGAGCTATATAAATATGATTGACTTTATATCAGAACATTTCATAAAACCCATCTATAAAGGTACAGGCTATAATATTTACAATACTATAATTTATGGCCTTCTACTTGGAATAGGCATTATTTTAGCGGACAAGATGCTTAAAAAGCTAAGAATCTCGATTAATAGAGAGTTTTACTTTGCTACTATCCCCTTCTTAACATTAGCATCAATATTACGCGCTTTAACGGACGCTCACATCTTGCCAACATCATTTTTCTTTATAACTCCCGGGATTTTCCTAACAATCTTCCTATTAACCTTCTTCAGCCTAGGTATAGCGCTGATATTAGAAAATAAAAAGGGGATAGAGTACCATAAGTCCTTTTTTGGTTTTGGGCTAGGATTTCTAGCATACCCTCTAGCATTGCTATTACAAAATATTCGCTTTTGGGTTCCCTTACTCCAGATAATCGCTGTAACTGTAGTATCCTCTCTTTTTATTCTCTTCTTCTTGAGAGCATTTAAAATCAAGAGTAAAGTAATCTCTCTTATCTACTCCTCCCATATGCTTGATGCGAGCGCTACTTTTATAGCCATCCAGTTTTACGGCTACTGGGAAGAGCATGTCTTTGAGAACTATCTTATACATTTAGCAAATACAGCTCTAGTTTTATATCCCCTTAAGATACTCATTCTTATAATAGCAATTTCCTTACTGGAAAAAATAGATGAGAACTCACTGTGGTATTATGCAATTTTCTTGTTAGGATATTCCCCTGGATTGAGAGATACCTTTAAAATAATGCTATTAGGTTAATAGCAAGAATTACACCCGCTACCACAAGCTGAGTCTACGTTTGGATTGCTTAATGAGAACCAAGAACCCTCTGGAGTCTCGATGTAATCCAGCTCCACATCTTCAAGATAATAAGCGGTCTTCTCGTCTAAAAATATCTTGACATCGTTGCTCTCTATTACTTTATCTCCTTCCCCGGGCTTCTCTTCCAAGGCAAGGCCGTAATGTGGCCCTCCACAGCTCGCACCTGCGATGAATATCCTTAGACCGTACCCAAGCTTATTTTCTTTTTCTAAAATATTCTTAATTTCCTCTGCTGCTTTTTTAGTTACTTTTACCATTCCTTTAACCTCTTTCAGAAGAAAAAGCTTCTAACAATTGAAAATATTCCAGAAATTTAATTTATAAGTGAGGTTTATTTTCTTACACATCGTTTAAGGACTACCGAAGCTTCTGTTGAAATAACTCCAGCTTCTATTATAAGTCTCCTCAATAGATGAAGAACTACTACCGTTAAAGTAGATATAATGGGCAGATTGGTTCTCGGTTTTAGTACCGTCAGAGTATATAATTATCGCCCCAACTGTTTCACTCTCATTATAATTAGTATGACAATTGGTACAGTAGATGTTCATCGTTAGATTATGCTCTAGATTTATAGTCCTTGGAGTATAGTATCCAAAAGGTCCGCTAAGCTGGGTATAATTTGGAAGGTAACCATGACATATACATGCAGTTGAGTTATGAGCCGTATAATTTCCAGATGATGTGACATTCACCACCTGGCTCGGATGACACTTCCAGCAGAATTGAGCATCACCATAATCTGTGCTATTGCGGATAGAATGAATGGTATGACTTCCTGCGAAAGTGGTTTTTCCAGGATAAATAGCCATTACTGCTATAACGACTAGGAGAATCGCCGATAATACCATAGACCAAGTCGTTCTTGCTTGCATTTTAGTCCCCTCCTGGCAGTTTATCTGGGAAAGGATGGCAGTAGGTACAATCCTTTGAGGCAGAACGGTTGAAATTAGCCTTAGCGTTGTTATAAAGCGTCGAATCATGACAAGTCGTACAAGTCGTTATCTCTAGAGGAGTTTGAAGTGTGCCTGATATATTATAATAGAGGTATTGGGGCTTTCGCGTCAAATTGTGTCTCAATCCTATCCCAGTTGAAATTATTGGAGTTTTATTTGCATAGGTAGGCATAACCGTATGACAACATTCACACCACTTCCAGGTGTACTCTTCTGGACCACCACCAGATTCAAAGGTCCCATGGCTTCCTGTATGACAGTCTTGACAATCTATCACAGAACTATTACCGTGCACGCTCGTATTGAAAAGAGTCTGATTGACGTATTTAGTAGGTGCGTTCTTCGTATTATTCATGGTTGTCCAACTAAAATGACATCCTCTACAATTAGTGGTTGCTAGTGTAGCGCTATGGAAATTGTATGGGGCTTGATTATCCTCGGTATGACAGCCATAACACTCTGTGTTAGTTAGAGATGTTGAATGTGACTGCTTAGTACTATTTGGTATATATGTGGCGTTTCCCCAGGCTTTTCTAAGGTTCTCATCCGTGCTAAGATGGCAGAAGGTACAGTTCCGGGTGTCAGGCAAATAGT